>SMVA01133578.1_pt1 | contig 37657 bp, 34 predicted proteins | sample 2456451 | NCBI WGS metagenome assembly SMVA01 (sample SAMN11095933, study PRJNA526329) | marine sediment metagenome | biome: Marine sediment; feature: Surficial sediment; material: Deep marine sediment; isolation source: Hadal surficial sediment | place: Pacific Ocean | collected 2014-05 | depth...
AATTAAAATAGCGTCGACACAGCGTCTTCAGATTAAAGAGCGCACGCGGTACGACGGTCGAGATAATGGCGCCCTTTACCGGTTTTTCGTTGAGGCCTTCATGGCGCATCAACTGATCCAACCAAACGAAATATTCGTCCGCCGTGCGTTCTGCGCTGGTTGCAATGCGCCATTGGGTAAAGTGATCGCCATTTTCATCATCGAAAAGGGCAAATACGATATTGGTGTTTCCTGCATCAATTGTCAGCAGCATAGCTGTCTCTCCAGACCCTTCAATCAAGCACCAGCTGGGAAAAACACGTCACCAGCATGGATCACCACTTCATTGCCATCTTCGACCTCGATACGCAAGGCGCCAGTGGCATCAAGATCGCGCATGATCCCTTTGATTCGGTTGTCATTTTGTTGCACTTCGATGGGCTCGCCCAGCCTATAGGCGGCCTTCAGCCACTGTTGGCGAAGGGCATTGAACCCGTTGGTGACCCAAGATTGGTAAATTTCATCGAATGAAACAGTCAATTGGGCGACAACGTCTTCTGGTTTTAGGCTAATACCGGTGGCCGCGATCATATCAGTGGCAGGATAAGGCGTGTCTTCCGGGTGATGCTGCAGATTGATGCCAATACCAATGATCAGATAGTCTGTTTGGGCATAACCGCCGTGTCGTGCGGGTTTGCTGGAACCCTCCAACAGGATGCCCGATATCTTGGCCCCGTCTACCAGCACATCATTGGGCCACTTTAGCGCAAACCCGATGGCTTGCTGCGACAGGACTTCCAACGTGTGTTTGACCGCAAGCGCTGCGGCAAAAGACAATTGCGATGCATCGGCCAGCCTTGCCTGCGGCCTGATCAGGATTGATGCAAATAGATTGCCTGGCTTCGACACCCATTGGCGACCCCGACGGCCCCTGCCCGCGGTTTGTTCGACGGCCCAGACGATACATTTGCCCGGGTCGCCGGCCATGGCCAGGCGCTTGGCTTCCTCGTTGGTGCTGTCGATAATCTCGTGCGAAAACACCCGATATCCACTGGGGAGCTCGCTCACTCGCTCACTCACATAAACAGGCTGGTCGCGGCCAGGTTAGCAGCTGCAATCAGCGGTGCAGGCCAGACAAAGCCAAGGACAATGAGAGCAGCCGCCCCACCAGAGATAATTTTCATACCCCGGCTGGGGCCAACATCAAACTCGCCGACGGGTTCGTCGAAATACATGATCTTGACGATCCGCAAATAATAGAAAGCACCGATGACGCTCATCAACACACCAAAGATAGCCAACGTCGTCAGGCCGGCTTCCAGCGCCATCATAAAGACAAAAAACTTGCCAATGAATCCAGCCATTGGTGGAATGCCCGCCAATGAGAACATAAAGATTGCCAAGGCAGCAGCCATACCGGGGCGTGTCCGTGCAAGGCCGGCCAGGTCATTGATGTTTTCTGTCATGCCCTCTTTCCGGCGCATGGACATGATTAGCGCAAACGCACCGATGTTCATAACCAGATAGATCGTCAGGTAGATCAGCACCGACGCCACGCCTGATTCAGTCCCTGCACTCAGGCCGACCAAAGCAAATCCAACATGACCGATAGAGCTAAAAGCCATCAGACGTTTGATATTGGTTTGCACCAGGGCCAGCACGGCACCGACGGCCATAGAGGCAAAAGACAGGAATATGATGATCTGTTGCCACTGGTCTTGCATTGCCGGGACAACGTCAAACAGCACACGGATCAACAGTGCCATGGCGGCCACTTTGGGCGCGCCGGCCAAAAAGGCCGTAACCGGGGTTGGCGCCCCTTCGTATACGTCGGGCGTCCACATATGGAATGGGACCGCCGAGATTTTGAAGGCCAGACCCGACAACAGGAACACCAGGCCAAAGATCATCCCGAAAGGGACGCTTTCGACTGCGACAGCCTGCGAGATCTCGCCAAAGTCCAACGAGCCTGCAAAGCCATAGATCAGCGAGCTACCATAGAGCAGCATGCCCGATGACAAGGCGCCCAGAACAAAGTACTTCAAACCGGCTTCGGTCGAGCGGCTGGAATCGCGATTGATCGCGGTCAACACGTAGAGCGCCAAGCTTTGCAGTTCGATTCCCATATACAGTGAAATCAGATTACTGGCGGACACCATCATGGTCATGCCGGCGGTGGCCAACAATATCAGGACGGCAAATTCAAATCGTTTCAGGTTTTCTTTGGCCAGAAAATCGAACGACATCATGATTGCCATTGCTGCGCCAATCAGGATCAGGATTTTGTTGAAGATCGCGAACCCATCGATAACAAACATGCCATTGAAAGCGTAGGTGCGTTCAACTGGCAGACTGACAGTCGATATCATCGCCACGACCAAGACACCGACGCTGAGCCACGACACGGTCTTGAAGGCTTTTTTGCCGGAAAATACGCCGACCATCAGCAAGGCCATGGCCCCGACAACGATGATCAGTTCTACAATAGCTGGTGCCAGAGATTGCATTAGCGGGCCCCTTCCATGGCTATTGCGCCGATATTGTGGTGGGCATTGAGGGCTGTTTCCATATGGGTCACTAGGTTCTCAACGGAAACATGCAAGACATTAAGGATGGGTTCTGGGTAGATTCCCATCCACAGAACAACCAGGATCAACGGCGCAAACAAAGCCACTTCACGCTTGTCGAGGTCGAGGATATCCATCAGGTCTTCTTTCACCAGTTCGCCAAAGATAACGCGACGATACAGCCACAACATATAGGCTGCGCCCAGTACGAGGCCCGTGGTAGCCAGCGCGGCGACCAGAGTGTTGACCTTGAAGACGCCGACGAGAATGAGCAATTCGCCTACAAAACCGCTGGTACCAGGAAGGCCAATTGAGGCCATGGTAAAGATCATAAAGACCAGCGCATAAGACGGCATACGATTAACCAGGCCGCCATAGCGGTCGATCTCGCGTGTGTGCATGCGGTCGTAAATGACCCCAACACACAAGAACAAGGCACCAGAGACAATGCCATGGCTAAGCATCTGGAAGATCGAGCCTTCGATTCCCTGTTGATTAAAGACGAACAGGCCGATGGTCACAAACCCCATATGCGCAACGGATGAATAGGCGATCAGCTTTTTCATGTCTTCTTGCCGCAAGGCGACCAGTGATGTGTAGATGATGGCGACCACGCTGAGGGTAAAGACCATCGGTGCGAATAACTCGCTGGCAATTGGGAACATCGGCAACGAAAAGCGCAGGAAGCCATAGCCACCCATCTTCAGCAGAACGCCTGCCAGAATAACAGACCCGGCAGTTGGCGCCTCGACATGGGCATCGGGCAGCCAGGTATGCACCGGCCACATCGGCATTTTGACGGCAAAGGACGCGAAGAAGGCTAGCCAGAACCAGGTTTGCAGATCGGCATCAAAGCCATAGGACATCAAGGCCGGGATGCTGGTTGTGCCAGCTTCCAGATACATGGCGATCAATGCCAACAGCATCAAAACAGAGCCAGCCAGCGTGTAGAGGAAGAACTTGAAGGATGCGTATACTTTGCGCGCGCCACCCCAGACACCGATGATCAGATACATCGGGATCAGGCCGCCTTCAAAGAACAGGTAGAACAGCACGAGATCGAGCGAGCAGAACACGCCGATCATCAGCGTTTCCAGCAACAAGAAGGCGATCATGAAGTCCTGAACGCGGTCGGTTATAGACTTCCAGCTGGCCAAGATGCAGAACGGCATCAAGAAGGTGGTCAGGATCACGAACAGCAACGAGATGCCATCAACGCCCATGCGGTATTCGATGCCACCCATCAGCCATTCGGCTTCTTCGACAAACTGGAAGTCAGCTGTGGTTGGGTCAAACAATACCCACAGAACCAGCGACAACAAGAAGGTCGCAATGGTGACAAACAGCGCAACGGCACGCGCGTTGCGGGCGACCATGGCTTTGTCGCCACGGATCAGCAAGATCATCAGCACGCCGAACAAGGGCAGGAAGGTCACAAAGGACAGAAGCGGCAGATCGGTAATCATTGCACGTCCCCGATCCGTACACCGTACCAGGTCAACAGCGCGACAACGCCGATCAACATGGCAAAGGCATAATGATACAGATAGCCCGTATGCATAAGTCGTGCCTTGCCAGCAACCCAGGCAATGGCGCCAGAGACGCCATCTGGACCAAGGCCATCAATGATGCGGCCATCGCCGATCTTCCAGAATTGATAACCAATCCACTTGGCCGGACGGACAAAGATCAGATCGTAGAGTTCGTCGAAATACCACTTGTTCAACAGAAAGCGATAAATTGGGCCATTGGTTTCAGCCAGCGCCTTGGGGATATCGGGACGACGGATATAAAAGAACCAGGAAAGCCCCAGGCCTGCAGCGCCCATGACCAGCGGCAGATATTTGACCCAGGCCGGGACATGATGCGCGGCGTCCAGGATGTTATCACCCGCCACGAACAAGGCTTCGCCCCAGAAAGCATCATAATCATGGCCGACAAAATATTCGTAGAAGACAAAGCCGGCAATGACAGCGCCAATGGCCAGAATAATAAGCGGGATCATCATGATCTTGGGTGACTCGTGCACATGGCTCATGACTTCTTCGCTGGCACGTGGTTTGCCGTGGAAGGTCATGAAGATCAATCGGCCAGAATAGAATGCCGTCATAAACGCGGCAATGATGCCCATGGCAAAGGCATATTCACCCATGCCCTCACCCGCGGCATAAGCTGACTCGAGGATCATGTCTTTCGAGAAGTAACCTGCGAACGGGAAAATACCGATCAGAGCCAGGGACCCAATCCACATCAGGGCATAGGTGCCCTTCATATGCCTCCAGATGCCGCCCATCTTGCGCATGTCCTGTTCGTCTGACATGCCATGAATGACCGAGCCAGAACCAAGGAACAACAGCGCCTTGAAGAAGGCATGTGTGAACAGATGGAAAATCGCCGCGCCATAAGCAGAAACGCCCAGCGCAAAGAACATGTACCCTAATTGCGAGCACGTTGAGTAAGCGATGACACGCTTGATGTCGTTTTGGACCAAGCCAACTGTGGCGGCAAAAATTGCCGTGGATGCGCCAACGAAGATCACAACATCCAGTGTAAACGGCGCGAGCTCGAACAATGGCGAACAGCGTGCGACCATAAACACACCAGCTGTCACCATGGTGGCGGCATGGATCAGGGCGGACACAGGTGTCGGGCCTTCCATCGCGTCTGGTAGCCAGGTGTGCAGACCAAGCTGGGCCGATTTGCCCATGGCGCCAATAAACAGCAACATCGTGATGGTGGTCAGCACATCGACCTGATAGCCCAGGAATTCGAATGTCTCGCCTGTGTGGTCAGAGGCTGTCGCAAAGACGGTTTCAAAATCCATCACGCCAAAGGTCAAGAAGATCGCCAGGATCCCCAACATAAAGCCAAAGTCACCAACGCGATTGACCAAAAAGGCCTTGATAGCAGCGGCATTGGCTGCTGGCTTTTTGTACCAAAATCCAATCAGCAGATAAGATGCAAGCCCCACGCCTTCCCACCCGAAAAACATCTGGACGAAATTGTCGGCGGTGACCAGCATCAACATGGCAAAGGTAAACAGGGACAGATAAGCCATGAAACGCGGCTTGGCTGGGTCGTGGCTCATATATCCGATGGAATAGATATGAACGAGCGAGGACACGCCATTGACGACGACCAGCATCACAACGGTCAGCGTATCGATTTTCAGGGCCCAGTTGACGTCAAAGCTGCCCGAGGATACCCAGGTCAACAATTCGACATGCACGGTCTGATGGCCCAGACCAATCTGGGTAAAGGCATAAATAGACAGCAGCGCCGATATAACGACAGCAATGCAGGTGACCAATTGTGCCCCACGGTCACCAAGCCAACGGCCACCAAAGCCTGCAATGATTGCCGCAATAAGCGGCAGAAAGACTATCGCGAAATACACGCCTGTTATCCCTTCAACTGGCTAATATCTTCGACCGCGATAGAACCGCGATTACGGAAGTAGATGACTAGGATGGCCAGGCCAATGGCGGCCTCAGCGGCGGCCACAGTCAGGACGAACATGGCAAATATCTGCCCCGAGATGTCATGAAGAAAGACCGAAAATGCGACCAGGTTGATATTTACAGCCAGCAGCATCAGCTCGATGGCCATAAGAATGATGATGACGTTCTTCCGATTCAGGAAAATGCCAAACACACCCAGCGTGAACAGGATGGCGGCAATCGTCAGATAATGAGTAAGACCGATTTCCATGGTTCTGTCCGCTCCCTATATGCCCTGCCCTGGTGGAATTTTCTTTAATTCCACAGCGCTTTCGGGGGTGCGGTGCACCTGATTTGTTATGTTTTGTTTTTTGACACCGGGCCGTGACCGATGGGTCAGGACGATGGCACCGATCATGGCGACCAGCAGGATAATCCCCGCCGCCTGAAAGGCGTAGATATAGTCGGTGTACAGCACAAGACCAATGCTTTGGGTGTTGCCGACTTCAGAAACAACCGGTCTTGCCGTTGCTGCGATCAACGACGTGTCGCCGCCAAAGCTCCAACTACTGACAATAAACAGCAGCTCGATGGCCAGGATCGCGCCGATTACCCCGCCGATAGGCAGATATTGCAAAAATCCCTGTTTCATATCGACGGAGTTGATGTCCAACATCATCACCACGAACAGGAACAGCACAGCGACGGCGCCGATATAGACAATCAGCATAATCATCGCCAGGAACTCTGCACCCATCAGGACAAACAGACCGCCCGACGTGAAGAATGCCAGAATGAGATACAACACTGAATGCACCGGGTTACGACTGGCGATGACCATAAAGCCGGCGGCCACTGCAATGGTTGCGAATAGGTAAAAAGTTAACGCCTGAATAATCATGATGTCGTCCTAGCGATACGGTGCGTCTGCGACAATATTGGCAGCGATTTCCTGCTCCCACCGATCGCCATTGGCTAGCAGCTTTGCTTTGTCGTAATACAGTTCTTCGCGGGTTTCGGTTGCGAATTCAAAATTTGGACCCTCGACAATGGCGTCTACAGGGCAGGCTTCCTGGCAGAAGCCGCAATAGATGCATTTGACCATGTCGATGTCATATTTGGTGGTCCGGCGGGATCCATCTTCGCGCTCTTCGGCCTCGATTGTGATGGCCTGTGCCGGGCAGATGGCTTCACACAATTTGCAGGCGATGCAGCGCTCTTCGCCATTGTCATAGCGACGCAGGGCGAGTTCACCGCGGAAGCGCGGGCTCAGCGGCCCTTTTTCGTAGGGATAGTTGATTGTCAGCTTTGGCTTGAAAAAGTATTTCAGGGTCAGTTTCATCGCGATGACGAACTCCCACAGAAAAATCGTTTTTGCAACCTGGGATATTCTGCTCATGATCGATCCCCTAACTGGCGTTTGGCAGCATGTCAAAGGCTACCAGCACACCGGCAGTAACAATGACAGCAACAAGTGACAAAGGCAGGAAGACCTTCCAGCCCAGGCGCATCAATTGGTCATAGCGGTACCGGGGTACCGATGCCTTGATCCAACTGAATACAAAGAAGAAGAAGAACGTTTTTAGCAAAAACCAGACCAGCCCAGGCATAAAGGCGTTGAAGGCTTCCATGCCGGGGATCCAGTTGAACAGAAAATTGTCGAAGGGCGACAACCAGCCACCAAAGAACAAAGTAGTCGTCATGGCGCACATCAGCAGCACTGCGGTGTATTCACCCAGCCAGAACAGGGCAAAGGTTAGTGACGAATACTCAACCTGATAACCAGCCACCAATTCGGCCTCGGCTTCGGGCAAATCAAACGGTGCACGGTTGGTTTCAGCCAGTGCCGAGATAAAGAAGATGATGAACACCGGGAATAGCGGGATGAAGAACCACAGGCCCTCTTGGGCCATAACGACATCAGACAGGTTCAAAGAGCCAACGCACAACAGCACGGTGACAATCACAAACCCAATGGAGACTTCGTAAGACACCATTTGCGCGGCAGACCGCATAGCCCCGAGGAATGCATAGCGTGAATTGGACGCCCAGCCCGACATGATGATGCCATAGACGCCCAAGGACGAGATTGCGAACAAGTACAGCACGCCGACATTAAGGTTGGATAGCACCAAGCCATCGTCAAAGGGAATAACCGCCCAGGCAACGAAAGCGACTACAAACATCAGAACCGGTGCGATGATGAAGACGCCCTTGTTGGCACCCGACGGAACAATCGTTTCTTTTAACAACAGCTTCAGGCCATCGGCAAAGCTTTGCAGCAAACCCCAGGGCCCGACGACATTGGGGCCGCGCCGCAATTGAATAGCCGCCCAGATTTTACGATCAAAGTAGATCGCATAGGCAACGGCCAGCAACAACGGGACGACAATCAGCAATACCTTGCCGAGAATCCACAGGCCAGGGAGCAGGTAAATGTCAATAAATTCAGCCATTTGTACCGGTTCCCTCAGAAACTTCGTTTTGGATATTCGTGCATTCTTCCATGGTGTTGGAAGCGCGGCAGATCGGGTTCACCTGGTAATGGTCGATGCTGTTGCCTGCAAAAGGCTCATCGCTCGTGTCGCCTGCGGTACCAGCGCCTTGCCAGTCTGCGGCGACAATTTGGTCTGCTTCGGCAAGATGCGGGGCAATTTCTGCCATGCGGTCACGCAGCGCATCCAATGTGTCATAGGGCAATGTCTTGCCAATGACGCCAGAGAGCGCCCGCAAGATGGTCCAGTCTTCACGGGCATCACCCGGTGGGAACGCAGCACGATTACCAAGCTGTACCCGACCTTCGGTATTGACCCAAGTGGCGGCTTTTTCGGTATAGGCGGCGCCTGGCAGGATTACATCGGCATGTTGAACACCGGCATCACCGTGCGAGCCCTGATAGATCACAAAGGCGTTCTGCAGTTTGGAAACATCAATTTCATCGGCATGGTGCAGGAAGACTATTTCAATATCGCCAGAGGCGGCACCATCCAGGATACCCGCGACGTCACGACCACCATCTTGTGGTACGAAACCGATATCGAGGCCCCCTACCCGTCCAGCAGCCTGATGCAGGACGTTGTAGCCGTTCCAGTCTGCAGTGATAGCACCAACATTGTCGGCCAGTTGTGCAGCCATCGCCGCAATGGCCTGACCATCAGCCCGCGACAGAACATTCTGACCAATGATGATCATGGGATGCGAGGCATCTTTCAGCGTTTGTGCAAAAGCGCCATTGTCCGATACCAGATCAGCCAGTGTTTGGGCGCCTGCACCCAGATAATCATAATCATAAGTCAGATCGAGCGTTTCGCCGATCACCGCAATTTGCAGATTGCCCGTCAGCGATTGTTGGCGAATACGGGCATTGATGATGGGTGCGTCTTCACGAATATTGGCACCGATGATTAAAAGGGCATCAACCTGATCGATGCCGCTGATTGTCGAGTTGAACAGGTATGACGCGCGGTTGCTGGCATCATACTGAACACCATCTGTGCGGCAATCAAGATTGGCAGAGCCCAGCGAAATCAACAGGTCTTTCAATGCAGTCATGGATTCGACATCTGCAAGGTCACCAGCAATACCAGCGATTTTGCTGCCATCAGTACCAGCGACCTTGTCAGCGATAGTTTTGAAAGCGTCTTCCCACGTGGCTTCGGTTAATTTGCCATCGATACGAACATAAGGCTTGTCCAGACGACGTTTCTTCAAGCCGTCATAGGCAAAGCGAGACCGGTCTGCGAGCCATTCCTGGTTCACATCTTCATTGAGGCGCGGCAGGATACGCATGACTTCTTTGCCACGAACATCAACACGGATGTTGGAACCCACAGCATCATGAACATCGATGCTTTCTGTCTTTTCCAGCTCCCACGAACGGGCAGTAAAGGCATAAGGTTTGGATGTCAGAGCACCGACCGGGCACAGATCGATGACATTGCCAGACAATTCTGACGTCATGGATTGTTCCAGATAGGTGCTGATTTCCATGTGTTCGCCGCGACCGAGCGCACCAATTTCTTCAACACCGGCAACTTCTTGTGCAAAACGGATACAGCGAGTGCAATGAATGCAGCGGGTCATCACGGTCTTGATCAGCGGACCCATATTCTTTTCGGTGACGGCGCGCTTGTTTTCGTCATAGCGACTGTCGTTGCCGCCATAGGCCATGGATTGGTCCTGCAGATCACATTCGCCACCCTGATCACAAATCGGGCAATCGAGGGGATGATTGATCAGCAGGAATTCCATCACCCCTTCCCGCGCTTTTTTGATGCTGGGGCTATTTGTGTGGATCACCATGCCATCAGCGGCAGGCATGGCACAACTCGCGATGGGCTTAGGCGCGTTTTCCTGTTCGACCAGGCACATGCGGCAATTGCCAGCAATGGACAGGCGGTCGTGATAACAAAAACGAGGAATTTCTGCACCAGCCTCTTCGCAGGCCTGCATCAGTGTCACGCCGCTATCCACGGTAATTTCGACACCATCGATGGTTAATGTGGGCATGTCGGCGCTCCTATGCGGCCCGCGTATTTGCAGCTTGTTTGGCAGTTGCAATACGCGCTTCAAGTTCTGGCCGGAAGTGGCGGATCAAACCCTGGATGGGCCATGCGGCGGCGTCACCCAAGGCACAGATGGTGTGGCCTTCGATTTGAGTGCTGACATCCAGCAGTGAATCAATTTCTTCGACTTCCGCGTCGCCCCGCACCATGCGGTCCATCACACGGGCCATCCAGCCTGTACCCTCGCGGCATGGTGTGCACTGGCCACAGCTTTCGTGCTGATAAAAGCTTGCCAGGCGGGCAATAGCAGCGACGATATCGGTGGATTTGTCCATGACGATGACAGCCGCTGTTCCCAGGCCGGATTTTTCGGCTTTCAGCGAGTCAAAATCCATCAGGACTGTGTCGCAGATGTCTTTGGGCAATACTGGAACTGACGAGCCACCAGGGATGATGGCCAACAGATTGTCCCATCCGCCAATGACACCGCCTGCATGTTTTTCGATAAGTTCCTTGAGCGGGATGCCCATTTCTTCCTCGACATTGCACGGGTGGTTGACGTGGCCCGAAATGCTGAAGATTTTCGTGCCTGTGTTGTTTTCTCGGCCCAGACCGGCAAACCAGGCACCGCCCCGGCGCAAGATTGTGGGCACAGCTGCGATGGATTCAACATTGTTCACCGTCGTTGGACAGCCCCATACGCCAACATTGGCAGGGAATGGTGGCTTTAGGCGTGGTTGGCCTTTTTTGCCCTCTAGGCTTTCAATCAATGCGGTTTCTTCGCCACAGATATAGGCACCCATGCCGCGATGAACGTAGACATCAAATGTATAGCCAGTACCGCAGCAGTTTTCACCCAACAGGCCGGCCGCGTAAGCTTCATCAATCGCGGCCTGCAATTGTTCAGCCTCGCGGTAGAACTCGCCGCGGATATAGATGTATGCGGCCTCGGCGCGCATGGCGACGCCTGAGAGCAAGCAACCTTCGACCAATTTGTGCGGATCGTGGCGAATGATTTCGCGGTCTTTACAGGTGCCAGGTTCGCCTTCATCGGCGTTCACCACCAGATAATGCGGACGGCCATCGCTTACCTTGGGCATGAACGACATCTTGAGGCCCGTTGGGAACCCTGCCCCGCCGCGACCACGCAGGCCGGACTCTTTCAATTCGTCAACGATCCAGTCATCGCCCTTGGCAATCAGGTCGGCAGTACCGGCCCAGTCACCGCGTGCCCTGGCACCATCAATGCCGGGGTCTTTCAGGCCGTAGAGATTGGTGAAAATACGATCCTTGTCACTCAACATCACGAAGTCTCCTGCAGAGAGGTCAGGCCGCCAGCAGGCTCTGACTTTTTGCGGCCACTCTGAGGGCCCGGTGTTGGTGTGTCGCCCGCTTGCAGGGCGTCGAGAACCTTGGTGGTCGTGTCTGCGGTCAGGTCTTCATAATAGTCGTCGCCGATTTGCATCATCGGGGCGTTGGCGCAAGCACCCAGGCATTCCACTTCGATAATCGTGAATTTACCGTCTTGGGTGGTTTCGCCCATATTGATGCCCAGTTTGTTTTTGCAGGCACTGACAATGTCGTCAGACCCGCGCAACCAACAAGGGGTTGTGGTGCAGACCTGTACGAAATGTTCGCCAACGGGTGCCAGATTATACATGGTGTAAAAGCTGGCAACTTCGAGCACACGAATAACCGGCATGTCCAGCATAGTTGCAACGCAACGAATGCCTGCCTGGGGCAACCATCCACCGTTTTGGCGTTGGGCTATGTCCAACAGGGGCATGACCGCGCTGGCCTGTCGGCCTTCGGGGTATTTTGCAATGTGTTCTTTGGTTTTTTGCAGGTTCTCCGCAGTGAACTCAAAGTGCTCGGACTGCTGCGCCTGGGTTTGTCCGCTCATACTCATCGGTCCACTTCGCCGAATACAATATCGATAGAGCCCAAGATCGCGGGAATATCTGCGAGCATGTGGCCTTTGGTCAAAAAATCCATTGCCTGAAGGTGGGCAAATCCAGGTGCTCTGATTTTACAGCGATAAGGCTTGTTGGAGCCATCTGACACTAGATACACACCAAACTCGCCCTTTGGGGCTTCGATGGCGACATAGACCTCACCCTCGGGGACTTTGTAGCCTTCGGTGTACAGTTTGAAGTGCTGGATCAGCGCTTCCATGGACTGTTTCATTTCCGCCCGCGGTGGCGGTACGATTTTGCGATCCATTGAAGAAACCGGACCTGCGGGCATCTCGTTAAGGCATTGCCGAATCATACGGATCGACTGTTTAATTTCTTCGAACCTAACGATGAAGCGAGCATAGCAATCGCCGTGTTTACCGACGGGTACATCGAAATCCATTTTTTCATAGCCGTCATAGGGCTGCGATTTGCGCAAGTCCCATGCAATGTCGCTGCCACGAAGGCACGGACCGGTGAAACCCCAATCGATGGCTTCGTCACCGGTGATCACACCGATATCAACACAGCGTTGCTTGAAGATACGATTGCCGATCAACATCGTTCCAATATCTTCCAGAACTTCAGGGAAGGTCTCGGTCCATTCCCAAATATCGGTCAACAGTTCCGGCGGAAGGTCCTGATGAACACCACCCGGGCGAATATAGCATGCATGCATGCGCGCACCACTGGCCCGTTCGCGGAACACCATCAGCTTTTCGCGTTCTTCAAAACCCCACAAAATTGGCGTCATCGCGCCCACATCCATCGCGTGGGTTGTCAGGTTCATCAGATGGCTGGAAATGCGCCCCATTTCAGAATAGAGGATACGGATCATTTTGCCGCGATCAGGCACTTCACAATCCAGCAGCTTCTCGACGGCCAGCGCAAAAGCATGTTCCTGATTGATCGGCGATACATAGTCTAGCCGGTCAAAATATGGCACAGCCTGCAGGTATGTCTTGTGCTCGATCAGCTTTTCGGTGCCTCGATGCAGCAGACCGATATGCGGATCGATGCGTACGACAATCTCGCCGTCCAGCTCGGTAATCAGGCGCAGCACGCCATGGGTTGCGGGATGCTGTGGACCAACATTCAGATTGTAATTTTTCAGTTGAACTTCAGCCATTAGCCTTCACCTTCTACGGCGTCTTCCGTGCCTTTTTCGTCACCTGGCAAGATGTATTTGGCGCCTTCCCATGGACTCATGAAGTCAAAGGTGCGCAGATCCTGCATCAGGCTGACTGGTTCGTAGACCACACGTTTGTGCTCGTCAGAATAGCGAACTTCCACATAGCCAGACAAAGGAAAGTCTTTGCGTAGTGGAAAACCCTGAAAACCATAATCCGTCAGGATGCGGCGCAGATCAGGGTGGTTAGAGAACATCACGCCATAAAGATCCCAGCATTCGCGCTCGAACCAGTTGGCAGTACTGAATATACCACTAGCCGATGGCACCGGCGTCTCTTCATCAGTGTGAATCTTTACGCGTATGCGCTGGTTCTGTTTAAGGCTAAGGAGGTGATAAACAACGTCAAAGCGCTCGGTCCGGCTGGGATAGTCGGCGCCGCAGATATCCATCAACTGACGAAACTGACATTGGCTATCGTCCCGTAGGTAGGTCAGAACTTTGATGATGCAGTCGGGTCGGCTGACGATGGTGAGTTCATCATTCACGACGTCTGTGCTGATGATCTCGTTATCCAGAGAATCGCTTATCAGTTCGCCCAATTCAATGAGAGCCTGGTCCATGGTGGGTTCCCTGCCCCTATCTTGTCAGAGTGCCTGTACGGCGGATTTTGCGCTGCAGTTGCAGGACGCCGTATACCAGCGCTTCAGCGGTCGGTGGACAGCCAGGCACATAGATGTCAACGGGTATAATGCGATCACAGCCGCGAACCACAGAATATGAATAGTGGTAATATCCACCGCCATTGGCACAACTGCCCATGGAAATTACATACCGGGGTTCTGGCATTTGGTCATAAACTTTGCGCAGCGCCGGGGCCATTTTATTGGTCAGCGTACCGGCAACGATCATGACATCGGATTGACGAGGAGACGCACGAGGCGCAAAGCCAAAGCGTTCCAGGTCGTAACGCGGCATATTTGCCTGCATCATTTCAACAGCGCAGCAGGCCAGACCAAAGGTCATCCACCATAGTGATCCGGTGCGTGCCCAATTGATGACGTCATCAAGCTTGGCAACAATATAGCCTTTGTCGCCCAGGTCATCGGAAAGGGACTGAAAATATTCACTAGAAGCCGCCGTCGAGGCAGCGAGGTCTTGATTGGCTGACGCCACTTTGTCCTCTACTCCCATTCCAAGGCTCCCTTTTTCCACTCGTAGATAAAGCCGACGGTCAGCACACCCAGGAAGACGACCATTGACCAAAAGCCAAAGATGCCGATGTCACCCAAAGTCACAGCCCATGGGAACAGGAAGGCGACTTCCAGATCGAAGATGATAAACAGGATGGCCACCAGATAGAAGCGCACATCGAAATGCCCGCGTGTGTCGTCGAAGGGTTCGAAGCCACATTCATAGGGTGACAGTTTTTCACTATCCGGATTTTGCTTGGCAACAAGATATGCGCCAACAACGAATAGCAATGCCAAAACAATGACTACTGCTAGAAAGACCAGAATCGGCAAGTATTCCAGTAACAGTTCTTCCATCGATTTTATTCCAACCTCTCAAGTCGCTGATTAGCGTTCTAGACAGAGTACCGGGTATTATTCAGGAGATCACGCCCGAACTCTACATCGTCCGATTCACTGCCCAGATAGGGCCTTGATTCGGCGCGCAGTATATAGTGGCAAACACACGTGTCAAAGGGCAATGGCGCGCGTCTGCTGGGAAAGTTTTGCAGGGTGGAATTGCCGAGATGGGGGCTGCCATTTTTTACAGATATGTGTCTGCGAAATGGCGGGAGTGACGGGACTCGAACCCGCGACCTCTGGCGTGACAGGCCAGCGCTCTAACCAACTGAGCTACACCCCCAATCTCGGAAGGCGGGCTTGATGTACGGCAGAGCCTGCGACCTGTCAAGGGCTTGGATAACATTCCTGAAATAATATTAAAAATTGTTCATTTGCCGCAGAAGTCTGGGCCTTTTGGACCCATACTATTTCGTCAATCAACGTCATTTATGAGAGCGATTCCACAATAAAAAAAGCCGCCGAAACGACCTTGATCATTTTGCCTGTTTTTGATTCCCGGTGCGTATGCCGCAACAAAGTGCGATGGAATATCATCAGGCTAATTGTGCAGACCGTGGGGTGGTGGTGGGCGATGACAGGCTCGAACTGCCGACCCTCTCGGTGTAAACGAGATGCTCTACCAACTGAGCTAATCGCCCTCAACCACCCTACTGGTCTTCAATTAAGAAACGGCCACCCTTTCAAGCGACCGCGTCCTAAACTAAACCAAATTGGTTTTAGTGGTTTACAGCTTCCTTCAGCGCCTTACCAGCCTTGAATTTAGGCTGCTTGGATGCAGGAATCTGAATTGCTTCGCCAGTACGAGGGTTGCGACCCGTCGTAGCTGCACGATTTGCAACACTAAAAGTACCGAAGCCAACGAGGCGAATTTCGCCACCACCAGCCAGGGCATCTGTTACAGATTGAAGCACCGCATCAACAGCGGCTCCTGCATCTGCTTTGGACAGACCAGATGCTTCGGCAACACTTGCAATAAGATCATTCTTGTTCATGGCTAACCCCCCTTATATGGAACTGTTATATTCGAAAAATATCCCCCGATAGAGACGGCGTCAGTCTAGAGCGACGCATTATCCCGGTCAAAGGAAAAGCCGCGTCCACCCTCATTTTTTGCAACTTTTTTGCTGCTTTCTGGCGGACGCAGATACCTTAGTGGGTCACAACCTCTTCCGGGTTGCCATTGGCCTCTTCTGCAACCGCGCCAATGATCTCTTCTTCCCATTCAATTGGCACGACCGGTTGCGTCAGGGCATGACTCAAAACTTCATCCACGGTTGTTACGGGGATAATTTCCAATCCCTTTTTGACGTTGTCCGGTATGTCGGCGAGGTCTTTTTCGTTGTCCATTGGAATCAATACCTTCTTGATCCCGCCACGTTGTGCGGCTAGTAGTTTTTCCTTCAATCCACCAATGGCTAAGATACGACCACGCAGCGTAATTTCACCCGTCATGGCGACGTATCGGTCAACCGGTATCCCCGTTAAAACCGAAACAATGGAGGTCACCATTCCAACACCAGCGGACGGCCCATCTTTGGGAACAGCCCCTTCTGGTACATGGATGTGGATATCGCGTTTTTGAAACACGTCTGGATGAATACCGAATTCGGCAGCGCGAGACCGTACATAACTGGCCGCAGCCTGAATCGATTCTTGCATCACTTCACCAAGTTTCCCGGTAATGGTCATCTTTCCCTTGCCTGGAAGTTTTAGTGCCTCGATCGACAACAGCTCGCCGCCGACTTCTGTCCAGGCAAGGCCCGTGACGACGCCAACCTGGTCTTTATCTTCGATCATGCCATAGCGGAATTTTCGCACCCCGGCAAAGTCACCCAGATTATCTGGCGTAATCTTAACCACGGTGACGTCGGACGACACAATCTGGCGCACTGCCTTGCGGATCAGGCTTGCCAATTCACGTTCCAGGCCACGCACGCCAGGTTCGCGCGTGTAGTGGCGAATAAGGTCGCGCAGGCCTTCATCTGTGATGGACCATTCTTCAGCGTTCAGACCATTGGCCTTGATTTGCTTGTCGATCAGGTGACGACGCGCAATCTCCAGCTTTTCCTCTTCCGTGTAACCGCTGATGCGGATTACTTCCATCCGATCAAGCAATGCACTTGGGATATTCAGCGTATTGGCGGTAGTGACGAACATCACCTTGGAAAGGTCGTAGTCAACCTCTAGATAGTGGTCGTTGAAGGTGCCATTTTGTTCTGGGTCCAAGACTTCCAACAATGCCGAGGATGGATCGCCACGGAAATCGGCGCCCATTTTGTCAATTTCGTCCAGCAGGAACAGCGGATTGGACGTGCCAGCCTTCTTCATGCTTTGGACGATTTTGCCTGGCATAGAGCCAATATAAGTCCGCCGATGGCCACGAATTTCGGCTTCATCACGCACGCCACCAAGCGAAACGCGAATAAAGTCGCGCCCCGTGGCCCTGGCAATGGACTTGCCCAGCGAGGTCTTACCAACACCTGGGGGGCCGACGAGGCACAGGATTGGACCTTTGATCTTGCGGGTGCGTTGCTGCACAGCAAGATATTCGATGATCCGTTCCTTGACCTTCTCTAGCCCGTAGTGATCGGCGTCCAGAATTTCAATCGCCTTGTTGAGGTCTTTCTTGACCTTGCGGTTCTTGCCCCAAGGAATACCAAGCAGCCAATCCAGATAGTTGCGAACAACAGTGGCTTCTGCCGACATCGGGCTCATGGCCTTCAGCTTCTTCAGCTCGGCTGTAGCTTTGGTCTTTGCTTCCTTGGATAGCTTGGTTTCCTTAATCTTTGCTTCAAGCTCAACCAGTTCATCGCCGTCTTCTTCGCCGTCGCCGAGTTCCTTCTGAATGGCTTTCATTTGCTCATTCAAATAGTACTCGCGCTGGGTCTTTTCCATCTGGCGTTTGACGCGGCCACGGATGTTCTTTTCAACCTCCAAGACACCGATTTCGCTGTCCATCATGCCAAAGACGCGTTCCAGCCGTTCGCTGGCGCTGGTGGTTTCCAGCAATTCCTGCTTTTCAGATATTTTGACGGACAGATGCGACGCCAGTGTATCGGCCAGGCGTTCTGGTTCTTCAATCTGATTGACCGAGACGAGTACCTCTGGTGGCACCTTCTTGTTCAATTTCACATATTGTTCGAACTGACTGACGACAGATCGGGCCAGTGCTTCGATGTCGGCGCCTGTCTCGGTATCCTCTTCGATGATCTCGACTGTGGCTTCAAAGAAGTTTTCATTGTCGACGAAACTGGAAATACGCGCACGCGCCCCACCTTCGACCAACACTTTAACCGTGCCGTCTGGCAGTTTCAGCAATTGCAGAACAGAGGCAATCGTCCCGATCTGGTACAGGTCGTTTTCATCAGGGTCGTCTTGCCCTGCATCCTTTTGGGTGACCAGGAATATCTTTTTGTCATTTGCCATCACATCTTCGAGAGCGCGCACTGATTTGTCCCGCCCAACGAATAGGGGAACAATCATGTGTGGAAACACAACGATGTCTCGTAAAGGCAATACGGGATGGGTTGATTCAGAGGACATGGCTACCTGCATATTGTGGTACTGTTATTAGCATACACCATATCTCGTATGAGAGATGGTAATTATTTCGACACATTCTAAGTGGGGAGCGAAAGCGAATACGTCAAGGGCTCTGACGTATTTCTCTGCTGATTCCGATAGAAAACTAGATTCTAGGCACCCTGACCGACATTGTTGTCAACGCGATCGGCGTAGATATAGAGCGGTTGAGCCCTGCCCTCGACGACTTCGTTACTGACGACGACTTCTTCAACGCCTTCAAGCGAGGGCAATTCATACATGGTTTCCAATAGGATGGACTCCATGATGGATCGCAAACCACGCGCCCCTGTCTGGCGTTTGATCGCCTTTTTGGCCACGCCAGCAAGAGCGTCTTCGCTAAAGGTCAGGTTTACATCTTCCATGGCAAACAGACTTTGGTATTGCTTGATCAGCGCGTTCTTCGGCTTGGTTAAAATCTCTATCAGAGAGCTTTCATCCAAATCTGTCAGTGTCGCGATCACCGGCAAACGACCCACGAATTCCGGAATCAGGCCGAATTTCAGCAGATCTTCGGGTTCTACTTCTGCCAGAATTTCGCCTGTTCGACGATCTTCAGGCCCCACCACTTTGGCACCAAATCCAATGGACTTGTCGGTGCCGCGGGCATCAATGATTTTCTCCAAGCCCGAGAAAGCACCACCACAGATAAACAGGATGTTCGTCGTGTCGACTTGCAGAAATTCCTGTTGTGGATGCTTGCGGCCGCCTTGCGGTGGGACGCTGGCAATTGTGCCTTCCATAATCTTGAGCAAGGCTTGCTGTACGCCCTCGCCCGACACATCGCGGGTGATCGACGGGTTGTCTGACTTGCGGCTGATCTTGTCGACTTCATCTATGTAGACAATGCCACGTTGCGCACGCTCGACATTATAGTCAGCCGATTGCAGCAGCTTGAGGATGATGTTTTCGACGTCTTCACCAACATAACCAGCTTCGGTCAGCGTGGTGGCGTCAGCCATTGTAAAGGGCACGTCCAAAATCCGCGCCAATGTCTGAGCCAACAGCGTTTTGCCGCAGCCGGTTGGGCCAACCAACAGAATGTTGGACTTTGACAATTCCACCTCGCTGCTTTTGCTAGCGTGCTTCAGACGTTTGTAGTGATTGTGCACGGCAACAGACAAAACGCGCTTGGCGCGTTCCTGGCCGATGACATAATCATCCAGAACGCCGCAAATATCGGCAGGCGATGCGATGCCCTCTCCTGCCTGTACGACAGTCGTTTTGCTTTCTTCGCGGATGATGTCCATGCAAAGTTCGACGCATTCATCGCAGATGAAAACGGTTGGGCCGGCAATAAGCTTCCGCACTTCGTGCTGGCTCTTGCCGCAGAAAGAGCAGTACAAAGTATTCTTGGAATCGCCAGTGCCACTGGATTTGGTCATATTTTCACCAATTTGTGTATTTCATTCATGCTAGCCGCGCAAAGGCCCGCCAATCAACACTATTTGTCGTTCGAATCGTGAAACGACGCTGAGTTGATGGTTAAAACATTGAACTTGAAAGAGAATTATCCCTCTGCAGATTCAACTTCAGAGCGTTTAGAGACGACTTCGTCAATCAATCCGAATTCCTGTGCCCCCTCAGCTGTGAGAAATTTGTCACGCTCGAGCGATTGGCGGACCGTTTCGATATCCTGACCAGTGTGGTGGGCATATATCTTGTTCAACCGTTCACGGATTGCCAGAATCTCACGGGCATGGATTTCGATATCTGTTGCCTGACCTTGCGCGCCGCCAGATGGCTGATGCAGCATGATGCGCGAATTGGGCAGCGCGAAACGCATACCTTTTTCGCCCCCAGCCAACAATAGCGAGCCCATTGAAGCCGCCTGCCCAATGCAAAGGGTAGAAATCTTTGGTTTCACATATTGCATGGTGTCGTAGATGGCCAGTCCGGACGTCACGACCCCACCAGGTGAATTGATGTAAAGCGAGATTTCCTTGTTGGGATTTTCGGCTTCCAGGTACAAAAGCTGCGCTGTCACCACCGAGGCGACACTGTCATCGATGCCACCGACCAGGAAAATGATCCGCTCTTTGAGCATACGAGAATAGATGTCGTATGAGCGTTCTCCCCGATTGGTTTGCTCGATCACCATCGGAATGAGTGCGCTGGCTGTTTCGACAATATCCTTCATTACGTGCTCCGTTTATTAGCGCTGGGGTCTAATGACCCAATCTTGTTTGGCTATACTAGGCTGTATGACCACGCAGAGCCTAGTCGGCTTTCTTCTTCAACGCAGCCTTCTTCTTTGGTGCTGCCTTCTTTTTTTCTGTAGCCGCCTTGGTATCAGTCTTTTTTGCGGCCGCTTTCTTCGCGGCAGGCTTTTTGTCCACTGCTTTTTTGGCGGATGCCTTCTTCACAGAAGATTTTTTCTTGGCTGGCTTCTTCTCTTCTTCCTCGGCACCTGGCAGCTGCATCAGGGTATCCTGATCAACTTCCTTTTCGGTAACTGATGCCAATTCCAGAATAAAATTGATCACCTTGTCTTCATATATAGGTGCGCGCAATTGCTGCATGGCCTGCTGGTTCTGTTGATATAACTGGAAGATCTGCTGTTCCTGGCCAGGATAGCGCTGGGCTTCCTGCATGATAGCGCCATTCAGCTCTTCAGCCGAAACGGTGATATCGTTGGTGTCGCCGACCTGGGCCAGCAACAGGCCAAGGCGGACACGTCGATTGGCCATGCCCTGGTATTCTTCACGCAGTTCTTCTTCTGACTGGTCTTCGTCTTCGATTGTTTTTTCTTGTGACTCCAGTTGCTTGGTAAAGTCACTCCAGATTTGGTCGAACTCCATGGTGACCATGCCAGGGGGCACATCAAACTCATAGGTATCGGCAAGCTGATCCAGCAAACTGCGCTTCAACTTGGCCCGCGTGAACTGGCTAAATTCACTGCTAATCTGATCTGTGATCTTGGTGCGCAATTCAGCCAGGTCGGTCAGACCAACCTGAACGGCGAGGTCGTCATTGATTTCGACTTCCGCCGCCAATTGTATTTCACGAACTTTGACTTCAAAGATTACGTCTTTACCAGCTAGGTGTTCAGCGTTGTAATCTCCAGGGAACGTTACGGGCAGGTCTTTTTCATCACCAGCTTTGACGCCGACCAACTGCTCTTCAAACCCTGGGATGAAGCTATTGGAACCCAGCACCAGCTGGAATTCTTCTGAGTTGCCACCCTCAAAGGGTTCGCCATCCAGCTTGCCAGTGAAGTCGATAACGACAGCATCGCCGTCTTTGGCCGCATAGCCTTCTTCTTCAGTCTTCTCAAACCGGGTCTGTTGTTCGGCCAGGTTCTTGATCGCATCATCAATGTCGCTGTCGGCGACTTTGGCGACTTCTTTTTCCAATGAGATTTTGGAGAAATCACCCACTTCGATGTCGGGCATGATTTCGACATTCATGGAATATTCCAGGTCGCTGCCCTGCTTGTAATCGGTGATTTCGATATCCGGCTGCATGGCGGGACGAACGTCGTCCTTTTCCATAGCTTCCTGAGACGTGGTGTTGACTGTTTCTTCCAGCACTTCACCCATCAGGGCATCACCATGAAGATTGCGCACATGCGACACCGGCACTTTGCCGGGGCGGAAACCATCAATCCGGATTTCACTGGCGATTTTCACCAGCTTTTCGGTCAGCTTCTTTTCAAGGACGGCTGCTTCGACCGTGATTTTGTAGGCTCGTGTCAGCCCTTCTGCGCTTGTCTGTTCAATTTGCATCGACTTATCCAAAACGTTGATTCTGTTGTTGGCATTGTGCCCAATGCTTGGGGCTGAAAGGGTCAGTCACCTGGTGCGGGCGGAGGGACTTGAACCCCCACGAGTTGCCTCACTGGTACCTAAAACCAGCGCGTCTACCAATTCCGCCACGCCCGCATTCAGTGTTCTGACCGGTTCAGCACAGCCAAAACCAGGCCGGGCTGCCAAATTCGGCGCAACCTATAGCAATGTCATCGGCAAAATGCCAATCGCAAATTTCACTCTTTTTGTCGTAACCGTGATTTTGTATCCTAGTCGACGATTTTAACAGCCAAAGCTGTTGCCTCGCCACCCCCAACACAAAGGGCTGCGACGCCCCTTTTTAGGCCTCTGTTCTGCAGCGCAGCAATGAGTGTGGCCACGATGCGGGACCCCGACGAACCGATGGGATGACCAAGGGCGCAGGCCCCGCCTAGCACATTGACCTTTTCATGCGGGATGTCCAGGTCGCGCATGGCGATCATGGTTACCGCTGCGAAAGCTTCGTTAATCTCGAACAGGTCAACGTCGTCAACCGACCAGCCAGCTTTTGCCAGAACTTTTTCGATTGCGGGTACCGGGGCCGTTGTGAACAAAGCTGGTTCATGCGCATGGGCGGCATGGGCCACGACGATGGCTGCAATGCTTAGCCCCTTTTCTTCGGCGACGCTTTGGCGCGTCATAACCAAGGCTGATGCGCCATCAGAAATCGAAGACGCATTGGCCGCTGTTATGGTGCCGTCTTCGGCAAAGGCCGGCCGCAGATGAGGGATCTTGTCTGGTCGGCTGCGGCCTGGTTGTTCGTCCTCCGTGACAATGACACTGCCTTTGCGGCCTTTGACTTCGACCGAGACCAGTTCCCGCTCGAAGGCCCCATTTGCAATGGCTGCTTTGGCGCGTGACACGCTTTCGATGGCAAAGGCGTCTTGTTCTTCACGGGTGAATTGGTACTGCCTGGTCGATTCCTCGGCAAAGGCGCCCATCAGTTTGCCAGGGTCGTAAGCGTCTTCCAGCCCGTCCAGATACATCGAGTCCTTGATGACGTCGTGGCCGACGCGGGCCCCGCCCCGATGCTTGGCCATCAGGTAGGGCGCGTTGCTCATGCTTTCCATACCGCCTGCGACAATGATGTCTGCCGAACCCGCGACCAGGGCATCATGCGCCATGATGGCCGCCTGCATGCCACTGCCGCACATCTTGTTAACGGTCGTGGCTTGCGTGCTGAGTGACAAGCCAGCGCCCAGTGCGGCCTGTCTGGCTGGTGCCTGACCCAATCCACCCGGCAAAACACAGCCCATAAAGATTTGATCGACATCATCTTTTGATGCACCTGACCGGTCGATGGCGGCCTCTACGGCTCACGCCCCTAATTCAATCGCTGACAAGGCTGACAAATTGCCTTGAAAGCTGCCTTGCGGCGTGCGGGCGTAGGATGAAATAACAATGGAGTCTGCACTCATGATGAACTCTCTTGGGCCTATTGTAATTTTCGCAACACAAAGGGCAGCGCCTCGGGGATGTCTTCTGCGATGAGGCCGACACCAAAGGCCCGCCCCGCCTCGCCGTGCAGCCAGACACCTGCACAAGCTGCCTCAAAGGCCGGCATTTGCTGTGCCAACAGTCCGCAAATAATGCCAGCCAGCACATCGCCCGACCCAGCCGTCGCCAGGGTTGGTGGTGCATTGCTGTTGATGGCAGCCCGGCCATCTGGAGACGCAATGACAGTATCGGCGCCCTTCAACACAATGATGGCGCCGGATCGAACCGCGGCCGACCGGGCCTTTTCCAGCTTGCTTGCAGTAGTATCTTTGGCCAGATCGGGGAACAAACGTTGGAATTCGCCATCATGTGGCGTTAGCACGCTGTGATCGTCAAGCGCCTCAAATAGCGCATCCGGATCGTCCTTAAAGCTGGACAGAGCGTCCGCATCAAGCACACAGGATCGGCCAGCACCAAGTGCGGCCAAAGTATTGCGACGGCAAGGTTCGCCAATGCCGTTGCCAGGACCAATGACCAATGCATTCTTGCGCTCGTCATCCAGCAGCTCTTGCAAATTATCGAAGCCCCGCACCATAACAGCGTCTAGCTTCGACGCATGAGCCAGCACAGCCCCCGGAGGCGATGCCACTGTCACCAGCCCAGTGCCTGCACGCAGGGCACCGCGAGCGGCCAGTCTGGCGGCCCCACCTTGCGCAACCCCGCCCGAAACAACGACCGCGTGTCCCCGGCTATATTTATGGGCATCGATTTTGGGCCACGGATAAAGCGGCAGCCAGTTTGCTGGGATGTTTTCGCACTGCTGTGGCTGAATGTCGTCGAGGACACTGTCAGGGATGCCAATATCGGCACAGATGATCTCGCCGCAATGAATACGGCCTGGCAGTAACAGATGGCCCGGCTTTTTTCGGAAAAAGGTAACGCTGATGTCTGCCTGGACTGCGGCCCCCAATATTTGGCCAGTGGTGCCCTGGACGCCAGAGGCAACATCGACCGCAACACACGGCGCACCCGATGCGTTGATCGCCTCGACAACCGATATGACTTCGGGCGACATAGCACGCGACAGCCCTGCCCCAAACATCGCATCAACAATGACAGAGGCGCCGTCCACCAAGTCGGGTGACAGGGGCAAGATATCGCCCGTCCATTTGTCGGCGTTGGTGGCAGCATCACCCTTCAGTTTTGATTTGTCGCCAAGAAGGCCAAGCGTTACCGGCCAACCCGCCTCGGACAATAGTCTTGCGACCACAAAACCGTCGCCACCATTATATCCGGGACCGCAAAGAACGCTCACGGGGCCTTGCGGATAACGGTCAATAATTGTGTCTGCAATCGCCTTACCGGCTTCTTCCATCAGCACAAGGCTGTCGATACCTGCCGCCTCAGCCAAGGCATCAGCCTGGTACATTTCTTCTGTCGTCAAAAGAACAGATTCTGGGTTCAACGGTGAAAGAGACAAAGTGACACTCTTCAGGTTCAGCCGATAGGGATACAAATGTCATCTTACTATAGGAGAACGCCACAGGCACAACAGCTTTACTGACCAGTATGGAGGCGAAAATGCTCCAGATGGCCCAAGATAGAAAATCAAATTACTCTGACCCCATTGATTGCGTTTTTGCTCGTTTTTGCTAATGATGGTAGTCCTATATGGCAACGCTCTATCGTGAATTTGATAGGGGGCGGGGCTGTGGGGAACCAAAAAGCTATTCGCGTTGCAAAGAGATTCGTTCAAAACCCGACTATATATGTATTGAAATTCGCCGAATTGCTGGAATTCCCAGCCCTCAAGATCAAGATCTTCTTGTGAATATCTTGGATGAGGCAAATCTTTCTGCACCCCATACTTCCCCTCCGATGGAGCCGAGTGAATTTGACGGAATGCCAGAAAGATAGAGATTGCAAGAACAAGCAATGAGCAGAAGATCCTATAGGCAGTCTTAAGGAAGGGATCTGCGTTAGAGTAAAACTGAGGATCTAAAAGCTCATGCACACTAGGGGCGAAAAATCCTATGAACATTCCTATGAATGTAATTATTAGAAATTTGTAAAAACCAATCCTAAAGGCCACCAAGTCTCTGAAGCTCCTAATCATACGATACATTCCAAATTCCTTCCTCAAATAATCTGCCCTGTTAGTGGCGTTGGGTGCCGAGCAACTTCCTCTGCCATACTCCATCGGCTAAAAATTATATTCTACCAATTAGATCAATGGGGTCAGAGTAAATTGATTTAGGATTAGAGACTTCTCGCGTGATCGCAATATTCCTCTAACGTCCTCATACCCACTCAATTTCGTCAATTGTCATATCCCCGCCCGCATCACCTGTATTAACTGTCTCAGCAGGCTCTATCACCAGGGCCCAGCATTCTTCGCTAGCACTAGGTTTATGCTCAACGCCCTTTGGCACAACAAAAAGGCAACCCTCTGTTAGATGGACAGCCTCGTCACGCATCTCAATGGTTAGCTGACCTTTGGTCACCAGGAAGAGCTCATCGGTATCGTCGTGTTTGTGCCAGACGAACGAGCCCTGCATTTTGACAAGCCGGACATGATAGTCGTTCAACATAGCGACTGCTTTAGGGGACCAATGATCGCTGAATTTTGAGGATTTCTCTTCCAGGTTAATGGCTTTCATCACAATTTCCTTGAACTTGAAGCAGATAAATAAGTCGAGACTATATGATTTTAGGGGGTGCCTCTTACAAAGGACGGCTATTGGCTATAATCGATCAATAATATCGTACCTTGCGGATGTGGAGATTACCAATATGAAGATAGACTATTACCAAGTTGATGCATTTACAGACAAAGTATTCCAGGGAAACCCCGCTGGCGTATGCCCGTTGGACGAATGGCTGCCCGACGACATTATGCAGTCGATAGCTGCAAAGAGTAACCTGGCCGACACCGCGTTTTTCAAAAAGCAGGGCGATAGTTATGGCCTGCGGTGGTTCACCCCAACGCTGGAGGTCGACCTCTGCGGTCACGCCACATTGGCATCTGCCTTCGTCATTTCCAGCGTTCTGAATAATTCAGATGAACCAGTGATTTTCGATACCGAGCAGGCTGGCAGACTGGTGGTTGAGAAGATGGGATCCCGTCTGGTGATGGACTTGCCGTCGCGAGCACCCGAAGCTGTTGAAGTGCCTGAACTAGTCGCTGATGGTCTAGGGTGTCAGCCAGCTGAAGTGCTTGGGTCGCGAGATTATCTGGCGATATTCGATCATGCCGATGACGTCGCCAACCTGGCACCAGACCTTGCAAAACTGGCGCGCATTGACCGTTTTGGTGTTATCGCGACCGCGCCGGGCAAGGGTGACGTGGACTTTGTGTCTCGTTTCTTTGCGCCAGGCAGCGGCATTCCTGAAGACCCCGTGACTGGTTCCGCGCATTGCACCCTCATTCCGTATTGGGCACGGCGGCTCGGGAAAAGGGAATTGCTCACCAGGCAGATATCCTCCCGTGGGGGTACTCTCTTCTGTGAAGACAAGGGTGATCGCGTGTCTGTGGGTGGAACTGCAGCACTCTACTTATCCGGGACGATAGAACTTTGAAGTCAGGGTTGTCTCGGGCTTTGACGTTTGATTGATTCCAGCTGTAGCTAATTGACCAATATCACCCGACATGGGTCGGCATCATTCATACTATTAGGGGGATAATGGGGTGGCTGACGGGAATTGAACCCGCGACCTCCGGAATCACAATCCGGCGCTCTAACCAACTGAGCTACAGCCACCACTGAAAATCGAAGGTGTTAATACGCGCAAGTTTTGCGTCATGCAAGTCAGAACAGTCGTCCCAGGCGATGAATTGCTTCATCCAGCATGTCGTCGCTCTTGGAGAAGCAAAAGCGGACGAAATTTGTCGCTGGGTCTTCTCCGTAAAAAGGGCTCATTGGAACGGCAGTCACCTGGGCTTCTTTGGTTATGTGGACGCAGAATTCTTCGTCGGTGCCAGCATAACCAAGTGAGCCAATATCTGTTGTGACAAAATAGGTGCCGCCACAGGGCATAACGCTGAACCCCAAACTGTCGAGGCCCGCCGACAATCGATCACGTTTAGACTGCAGCCCACTGGCGAGGTCATTAAAATAGGCGTCGTCCTGCCCCAACCCCCACGCGACGGCCCGTTGTAAATTGGGCGGGGTCGTAAAGGTCATAAACTGGTGCGCCTTGCCAATCGTCTCGATCAGATGCAATGGGCCGCTGATATAGCCGACCTTCCACCCTGTTACAGAGAACGTCTTGCCGGCTGAACCCACGCGAACACAGCGTTCTGCCATCCCGGGAAAAGTGATAAGCGGCGTGTGTTTGAAGCCTTCGAAGACCAGATGCTCGTAGACTTCGTCACAGATGGCATAAAGGTCAAAATCCAGCACAATCTGGGCAATGGCCTGCAGGTCCTTATCTGAGAAAACAATGCCCGTCGGGTTCATGGGTGAATTGATAATGATAGCCTTGGTTTTGTCAGAACATGCCGCGCGGAGTTCCGCTGGGTCCAGGTGCCAATCTGGTGCATGCAGACGGACAAATTTCGGGATCGCGCCGGCCAGCCGGATGATGGGTAGATAGGAATCATAATAGGGTTCGATCAGCACAACTTCGTCGCCAGGATTGGTCAGCGCCAGGATAGAATCCGCCAACGCTTCTGTGGCACCCGATGTCACCAGGACTTGTGACTGCCAGTCCATATCCAGTCCGTAAAACCTTTTGTTGTTGTTGGCGACAGCCTGGCGCAGTTCAGGCAAGCCCTGGCTTGGTGGATACTGATTGGGGCCCTCAATCGTAAATTCAGCCGCCTTGGCCTTAAGGTCCTTTGGGCCGTCGCCTTCAGGTATCCCCTGCCCCAGATTGATGGCATCATATTCTCGCGCCAGGGCCGACATGGTCGTGAAAATCGTCGTGCCCAGACTGTCGATGGTTTTGTTTTTAATCTTCATGGAATTCAATCTGCTAGAAAGTTACCAGAGAGGATGCATAATTATTGTTCATTTGCCCAACAATTAGACATAAATTGATGTGACAAATGGCTGGGGGAATTGATTCTCCAGTGAATTGCAGCCAACCTGCAATCCGACTATGGTTGGCATGCATTATGCATTGGTTCTGAGTGAGCATTTACGACCATCCGACTAACGTTAAGTATTGGAAGCAGCAACAATGAAAAAGATCGAAGCCATCATCAAACCGTTTAAACTGGACGAAGTCAAAGAGGCCCTTCATGAAGTTGGCCTTGGCGGCATTACCGTGATTGAAGCAAAGGGTTTTGGACGCCAGAAAGGCCACACAGAATTGTACCGTGGTGCTGAATATGTTGTCGACTTTTTGCCCAAGGTGAAAATCGAAGTTGTCATCCAGGACGAATTGCTGGAGCAGGCCATTGAAGCGATTCAGACAGCGGCCAATACAGGCCGAATTGGCGATGGTAAAATCTTCATCAGCAACATAGAAGAAGCGATCCGCATTCGGACTGGCGAAAAAGGCAACGAGGCCATATAAGTCAGCCCAATCATCCCCCTTTAGATTCGACTACTTTCCTACAAGTTCGAGAGGTAAACCTTCATGACTACTGTACAAGACATCCTCAAAAAGATTGAAGACGAGGATATCCAATTCGTCGACCTTCGTTTCACCGATCCGCGCGGCAAGTGGCATCATCTTGCCATGGACGTATCGATCGTTGATGAAGACATGTTCGCCGATGGTGTGATGTTCGACGGTTCGTCCATTGCTGGCTGGAAGGCCATTAATGAATCAGACATGACGTTGATGCCTGATCTGGAAACCGCTGTGATGGATCCATTCTCTGCGCAAAGCCAGTTGATCATCACTTGCGATATTCTAGAGCCCTCTACCGGCGAACCTTATGATCGCGATCCCCGCTCTACCGCCAAAGCTGCCCTGAAATATATGGAATTTGTCGGTATCGGTGACACAGCCTATTTCGGTCCAGAACCAGAATTCTTCGTGTTTGACGATGTTCGTTTTGAATCCAGCTATAATCGTTCGTTCTATGAATTCAGCGATGTTGAAGGCCCTTATAATTCAGGCGCCGAAATGGATGGCGGCAATATGGGCCATCGTCCTCGCGTCAAGGGTGGTTACTTCCCGGTTGCACCCGTTGACCATGGTTCAGACCTGCGCGGGGAAATGCTGTTGACCATGAAGGAAATGGGTGTCGAAGTTGAAAAGCATCACCACGAAGTGGGTGCCTCACAGCACGAACTTGGCATCAAGTTCGATACGCTGATTACGACTGCTGACCGCGTTCAGATCTATAAGTATTGCGTGCACAATGTTGCCCATGCCTATGGCAAGACAGCCACCTTCATGCCCAAGCCTGTTGCAGAAGACAATGGCTCTGGTATGCATGTGCATCAGTCAATCTGGAAGGATGGCAAGCCTATGTTTGCTGGCAACCAATATGCTGATCTGTCTGAGATGGCGCTTTACTACATTGGTGGTATCATCAAGCATGCCAAGGCAATCAATGCTTTCACCAATCCATCGACCAACAGCTACAAGCGTCTGGTCCCTGGTTTTGAGGCTCCTGTCTTGTTGGCTTACTCGGCCCGCAACCGTTCTGCTTCTTGCCGCATTCCATATTCTCCAAACCCTGCTGGCAAGCGCGTCGAAGTGCGCTTCCCTGATGCGGTCGCCAACCCTTACCTGGCATTTTCGGCCATGCTGATGGCTGGCCTTGATGGTATTCAGAACAAGATCCACCCAGGCGATGCCATGGACAAAGATCTGTATGCTCTGTCGCCTGAAGAACTTGCCGGTGTACCCACCGTCTGTGCCACGCTGGAAGAAGCCATTGCAGCACTCGATGCTGATCGCGACTTCTTGACGGTTGGTGATGTGTTCAGTGATGATCAGATCGATGCCTATATCGAACTGAAACAGGAAGAAGCGACCCGCCTTGCGCAGTCTCCTCACCCTGTTGAATATGATATGTACTACAGCTCGTAAGGGTTGTTTACATAACAGCTTTGAAAAGGCCCCGGTGATTGCTGGGCCTTTTTTTGTGGCAATGCCTGGGCGGGCCTCGTAAGGCCTATTCTCGATCATGTGTGGGGCTTGACCGCACTCGCAGTGATTATCAGCGCCTACAGCGGGAATATTGCGGCATTGTCCGCACTATCAGGCAACAGATACAGCACCATGTCCGAGTAAAATTTCCCCATATTTCGCCAGACACACCATATCTTGGTGTTCTAACCTAACTTGCTACCGTATAGTGAGTTATCGATTCACTTAGTTTCAGGCGCCAATGGACGACAAAGATACCCCAAAAGACCTATTTGCCGCTATTCCCAAAGGCAGTGACGACTATTCCGCCAAGGACATTGAAGTCCTTGAGGGGCTGGAACCCGTACGCCGTCGACCGGGCATGTATATTGGCGGGACGGATGAAAAGGCCCTGCACCATCTGGCGGCCGAAGTGCTCGACAATTCCATGGATGAGGCTGTTGCGGGTCATGCAACATGGATAGAAATGTCGCTGAATGGCGATGGATCGCTGACGATCCGGGACAATGGTCGCGGTATCCCCATAGACAAACACCCCAAATTCAAGACCAAGTCGGCGCTGGAGGTGATTTTCACAACCCTGCATTCAGGTGGTAAATTCACGAGTGGGGTCTATCAGACCTCTGGTGGCCTGCATGGGGTTGGCATTTCCGTTGTGAATGCCCTCTCTGAGTTTCTGGACGTTGAAGTTGTGCGCAACCAAGTAGCCTGGCGCCAAACTTTCAGCCGTGGGGAACCGACTTCTAAGTTGGAAAAGGTCGGGTCTGCCAAAAACAGGCGTGGCACGACGGTGACTTTCAAGGCAGATCCCGAAATATTTGGTGACCAGCTCCAATTGGTGGCCAAGCAATTGTACCGTATGGCGCGATCCAAGGCGTATCTGTTTCGCGGGGTTGAAATTCGTTGGTCGTGTGACCCCAAACATTTGACTGCAAAAGATGACACGCCTGAAAGTGAAACTATCCATTTTCCCAATGGGTTGTTAGACTTTCTTGAACAGGAACTTGGCGATTCTGGAACCGTTACACCAGCGGCCTTTACGGGTCAGGCTGGTTTTGTGGCCAATGGCAACTCTGCAGGCAAATCAGGGGGTGCTGCCGACGGGAGTGCTGGTCGCGCTGAATGGGCGATTGCATGGCCGACAAGCCGAGACGGTTTTATCAATTCCTATTGCAACACAGTGCCCACCATAGAAGGCGGCAGCCACGAAGCTGGCATGCGCGCAGCATTGGTTAAAGGTCTGAAAGCCTATGGCGAGCTGGTGAATAACCGCCGCGCAGCCAGCATCACGGCCGACGATCTGCTGGGCAACATCATCGTGATCCTTTCGGTCTTTCTGCCCGACCCGCAGTTCCAGGGCCAGACAAAGGAAAAATTGACCTCTACTGGCGCTACGCGCCTGGTGGAACAGGCCATGCGTGATCATTTTGATCATTGGTTATCCGGTGCACCCGATATGGCCAATGCCCTTCTGGCCTATGCGGTTTTGCGTGCTGAAGAACGCCAACGCCGCAAGCAGGAAAAGGAGATAAGTCGCAAATCCGCCACCCGAAGACTGCGGCTGCCCGGTAAACTGACCGATTGTTCCCGCAGCGGTGCTGACGGCACCGAGATATATCTGGTTGAAGGGGATTCTGCGGGCGGGTCTGCCAAGCAGGCACGCGACCGTGCGACCCAGGCCGTGTTGCCATTGCGTGGCAAAATCCTGAATATTGCCAATGCCAGTCAGGAAAAGATCAAGGCTAACCAGGAACTCAAAGATCTTATCCAGGCCCTGGGTTGTGGGGTGGGCGAAAACTATCGGGAAAGTGATCTGCGTTACGAAAAAGTGGTCATCATGACTGATGCCGATGTCGACGGCGCCCATATTGCCACCCTGTTGATGACGTTCTTTTTTCGGGCCCTTCCTGAACTGGTGGCCCAGGGGCACTTATATTTGGCGCAGCCGCCTTTGTACCGCCTGGCCCACAAGGGCAAGTCGATCTATGCCATGGATGACGCTGAGAAAGACCGGATTTGGAAAGATGAATTTGGCGGCAATGAAAAAGTTGAGATCAGCCGCTTTAAGGGCCTCGGAGAAATGCCGCCCGCCCAGTTGAAAACAACAACAATGGCGCGCGCCAGCAGGACCCTGTTGCGGGTGGTCTTGCCTAAAGGGTTCGTCGAAAAAGAAGAGACGTCGGACCTCGTAGAACGCCTTATGGGCAAAAAGCCCGAGCTTCGATTTGAGTATATCCAGAAGCATGCCCCCGATGTGCAGGATGTGGACATTTAGTGGCCAAACTTCCTTGTATCACCTGCGATTCACGCAGAAACGTTGACTTATCAGGGAAACGTCCTATGTTGCCCCGAAGTAAGTCAACCGACAACGACAACAAGATGCCGATTTGACCCCGCAAAGATGGCTTTGCACCGGTCTGATAACAGGCATCAGAGTAAGAATTTCTTGAATGAGCTTTGAACTTATGGGGCTCGCTGACGAGACCCTGCGAGCAATAACAGAAGCTGGCTACACAACGCCAACGCCAATCCAAAAACAAGCCATTCCCGTGGTGCTGCAAGGCCGCGATGTCATGGGTATTGCCCAGACGGGAACTGGCAAGACGGCAGGCTTTACGCTGCCGATGATCGACATTTTGTCGCAGGGCCGTGCCCGCGCACGAATGCCCCGATCCCTGATTTTGGAACCCACCCGCGAATTGGCAGCCCAGGTTGCCGAAAGCTTCGAAACCTATGGCAAATACCACAAGCTAACCATGGCGCTGTTAATCGGTGGCGTTAGCTTTGAGGAACAGAATAAATTGCTGGACCGCGGCGTGGACGTGCTGATTGCCACCCCTGGCCGCCTGCTCGACCATTTTGAGCGTGGCCGACTGATGATGTCAGGTGTTGAAGTGCTGGTGGTTGATGAGGCCGACCGTATGCTCGATATGGGCTTTATCCCTGATATCGAGCGCATCTGTAAGATGATGCCGCAACGTCACCAAACCTTGTTTTTCTCGGCAACGATGCCAGCCGAAATCAAGCGTCTGTCCGATACGTTTCTGGACGATCCCAAGCATATTGAAGTGGCCAAGCCGACCTCACCTGCCGAGACTGTTGAACAGTTTTTGGTCATGGAAAGGTCCAAGGAACCAAAGTCCAAGCGAGATCTTCTGCGGACCTTGATTCAGGGTGAAGAAATTGGCAATGCTATCGTCTTTTGTAATCGCAAAAAAGACGTCGATATCGTTGCCAAATCCCTGAAGAAACACGGTCACAACGCCGCCGCATTGCATGGCGATATGGATCAGATAAGCCGTATGAGGGTTCTGGCTAAATTCAAGGCCAGCGAAATTAAGATATTGGTCGCGAGTGATGTGGCTGCCCGAGGCCTGGATATCCCTGCTGTGTCGCATATCTTTAACTTTGATGTGCCAAACCATGCAGAAGACTATATCCACCGTATTGGCCGCACGGGCCGTGCTGGGCGATCAGGTCGTTCCTTTACGATTTGTTCGCCATTCGACACCAAGTATTTGGCCGCGGTTCAGGATTTGATCGGGCGCAAAATCCCGTTGTTTAACGCCTCCCAGTCCAACGAGGTTCCCCAGTCCAAAGAGGTCCCGCAATCCAAAGAAGCCGGGGCGACTTCACAAACCGAAGAAGACAAGCCAAGGCGGCGTAATCGTCGTCGTCGCGGTGGTCGTCGTTCTGAAGAAACAACCTCGCAGCCAACCACACAAACAGCCACGCAAACAGATGCCGCTGTTGCAGTTGCAGCTGAAGTCGTGTCCGAGGACAGACCAGCAGAGTTGAAAGCTGAACAGCAGACCGAAGAAAACCCCCGCCGCTCGCGATCACGGGGTGGCCGGAATCGGAATCGCAACAATCGTGGCGACACGCAGGACAATGGGTCCCAATCTCGTAATCGCACGCATCACGGTGATAAAATTCCCGAGCCCAATGGCATCAAGGGTCTAGGTGATCATACGCCGGCCTTCCTGCTGCAGCCGGTCATTTTCCCTAGTTCAAAAAAACTAGACGACGCCGAGGACGAGGAAAAACCCAAAAAGACTACCGCCAAAAAAGCGGCGGCCAAAAAGGCTGACAAGCCGAAGAAAGAAGCCAAGGCCAAGTCGAAAACTGAAGGCAAGCCAGAAGTTGCTGCAGAGGAAAAGCCAAAACGCCGCCGGCGTACCAAGAAGGTTGAGGCTGTTGAAGAGGCCCCTGTTATCGAGACTGTAGAAGCCGCTACTAAAGATGCTGCCGAAGAGGCTACCAAAGAAGCAGTCGTCGAGGAAAAGCCCAAGCGCAAACGGGCACCACGCAAGCGTAAAACAGTGGCCGAAAAGGCAGCAGCAGAAGCAGCCAAGGTTGAGGCAGCCAAGGTTGTTGAGGCAGCGCCAGCTAGCACCGACGAGGCTCCCCAGGCTGACGCAGGTTAAACGGCACCCGTCATCTAATTCTTCTTTTTTAGGCTTTTTGTTTTTTGCGCGTTTGCACGCAAGGCAGCGTCGAGCGCTTTGCGGGCCCAGTCGGCCATTTCTTCAGGTTCGTCATAAAGAAAATCTGGAGCGGTATAGTAGGACATCAACGCGCGCTTGCCGTTCTTGGCTGAATAGGTGAATTGTTCACAATCCTCGGCTTCAAAGTCAGGGCGATTACCATCGTCCACCTTGAAATATAATCGCTCGTCGGCGATGAGCGCGATCATCACCCCATGGCAAAAAACACCGGCGCCGCCAAACATTCTTCGGATACTGGCACCCTCCAGTGGTTCCAGCATTTCCAGTATGAAGGCGTTATATTCGGGGCTGATGGCCATCACTATCCCGTCATATTGATCGTTTGGCCCGGCAGCGACAGCTCTAACCCGTCAAGTTCCGCTGTGATGTTAATCTGACATCCCAATCGTGATGTCGGCTTCAGACCATAGGTTAGGTCCAGCATATCTTCTTCAAATTCTGATGCGGTTGGAATTTTGTCAAACCAGTCTGGGCTGACAACGACATGGCAGGTCGAACACGCCATAGAGCCTTCACACGCCCCTTCGATGTCGATATCATTCTCATGTGCCAGTGACAGGATTGATTGCCCGATTTCGGCTATACATTCTGTTCGATGCGATCCATCAGCGGCTATGAAGGTGACTTTTGGCATTCAGGCATTAACTCTCAGTTTTTTGACGGCGCCGACAATGTGGTCGACCGCATAGGTGATTTCAGCTTTTGTGGTTTGCCTTCCCAGACCAATACGCAGGGATGACTGGGCCAGATCGTCAGTAACACCAATGGCTTGCAACACATAAGACGGCCCCACGACTGCAGAGGCACAAGCTGCCCCGCTGGACACAGCAATATCGCGCAAGGACGCCAACAACATCTCTCCATCGACGCCAGCAATGCTGACGTTGATATTGCCTGGGATCCGATTGTCGGGATGACCATTCAGCTGCACGCCTTCCAGGGAATGGGTCAGCCCGGAAAGTAGCTGGTCGGCCAATCCTGAAATTCGTTCAGCCTCGGCATCCATTTCTTGCAAAGCCAGGTCACAGGCCCGGCCAAAGCCCACACATAAGGCCGGCGCCAATGTGCCTGATCGCAATCCGTTTTCCTGCCCACCACCTGACATGACCGGTTGTGGCTTTAGCCGTGATCCTGCGCGTAGATAGAACGCGCCAACGCCTTTGGGCCCGTAAATTTTGTGGCCAGACAGGCTCATCATATCAATATTCATGGCACCGACATCGATAGGGATTTTACCAATTGCCTGGGCGGCATCGGTATGGAAAAACGCTCTCTTTTCCCGACATAGAGCGCCAATTTCCGCAATGGGTTGGATGACCCCTATCTCGTTATTCACCGTCATGACAGAAACCAACAGTGTATTGTCATCGATCGCCGCGGCGACGTCATCCAGATTGATCAATCCGTCGGCCTGTACGCCAAGCATAACGACTTCCATGCCTTCGTCGGCCATGACCTGAACGCTTTCGAGCACGCATTTGTGTTCTGTCGCGACGGTGATGATCTTATTGCGGTGGCTGCGATACGCCCGCCCAACGCCTTTGATGGCCAGATTATTAGATTCTGTGGCGCCCGAAGTGAATATAATTTCGTTCGTTCGTGCACCAATTAAACTGGCGATCTGTTCGCGCGCCTTGTTGACAGCTTCCTCGGCCATCCAGCCAAAGCTGTGCGAGGTCGAATGTGGGTTGCCGAAATGCTCGGTAAAAAATGGCATCATGGCATCCAGCACCCGTGGATCGAGCGGCGTGGTTGCCTGATAATCCAGGTAGATCGGCAGCTTGGGCTGGTTCGACATCTATTGCGCAGCCTTGCTGGCCTGACGCTGATAAATCTCTTCCCAAGCCTCGACCATCTTGTCGACTTCTGCCGACTGTGTGTTCCAACCCAGGCTGATGCGGATGGCGTTACCACCGATTGCATCATCGACATGCATGGCTGCGAGGACATGCGAGGACGCAACCTTGCCCGACGAACACGCCGATCCTGCGCTGATGCAAAACCCTTCAAGGTCAAATGCCATCACCTGTAATTCATTGCGGACACCGGGCATGCCGATGCAGGTGGTGTTGGGAAGTCGGTCCGCATCCTGGCCGAAAACGACGGCTTGTGGGGC
>SMVA01036504.1_pt1 | contig 37627 bp, 43 predicted proteins | sample 2456451 | NCBI WGS metagenome assembly SMVA01 (sample SAMN11095933, study PRJNA526329) | marine sediment metagenome | biome: Marine sediment; feature: Surficial sediment; material: Deep marine sediment; isolation source: Hadal surficial sediment | place: Pacific Ocean | collected 2014-05 | depth...
GGATTTGTGTTTTTATAGAAGATGCATGGTATTTACCAGTATTTACGCTAAATGATCAAAGTGGTGTCTTTTTAAGATCTAGGCCAGTAGCTCAATTGGCAGAGCAGCGGTCTCCAAAACCGCAGGTTGGGGGTTCGATTCCCTCCTGGCCTGCCAGCATAGTCTTTGCTCGGCAGGAAACAAGGTGAGGGATAGGTGTTAATAAAGAGAGTAGCGGGTTAATTGCTGTCTTAAATGTGAAACACGGAATTTTTATGCCGGAAAAAATTGAAGATCAAACAAATAGCCTGGATTGGGTGAAATGGGCTGTAGTGATGGGAATGGTTTTTGCTGGTGTCTATGCAAATTCTTACTTCGCCGCTGAGTCACTTTTATTCCGGACCATTGGCTTATTGGTACTAACCGGTGTGACTTGTTGGATTGCAGCTCAAACTACAAGAGGCCGTGCGTTCGTTAATTTGTGTCTTGAGGCTCGGATAGAAATTCGCAAGGTAGTATGGCCAACTCGCGAGGAAACTACTCAGACTACCATTGTTGTATTAATAGTTGTTATCGTTGTGGCGCTGATACTTTGGCTGCTTGACTGGGGTTTAAATGGAATTATTTCGGTCATTATTGGCTAGGTTCCCTAGAGGTTGTTGAAATGGCAAAACGTTGGTATGTAATTCATGCCTACTCGGGTTACGAGAAAAAGGTAATGAATGCGCTGAATGAGCGTATAGCACTATCCAAAATGGAAGACTACTTTGATGAAATATTGGTTCCAACCGAAGAAGTGTTGGAAATGCGGGGCGGTCAAAAGCGCAAGAGTGAGCGAAAATTTTTCCCAGGTTATGTGTTGATTCGAATGGAACTTAATGATGATACCTGGCACCTAGTTAAAGAAACACCCAGGGTTATGGGGTTTATTGGTGGCACGGCGGAAAAGCCAGCCGCTATTACTGACGATGAAGCAAGTAAAATTCTTCAGCGAATGGAAGATAGTGAAGAGAAGCCAACACACAAGACAATATACGAGCCAGGAGAAATGGTTCGTGTTACCGAGGGACCCTTTAATGACTTCACCGGTACTGTCGAAGAAGTGAATTATGATAAGAGTCGCCTTAGAGTCGCCGTGCTGATTTTTGGGCGGTCTACACCGGTTGAACTAGAGTTCAGTCAGGTAGAAAAGAGTTAGTTGGGGTAAAAAGGCGTCAGAGTAATATTTTCGGATAATCCTTTTTTACCGTTTTTAAAAAAGTCGAGCTTAGTTTCCATTGTGGAAACCAGGGCACGCCGGGGAGCTCAGAAATTATCTTTAAGATAATGGAACAGCGTTTGAACCCAAAGGAGTAAAACATGGCAAAGAAAGTACTGGCTTATATCAAGCTCCAGGTGGGAGCTGGAAAGGCCAATCCCAGTCCGCCTGTTGGTCCCGCATTGGGTCAACATGGTGTCAATATCATGGAATTCTGTAAAGCATTTAACGCGCAGACACAAGGTGTGGAGCCGGGCCTACCGATTCCTGTTGTGATTACTGTTTATGCTGATCGCAGTTTCACTTTTATTACAAAAACACCACCCGCTTCAGTATTACTGCGTAAAGCGGCCGGCCTCAAAAAAGGCAGTGGCCGGCCAAATACCGAAAAAGTTGGCAAAGTTAATCGTGCTCAGCTTGAAGATATAGCAACCCAAAAGATGGCTGATCTCACGGCGGCTGATATGGATGCCGCCGTACGGACTCTCGCTGGTAGTGCACGCAGTGCCGGTATTGAAGTAGAGGGGGTCAAATAACTATGGCAAAGCTAACTAAGAAACAAAAAGCAATGCAGGAAAAAATTGGTGAGTCCAAAACCTTCACTATTGAAGAAGCAGTTGCGTTGTTGACCGAGTTTGGCTCTAGCAAGTTCAAGGAATCAATTGACGTAGCCGTGAACTTAGGTGTGGATCCACGCAAATCTGACCAGGCAGTACGGGGATCGACCCTGTTACCAAATGGTACTGGAAAGTCTGTTCGTGTGGCAGTGTTTGCCCAGGGTGAAAATGCGGAGAAGGCTAAAGCTGCTGGTGCAGATATAGTGGGATTTGAAGATTTAGGTGAAAGCATTAAGGCGGGTAATCTGGATTTTGACGTAGTAATCGCCACACCTGATGCAATGCGAATAGTAGGCAAGCTTGGCCAGATATTAGGCCCCAGAGGTCTGATGCCTAATCCTAAGGTTGGTACAGTTACCACTGATGTAGAAAGCGCCGTAACGAATGCAAAAGCAGGTCAGGTACGCTATCGCACAGACAAAAAAGGTATTGTGCATGGCGGAATTGGCAGAATCGGTTTCGATGCGCAGGCGGTCAAGGGAAACCTGGAGGCACTAATTGCAGACCTGAAAAAAGCCAAACCAGCTTCAGCCAAGGGTATATACATTCAAAAAATTGTTCTGTCATCAACCATGGGACCTGGTTTGCTAATCGATCAGGCGTCTATACAGGATTAACGTAGTTTTTCATTTAACGCATCTATTAAATAGGTGCACAAAGAAGTGTGCTTGAGAAAAACAGGTTGTTTTTGTGGCTTGCTGATGTAGCAAGCAAACAACACTACTCACTGAACACTTTTTAAAAGACTTTGGGGTTCTGTTCTGTGTAATCGGAACGGTGCAATCAAAGACCGTAGGTGTAGTGAAATACCACTACTTAATTTTACCTACGCAGATGGTGTAACCCGATTCGAGCTAAGATCCGAATCTCTATCACCGAACATAGTGGATGTCATTACTGTAAGTGACGATGTCCAATTTTAGACTGGAAACAGTCCAAGGAGTAAAGCTAGTGGCTATAGGACTTGAAGACAAGAAACAAATCGTCTCTGAAGTCAACCAGGCTGCTAACAGTGCTTTATCTGCGGTGCTCGCCGATTATCGGGGCGTTACTGTGAGTGAGCTGACTGAACTTCGTAAAACTGCTCGAGAAAACAAAGTCTATTTAAGGGTCGTTCGTAACTCGCTTTTAAAACGAGCTGTTGATGACACTGACTTTGAGTGTATTAAGGAAGTTTTAGTTGGGCCTACGATTTTGGCTCTTTCTGAGGAAGACCCTGGTGCTGCCGCGCGCGTGCTCAAGGATTTTGCTAAGGAAAATGCCGAGTTTGAAATTAAGGCACTGTCTATAGGTGGCAAACTTTTGGCTGCCAACCAGATCGACGTGTTAGCAAATCTGCCTACCTATGATCAGGCAGTTTCTATGCTGATGAGTTTGATGCTGGCGCCGGTTACCAAACTTGCCAGAACTCTTAACGAGGTTCCTGCCAAGGCCACGCGAGCTGTTGCGGCTGTGCGTGATCAGAAACAAGAGGCAGCATAGATCCTGGATACTGGAAACTAATTTTAATTATCAACATTTAAATGTAGGAGATAAGAGTCATGGCTCTTTCTAACCAAGAAATCTTAGAAGCAATTGCTGATATGTCTGTTATGGATGTGGTTCAACTGGTAGAAGCAATGGAAGAAAAATTTGGCGTGTCTGCGGCGGCTATAGCGGCTGCACCCGTGGCGGCGGCAGGTGATGGTGATGTGGCGGTTGTGGAAGAGAAAACCGAGTTTGATCTGGTTTTGACTGCCATGGGTGACAAGAAAGTCAGCGTCATCAAGGTGGTTCGGGCGATCACTGGCCGTGGTCTAAAAGAAGCCAAGGAATTGGTTGATTCTGCGCCTTCAACTATTAAGGAAGCCGTAGGAAAAGATGAAGCAGAAGAAGCCAAAAAGCAGCTGGAAGAAGCTGGCGCTACTGTTGAGCTTAAATAAGCATTGCAACTTTTGTTTTAACAACACTCTCAGGTCGGAACATGTTCCGACCTGAGAGTGCCTAATGTTTCAAAAGTAGTATTTATTGAATATTTCAGGAAAGAAATATCAGCGAAGATTGCCGTTCCGGTTTCACTGCAAGTCTTCCAGTTAGTATTTGGGCTTAACGCGCAAGCGATAGCTCGAGATTTGATACCCAAGTATATGATGCTAGGAAAACACTAATGGCCTATTCGTACACTGAGAAAAAACGTATCCGCAAGAATTTTGGCAAATTACCTTCTGCTATGGAAATTCCCTATCTGTTATCCATACAAATAGATTCCTATAAACAATTTACCCAGACGGGCACTCCCGTCGAGGAGCGGTTGGACCAAGGCTTACATGCGGCATTTAAGTCTGTTTTTCCAATTGTAAGTTACTCTGGGAAAGCTGTGCTGGAGTATGTCAGCTATGAATTGGGTAAACCTACATTTGACGTCAAAGAATGTCAGTTACGCGGGTCCACCTATTCCGTTTCCCTGCGGGTTAAGGTGCGCCTGATTCTTTATGAAAAGGAGTCCACAGCTCAGATAATTAAGGATATCAAGGAACAGGAAGTTTATATGGGGGAGATCCCATTGATGACGAATAGCGGAACATTCGTAATCAATGGCACCGAGCGGGTAGTGGTCTCGCAGTTACACAGGTCTCCTGGTGTATTTTTTGATCATGACCGCGGGAAAACTCACAGTTCTGGAAAATTGCTTTACTCGGCACGGGTAATTCCTTACCGAGGTTCCTGGCTTGACTTTGAATTTGATCCAAAGGACATGGTGTATGTTCGAATTGACAGGCGTCGTAAATTGCCTGCCACGGTACTACTGCGAGCTTTGGGTAACAGTTCCGAAGATATCCTGAGTATGTTTTATGAAAACAACGCTTTCAAAGTTTCTTATAAAAAAGAGCCCATTATTTCATTGAAGCTGGTACCGGGAAGACTCAGGGGAGAAGTGCTTTCGTTTCCTGTCAAGGACAAGAAAGGTAAACAAATCGTTGAAGTAGGACGACGAATAACCAGCCGTCATATACGGGACATGGAACAAGCCAAACTAACCGAGTTAGTTGTAAGCAATGACTTTCTTGCTGATGCATCCCTGGCCAAAGATATTATTGATACTGAAACAGGTGAAGTGATATTTAGTTGCAACACCAAGCTAACAGAAGAAGTTATGGATGCCTTGATCGAAGCGAAGGTCAAGCAATTTAAGACTATTTATACCAACGACCTGGACTGTGGGCCCTTCGTTTCCGACACTTTGCGAATCGATGCCACAACCTCGAAATTGGAAGCCATGGTCGAAATTTATCGGATGATGCGACCCGGTGAGCCACCTACTAAAGACTCGGCAGAGAATCTATTTGGCAATTTGTTCTTTTCTTCAGAGCGATACGATCTTTCGGCTGTCGGTCGAATGAAGTTTAACCGTAGGCTGGGTCGCCCTGACTCACAAGGTAAATCAGTATTGAGTGTTGACGATATCGTTGATGTGCTGAAAACCCTGGTTGGAATTCGAAATGGTTTTGGTTCAGTAGATGATATTGATCATCTGGGGAATCGACGCGTTCGTTCAGTGGGAGAAATGGCTGAAAATCAATTTCGTGTAGGTTTGGTGAGAGTTGAACGTGCGGTCAAAGAACGGCTGAGCATGGCAGATTCAGAAGGGCTAATGCCTCAGGATATGATAAATGCCAAGCCCGTAGCGGCTGCCATCAAGGAGTTTTTTGGATCCAGTCAATTGTCACAGTTTATGGATCAAAATAATCCATTGTCAGAAGTCACTCACAAGCGGCGGGTTTCTGCATTGGGTCCAGGAGGCCTTACGCGGGAGCGAGCCGGATTCGAAGTGCGAGATGTACATCCAACTCACTACGGTCGGGTTTGCCCTATTGAAACACCAGAAGGTCCGAATATTGGACTTATAAACTCACTGGCAACCTATGCCAGAACCAACTCTTATGGCTTCCTTGAAAGTCCTTACCGCAAGGTCAAGAATAATAAGGTAACTGATGAAATTGATTTTCTATCGGCCATTGATGAAAGTGATTTTGTAATCGCACAAGCCAGTGCCCCATTAAACAAGAAACGCGGGTTCGTGGATAACCTGGTTACGGTCAGATACAAGGGGGAGACAACCCTGAAGCCACGTGAGGAAGTGGACTATATGGATGTCGCTCCTCAGCAAATGGTATCCGTAGCGGCGGCGTTAATTCCATTCCTGGAGCATGATGACGCCAACCGAGCGTTAATGGGATCAAACATGCAGCGTCAGGCTGTTCCTACATTGAAAACGGAAACACCTTTAGTCGGCACCGGCATGGAACGTAATGTGGCGAGAGATTCCGGAGTTTGTGTAGTCGCTTTTCGTGGTGGGCGGATAGAGAGTGTTGACGCGGCGCGAATTATCGTCAGGGTAAATGATGAAGAAACCGATGCTGGCGAAGCGGGTGTGGATATTTACAACTTGACTAAATACACCCGTTCAAACCAGAACACCTGTATTAGTCAAAGACCACTGGTCAGCGAAGGCGATGCCATAAGCCGGGGAGATATTCTCGCCGATGGTCCGTCTATCGATACCGGCGAATTGGCACTTGGGCAGAACATGAGAATCGCGTTCATGCCCTGGAATGGTTATAACTTTGAAGACTCTATACTCATTTCAGAAAGGGTCGTGAAGGAAGATCGATTCACTACCATTCACATACAGGAACTGACCTGTGTGGCGCGAGACACTAAGTTGGGATCAGAAGAAATTACGGCTGATATTCCTAATGTTGGCGAAGGTGCGCTGAGTAAGCTGGACGAATCAGGGATTGTTTACATCGGTGCTGAAGTTGGTACTGGGGACATCTTGGTCGGTAAAGTAACGCCTAAGGGTGAGACGCAATTGACCCCTGAGGAAAAGTTGCTTCGCGCTATCTTTGGTGAAAAAGCCTCGGATGTAAAAGACACCTCCTTACGTGTGCCAACCAGCGTTACTGGTACTGTCATAGATGTACAAGTATTTACCAGGGATGGACTGGAAAAAGACCAGCGCGCAGTTGAAATTGAAAAAATGCAACTGAGTAAAGTAAGAAAGGACATCGATGATGAATTCCGTATTGTAGAGGGTGCTACTTTTCAGCGACTGGAAAAGGCGCTACTGAACAAAATAGTGGCTGGTGGTCCTGGTATCAAAAAAGGATCTAAGATTACCAAAGACTATCTTGCCAACCTGACCCGTGATGACTGGTTCAAACTACGCATGTCAAATGACAGTCTGAACAAGCAACTGGAACGAGCGGAAGCTCAATTAACGGAGCGCCAGGCTGAGCTTGATGAACGGTTCGAAGATAAGCGGAAGAAGTTGACTCAGGGCGACGATCTGGCTCCAGGTGTATTGAAAATCGTTAAGGTTTATCTTGCTATCAAACGTCGAATCCAGCCGGGTGACAAAATGGCTGGTCGTCACGGTAACAAAGGTGTGATTTCAGCAATCATGCCGATTGAAGATATGCCCTATGACATAAAAGGAAACCCGATAGATATCGTGCTTAATCCGCTAGGTGTGCCATCACGTATGAATGTCGGGCAAATCCTTGAAACCCATCTAGGTGCTGCCAGTAAAGGGCTAGGAGAGCGTATTAACGAAATGCTCGAACAGCATAAGAAAGTGACAGACTTGCGTAAATTGTTGGAAGAAATTTACAACAAGATTGGCGACCGCAAGGAAGACCTGAAAGGATTGACTGACGAAGAAATAATGGAACTGGCAAGCAATCTTACCAACGGTGTGCCGATGGCAACACCGGTTTTTGATGGAGCGTCGGAAAAAGAAATCAAGGATATGCTGGAATTGGCAGGCCTTGATGAAAGTGGGCAGGAAACCCTGTTTGACGGCCGAACTGGTGACGCTTTTGACCGACAGGTCACTGTTGGGATTATGTACATGCTGAAGTTGAACCACTTGGTCGATGACAAAATGCATGCACGCTCAACCGGCTCTTACAGTCTTGTTACCCAACAACCTCTTGGCGGTAAAGCGCAGTTTGGTGGCCAGCGCTTCGGAGAAATGGAGGTATGGGCGCTTGAAGCTTATGGTGCCGCTTACACTCTGCAGGAGATGTTAACTGTTAAATCTGATGACGTTGCGGGAAGAACCAAGATGTATAAGAACATCGTCGATGGTGATCATCGAATGGAGCCAGCAATGCCGGAGTCTTTCAACGTACTTGTGAAGGAAATCAGATCCCTTGCAATTGATATGGAGCTTGATCAGTCCAAGAAGTGAGCAATTCGATTTCGTTGAATGAATCCGTAAATTAAGAACTTAGTGATTTTATGAGACCGGTCATCTCAACAAGGTGTCGGGTGGAGGAAACAGAATGAAAGACCTATTAGGTTTATTAAAATCCCAGTCAGCATCAGATGAATTTGATTCAATCCGGATCGGCCTGGCGTCTCCGGAAATGATTAGAGCCTGGTCTTTCGGGGAAGTAAAGAAACCCGAAACGATCAACTATCGAACATTCAAACCAGAGCGTGATGGTTTATTCTGTGCAAAGATTTTTGGGCCGGTAAAGGATTACGAATGTCTGTGTGGAAAATATAAACGACTCAAGCACAGAGGTGTAATTTGTGAGAAATGCGGTGTTGAAGTTGCATTGTCCAAGGTGCGCCGTGATCGCATGGGGCACATAGAGTTAGCCAGTCCTGTTGCGCACATCTGGTTCTTGAAGTCACTTCCGTCCCGTATTGGGTTGTTGCTGGATATGACGCTGCGCGATATTGAAAGAATTCTTTATTTCGAGTCTTTTGTGGTGACAGATCCGGGCATGACCACCCTGGAGAAGGGACAACTGCTCACAGATGAGCAGTATTATGAGGCTATGGAAGAGTTCAGTGACGAATTCGATGCGAAAATGGGTGCAGAAGCAGTTCAGCAGTTGATGAAAAGCATGGATGTAGACTCTGAAGTTGCAAGATTGCGTGAAGAAATCCCCCAGACTAATTCGGAAACAAAACTTAAGAAATTGTCAAAACGTTTAAAGCTTCTTGAAGCATTCGTAAATTCTGGCAACAAACCTGAGTGGATGATCCTGACGGTTTTACCAATTTTACCACCCGATTTACGCCCTTTAGTTCCCCTTGATGGTGGTCGTTTTGCTACTTCAGACCTCAACGATTTGTACCGTCGAGTGATCAACCGCAACAACCGTCTCAAGCGCCTGTTGGATCTCAACGCACCTGACATCATAGTACGAAATGAAAAGAGGATGTTGCAGGAAGCGGTTGATGCATTATTGGATAACGGTCGACGGGGCAGAGCAATCACCGGTTCAAACAAGCGACCTTTAAAGTCACTTGCCGACATGATCAAAGGTAAACAGGGAAGGTTCAGACAAAACTTACTCGGTAAGCGCGTAGATTATTCTGGTCGTTCAGTAATCGTTGTGGGCCCGACTCTTAAATTGCATCAGTGTGGCTTGCCGAAAAAAATGGCGCTTGAATTATTCAAGCCGTTTATCTTTGGCAAGCTGGAGCGACGAGGCCTGGCAACTACCATCAAAGCCGCCAAAAAGATGGTCGAACGTGAGACTGCAGAGGTTTGGGATATTCTTGCCGATGTCATTCGAGAACATCCGGTACTGTTGAACCGTGCTCCGACATTGCACCGTTTGGGAATTCAGGCATTTGAACCGGTACTCATTGAAGGCAAAGCCATTCAGTTACATCCATTGGTGTGTGCCGCCTATAACGCTGACTTTGATGGTGACCAGATGGCTGTGCACATACCGTTAACCCTGGAAGCCCAGTTGGAAGCGCGTACTCTGATGATGTCCACTAACAATATCTTGGCGCCGGCAAATGGCGAACCGATTATTGTACCTTCGCAGGACGTGGTTCTAGGTTTGTACTATATGACAAGAGAGCGTGTGAACACACACGGCGAAGGAATGATATTTGCTGATGCGGATGAGGTGCAGCGGGCTTACCTGACAGGTGCTGTTCATTTGCAGGCGCGAATCAAGGTTCGCATAAATGATGTAGAGATAAATGAAGACGGTGAGAAAGAGTATACAACCAAGATTGTAGACACCACGCCGGGCAGGGTATTGCTGTTCAATATTGTGCCTGAGGGACTGCCATTCTCAATGGTTAACCAGAAAATGGCGAAGAAACAGATTTCCAATATTTTAAATGCCTGTTACCGAAAGGTGGGTTTGAAGGAAACCGTAATCTTTGCTGACCAGCTAATGTATACCGGTTTCGAATATTCAACTCGTTCCGGTTCTTCAATCGGGGTTAACGATTTCGTTATCCCAGACGAAAAAGTCACGATAATCAAACAAGCGAATGATGAAGTCGAAGAAATTGAGACTCAGTACGCATCTGGATTGGTTACCCAAGGTGAGAAATACAATAAGGTAATTGATATCTGGTCCCGGGCAAATGATCTGGTCGCCAATGCTATGATGGAAGGCCTATCAAAGGTGACTGTTATTAATAAGGACGGCAAAGAGGAGCAACAGGAGTCTTTCAATTCCGTCTATATTTATGCTGATTCTGGTGCCAGGGGATCCCCCGCACAAATCAGACAGTTGGCTGGTATGCGAGGGTTGATGGCGCGCCCTGACGGTTCAATTATCGAAACTCCAATCACGGCTAACTTCCGAGAAGGCTTGAGCGTATCACAGTATTTCACGTCTACACACGGTGCCCGGAAGGGACTTGCCGATACGGCGCTGAAGACGGCTAATTCAGGCTATCTCACCAGGCGCCTGGTAGATATTTCGCAGGACCTGGTTATTACGGAGGTTGATTGTGGAACTAACAATGGCCTCAATATGTCTCCAGTCATTGAAGGTGGAGATATTATTTCGCCGTTAGGCGAACGGGTTCTGGGCCGAGTGTTGTCCAAAGATGTGATTGATGAAACCACGGGTGAGGTTATCGCCGAATCCGGATTACTGATTAATGAACGGTTGGTTGAAGAACTGGAAACTAGTGGTGTCGATCAGGTAAATGTGCGGTCACCAATTACCTGTGAAACCCGATTCGGTATTTGTAGACTCTGCTATGGTCGCGATCTGGCTCGTGGGCACCTGGCAAACGTTGGTGAAGCTGTTGGTGTCATTGCTGCCCAGTCGATTGGGGAGCCTGGTACTCAGTTGACAATGCGTACATTCCACATCGGTGGTGCGGCCTCGCGGGCTACCGCTACCGACAGTGTACAGGTAAAAAATGCTGGCACAATTCATCTGAACAACATGAAGACAGTAGAAAATAGCAAACGTGATTTGGTTGTAGTCTCTCGTTCTGGTGAACTGGTAGTAAACGACTTAAACGGTCGAGAACGGGAAAAATACAAACTGCCATATGGAGCGGTCATTTCAGTAGGTAAAAACAATAATGTAGAAGCGGGACAGATAGTTGCAAACTGGGATCCACATACTCACCCGATTGTGTCTGAGGTTAAAGGCAAAGTGCAGTTTTCAGCGATGGAAGAAGGTATTACGGTCAGGGAGCAAACAGACGAGATTACCGGGTTGAGTAGTATTACCATTATTGACCCGGCTGAGCGTTCAGCTTCAGCAAAAGAGTTTCGGCCGGCAGTAATGTTGCTGGACAAGAAGGGTAAAGAGATATGTCTGCCTGGTACCAACGTACCTGCGCACTATTTCCTTCCCGCCAACTCGATCGTTAGCATTAAGGACGGTGCTGCCTTGAATATTGGTGATGTTATTGCCCGTATTCCTCAGGAAAGTTCAAAAACACGGGATATAACAGGGGGTCTACCTAGGGTTGCTGACTTATTCGAGGCCCGTAAGCCGAAAGAACCTGCAATATTGGCAGAGATTTCCGGTACTGTTAGTTTCGGCAAGGAGACCAAGGGCAAGCGTCGACTGGTGATCACACCTAAGGACGGCATCAATCCTATAGATGGCAGTGACCATTATGAAGTGCTGATTCCGAAATGGCGCACCATGACAGTATTCGAAGGTGAGCACATTGAAAAAGGTGAAGTGGTATCTGAAGGACCACCAGCACCACACGATATCCTGCGCTTAAAAGGTGTAGAAGAGTTGTCAGAATACATTGTTAATGAAGTGCAGGATGTATACCGCTTGCAAGGTGTGCGGATCAATGACAAGCACATCGAAGTCATTGTTCGGCAGATGCTGAGAAAAGTGGAGGTTACGGACATTGGTGACTCATCGTTAATTAAAGGTGAGCAGATCACTTATACCCAGATGCTGGAAATCAACGACAAGCTCCGAGCCGAGGATAAAACCGAAGCCAGGTTTGAAAGAATGCTATTGGGGATAACCAAGGCATCTTTGGCAACGGAATCCTTTATTTCCGCTGCATCATTCCAGGAAACTACCCGTGTGTTGACTGAAGCGGCGGTAACAGGAAAGCGCGATTTTCTTCGTGGCCTGAAAGAAAATGTAGTAGTTGGCAGACTGATTCCGGCTGGTACCGGTCTGGCCTATCATGAAGCCAGGAAAAAAGCCGCGATGGAAAAAGCTGAATCAGACACGGCCGTCAGTATTAGTGATGTAGAAGCAGCCCTAACCAAAGCGTTGCGAGAGGAGCCTCAAATCGGCGCTTAAAAGTTGACTAGAGAGGGCGGGATCATTAAACTCTCGCCTCCTTCGTTATAACAGCCCAAAATGGCTGGATTGAAGGATGAAAAACTCGCGAAAGAACTGGGTATTGGTCCTTATTCTGGCGCGAACGCTAAATCAGGAGTAATTGATGACAACGATTAACCAATTGGTGCGTAAACCCCGCAAAAGCAAGGTGTCTAAAAGTGACGTACCGGCATTGCAAGGTTGCCCGCAAAGACGCGGTGTCTGTACCCGTGTCTACACTACAACGCCCAAAAAGCCGAATTCGGCATTGAGAAAGGTTTGTCGTGTCCGCTTGACCAATGGTTATGAAGTAACTTCCTATATTGGTGGTGAAGGCCATAATTTACAGGAACACTCGGTGGTTTTGATTCGAGGCGGAAGGGTAAAAGATCTTCCCGGTGTTCGATATCATACGGTGCGCGGTTGCCTGGATACTTCAGGTGTGTCAGATCGCAAGCAAGCAAGATCCAAGTACGGAACGAAACGTCCTAAGTCATAAAAGATAGGTGTCCTGGTCGATTACCAGTAGTACAAATTACTACCTCGGTTGTTCCATAAGGAATTGACTTGGTTTTACCCTAAGGAACTACCTCGGTTTTTCCAATAGGAAATAACTTGGTTGTTACATTAGGCATTATCTCGGTTATTTTCGAAGGGAATTACCCCGATTGTCTGTTAAAAAAGCCAAGACATTTCGCAATCCGCTACTGAGCTAAAAGAATCACAAGATATTCAATAGAATTGAATATCGCGTCATACCAATCTGGCAACGCCTAGTCTCTGCCAGATTTTTTATATATGACACGTTGGTAAGTATTGCAAAACAGATTTTGCATTTACCTAAGTTACAGGATGTTGCCCTGACAGTGATTGGCTGCCAGGAAGAGAGAGTAAGGCCAGGTATCAGCGGCGAAGGCAGCAAAGTCCTGGATAAACCTGAATAAACAAGAGGTCTCATATGCCTAGAAGAAGAGTAGTGGCAAAGCGCGAAATTTTGCCTGATCCAAAATTCGGTAGTAAAACCCTGGCAAAGTTCATGAACCATGTGATGGTCGACGGTAAAAAATCCGTGGCCGAAAAAATCGTCTATGGTGCACTGACTGTTGTGGCTGAAAATACCGGATCTGATCCGCTTGAAGTGTTTGAGCAAGCACTGGATAGTATTGCGCCTATGGTGGAAGTGAAATCACGCCGCGTTGGTGGGTCCACTTATCAAGTACCGGTTGAAGTCAGACCTGAACGACGCCATGCATTAGCAATGCGTTGGTTGGTGGAACATTCACGTGCTCGAGGCGAAAAATCAATGGCTCTGCGTTTGGCTGGTGAAATCACCGATGCTTCCCAGGGTCGTGGAAACGCTGTGAAGAAGCGTGAAGATGTCCATAGAATGGCAGAAGCAAACAGAGCCTTCTCCCATTACCGTTTTTAATCTGACGAATAACTTATTTAACAAGTTTAGCCAATTGAGGGTTTAGCTGTGGCCAGAAAACACCCATTAAACCGGTATCGAAATATTGGTATTGTTGCCCATGTTGATGCGGGCAAGACTACCACCACAGAACGAATTTTATTTTATACCGGTGTCTCCCACAAGATTGGTGAAGTGCATGATGGCGCTGCTGTGATGGATTGGATGGAGCAGGAGCAGGAGCGTGGGATTACGATCACCTCAGCTGCTACTACCTGTTTCTGGAATGGAATGAATGGTCAGTATGACGATCACCGCATCAATATTATCGATACCCCGGGTCACGTCGATTTCACCATCGAAGTTGAACGATCCTTGCGAGTTTTGGATGGCGCCGTCGTAGTGCTGTGCGCAACATCAGGTGTGCAGCCGCAAACGGAAACAGTGTGGCGCCAGGCTAACCGTTATAAGGTTCCTCGCCTGGTTTTTATTAACAAGATGGATAGAGCCGGCGCTGATTTCCTGGACGTGGTTGAGCAGATGAAAGACCGCCTTGGTGCAGTTCCTGTACCTATGCAACTTGCTATTGGCGCTGAAGAGGAATTTAAGGGCGTTGTTGATCTGGTCAAAATGAAATCAATCTATTGGAGTGAAGACGACAAAGGTACTACTTTTACCTATGAAGAGATTCCCCCCAGCATGCAGGATGAATGCAATAAGTGGCGCGAACTGATGATCGAAGCTGCAGCCGAAGCCAATGAAGAGTTGATGGAAAAGTACCTTGAATCCGAGGAGTTAACAGCGCAGGAAATAGTACAAGGAATACGTCAACGCACGCTAGCAAGCGAGATTGTTCCCACTTTTTGCGGTTCTGCATTCAAGAACAAAGGTGTACAGGCCGTACTGGATGCGGTGATCGATTATATGCCAGCTCCTACTGAAGTAAAGCCTATTGAAGGCACCCTTGAAGACGGTAGTGCTACTACATGTAAAGCCGATGACAATGCACCTTTTGCTGCATTGGCGTTTAAAATTGCCACCGACCCTTATGTCGGTACATTGACCTTCTTTCGAGTGTATTCAGGCACCTTGAACTCAGGTGATTCCGTATATAACCCCTTGAAATCAAAGAAAGAACGTGTTGGACGAATGGTTCAAATGCACGCCAATTCAAGGGAAGAAATTAAAGAAGTACTGGCGGGTGATATTGCGGCGGCAATTGGACTTAAGGATGTTACAACCGGTGAAACGCTTTGTGATCCAAAGCATATTGTTACCCTGGAGAAAATGGATTTTCCCGAGCCGGTAATCTCTGTGGCAGTAGAGCCTAAGACCAAAGTAGACCAGGAAAAGATGGGCATAGCCTTGGGTAAACTTGCCCAGGAAGATCCCTCATTCAGGGTTGAAACTGATGAAGAGTCGGGACAAACCATAATATCCGGTATGGGTGAGCTGCATCTGGATGTATTGGTTGATCGAATGCGCAGAGAATTCGGGGTTGAGGCTAATATCGGTAAACCTCAGGTGGCTTATCGAGAGACCATTCGGAAAACTATTGAGATCGAAGGCAGACACGTCAAACAATCAGGTGGTCGCGGTCAATACGGGCATGTCTGGTTACGCCTTGAGCCCCTTGATCCGGATTCGGAATACGAATTTGTTAACGAAATCGTTGGCGGTATAGTTCCCCGGGAATTTATTCCCGCCGTGGACAAGGGTGTGCGGGAGCAGATGAAAAATGGTTGTTTGGCCGGTTATCCGTTATTGGCCATGAAAGTCACACTTTACGATGGTTCCTTTCACGACGTGGACTCCAGTGAAATGGCTTTTAAAATTGCGGGATCCCTGGCGCTCAGGAAGGGTGTGCTGGAAGCCAATCCGGTTTTGTTGGAACCGATAATGAAAGTAGAGGCGGTTACCCCTGAAGTATACATGGGTGATGTGATGGGTGACCTTAACCGGCGTCGTGGCACGGTTCAGGGCATGGAAGACAGTGCCATGGGCAAAGTGATTAATGCCGAAGTTCCATTGGCAGAAATGTTTGGCTATGCAACAATTTTACGTTCAATGACCCAGGGTAGGGCAACCTTCACGATGGAGTTTAACAAATACGCTGAAGTACCCGGTAATATTGCTGAATCAATTATCAATAAAGGTCAACAATTTACCCCTTTTAGGATGTCGAAATGAGGTGACATTGTGGCGAAGGTAAAATTCGAAAGAAATAAGACACACGTAAACGTCGGTACAATTGGTCACGTTGACCATGGCAAGACGACGTTGACGGCGGCCCTGACAAAGATCAGTGCGGAAGCATTCGGTGGGGATTCCAAGGCCTTTGATGATATCGACAATGCGCCGGAAGAAAGAGAGCGTGGTATAACCATTGCGACTTCTCACGTTGAGTATGATTCGCTTAACCGCCACTACGCTCATGTAGACTGTCCGGGTCACGCTGACTATGTGAAGAACATGATCACCGGTGCAGCGCAGATGGATGGTGCGATTCTGGTGGTATCAGCGGCAGACGGTCCCATGCCCCAGACCCGGGAACACATTCTGCTAGCACGTCAGGTAGGTGTGCCGTATATTGTGGTTTACATGAACAAGGCAGACATGGTTGATGATGATGAGCTGCTTGAACTTGTTGAGATGGAAGTGAGAGAGCTGCTGGACAAATACGAATTTCCTGGAGATGATACGCCGATCATTATTGGTTCTGCTCTGAAGGCGCTGGAAGGAGATGAGTCAGACCTAGGTATTCCGTCGGTCCAGAAGCTGGTAGAGGCATTGGACAGCTACATCCCTGATCCGAAGCGCGATATTGACAAGCCATTCCTATTACCGATTGAGGATGTATTCTCTATCTCGGGTCGTGGCACGGTGGTAACCGGCCGTGTAGAGCGTGGCGTTGTGAATGTGGGTGATGAGATTGAGATTGTGGGGCTGAAGGAGACCAATAAGACGGTCTGTACAGGCGTTGAAATGTTCCGCAAGCTGCTTGATGAGGGGCGTGCTGGGGAGAATGTTGGTGTGTTGTTGCGCGGAACCAAGCGAGAAGAAGTAGAGCGAGGTCAGGTATTGGCCGAGCCTGGTTCAATTACACCGCACACACGATTTGAAGCAGAGGTATATATTCTGGGCAAGGATGAGGGTGGCCGTCATACGCCATTTTTCAAAGGATATCGGCCCCAGTTTTACTTTCGAACCACGGATGTAACGGGTTCTTGTGAACTACCGGAAGGTGTTGAGATGGTAATGCCAGGAGATAACGTGAAAATGGATGTAACGTTGATAGCTCCGATTGCGATGGATGAAGGCTTACGCTTTGCGATACGTGAAGGTGGTCGAACCGTAGGTGCTGGCGTCGTTGCCAAGATCGTCGAATAAACCTGACAGTCAATAAATGTAAGAAGAGCCGGAACACCTTTGAAGGTGTTTCGGCTTAGTTATCTTTAGGAAAGAACATAAACAGCACAAATATGAAACGGTTTAAGTTAATTAAGAATCAGACTTAAGCGGATAATCTGGATATAAACAAAGCCTAGTTGGTTAAGGTACGAGAGGTAAATCACCCGGTTAGTTAAGTTGGTAACCTGTATCCTATCTTGGCTAGCCTAGTATTTGCCAGGACTCGCACTAACCGACCAGCGTTGTGCTCTTTTAGAGTCTAGGATTTAAGCGAAAGCCACAGTTTTTCTGGCTTTCAAGCATTATTTTTCTTGACAGGGGCAGGACACAGCCTTAGACTTTCGCTTCCGTTTTTTTGGGTAGATTTTGATAGAAAAACGCGGTTTAAGGGTATTCCCGCAATCTGCTAATTTCTAAATAAATTTTTTGGAGATTCAAGTAGATGAAAAATCAGCGTATCAGAATCCGGCTAAAAGCCTTTGATCACAAGTTGATTGATCAGTCTACTCAGGAAATTGTTGATACAGTAAAAAGGACCGGAGCCCATGTAAAGGGACCGATTCCTCTTCCTACCGAGATAGAACGCTTTACAATTTTGATCTCTCCCCACGTAAATAAAGACGCGCGGGATCAATACGAGATTCGCACCCATAAACGGTTGCTGGATATCGTGGAGCCAACTGAAAAAACGGTTGAAGCACTCATGAAGCTGGATCTTGCAGCAGGTGTTGAGGTGCAAATAAGCCTGGGTTAATAATCGGGTTCAATAAAAATACCAGGAAGTTACTGATAAATAGTAAATCTCTGGTGCTAACAGTCCATTTAACTATTAGCAATTAAACAAACAAATAGCTGATTTGCATTGCAATCGGCTCAGGGTCGCTCACCATTTCGGTTTTGGCCGGAAGTGGGTGGGAGACATGGTGTAACGCATAGGAAGCCACTGATTAAGTAGTTTTCCGCTGCGGCCATAGTGGGTTAGAGCCCCGTACACGATGAGGTTAATAACATGTCGATTGGTTTAGTCGGTCGAAAAAGCGGCATGACCCGCGTTTTCACTGAAGAAGGCGTATCAATTCCGGTTACTGTTGTTGAGGTGGAACCCAATCGGGTCACCCAGGTGAAGACTACAGAATCCGATGGCTACGACGCCATCCAGGTCACCACTGGATCTCGTAAAGCATCATTGGTAAATAAATCCCAAGCTGGCCATTTCTCCAAAGCTGGAGTAGAGGCTGGTATTGGTTTGTGGGAGTTTAGAACCGAAGGCGAAGACCTCTCAGATATAACTACTGGTAGTGAGTTAAAGGTAGATCGGTTTGTGGTTGGCCAAAAAGTTGATGTAACGGGTACATCTAAAGGTAAGGGATTTCAGGGTGTTGTTAAACGCCATAATTTTCAAATGCAGGACGCTACCCATGGAAATTCCCTTTCACACCGTGCACCTGGTTCGATTGGTCAGTGTCAAACCCCAGGTAAGGTTTGGAAAGGTAAGAAAATGGCAGGTCAGATGGGAAACGTGAAAAAAACCACCCAAAGCCTTGAGGTAATTAGGGTTGATAGCGATAACAACCTGCTACTTATTAAGGGCGCGCTTCCAGGTGCTATCGGCTCAAACGTGATCGTTCGTCCAGCAATTAAGTTCAAGGGGTGAGTGAGAAGTGGAACTGAATCTTGCAAAACCCGGAAATAAGACGGGCAAAGAAAAAATTTCTCTTTCCGATGATACTTTCGGTAGAGAATTCAATGAACCTTTGGTGCACCAGACAGTGGTTTCTTACCTTGCTGGTGGCAGACAGGGTTCAGTGCAACAAAAAACACGGTCAGAAGTTCGCGGTGGTGGAAGAAAGCCCTGGCGTCAGAAAGGTACCGGTAGAGCACGAGCCGGAACTATCCGAAGCCCCATATGGCGTAGCGGCGGGGTAACATTCGCAGCACGACCACAAGATCACAGTAAAAAATTAAATAAGAAAATGTATCGTGGAGCGATGCAATGCATTCTGTCGGAATTGATTCGTCAGGACCGGCTTTTGGTAGTAGATGATTTCACAGTTGATTCTCATAAGACTAAGGGTTTGGTAAGTAAGCTCAAGGAATTCAATCTGGAAAATGTTTTGATTGTTGCCGAAGACGTAACGGAAAATCTTTACCTGGCAGCGAGAAATCTGCATACGGTTGATGTGCTGGATGTCGACGGTCTGGATCCCGTTAGCCTAATAGGATTTGAAAAAGTTCTGATGACAGTGCCGGCCTTGAAGAAAGTTGAGGAGATGCTGGCATGAATATAGAGAGACTTTATTCCGTTATCCTCGCTCCTCACGTGTCAGAGAAATCCACGATATTAGGTGAATTGAACAATCAGTACACCTTCAAGGTAGCGCGAGATGCTAGCAAACCGGAAATTAAGGAAGCGGTAGAAAAGATTTTTAACGTAGTTGTAGAGGATCTGCAGGTTCTGAATGTGAAGGGTAAAACCAAACGCATTGGAAAGGGTGGGGTCCGTCGTAGTTCAGACTGGAAGAAAGCCTATGTCCGATTGGAAGCAGGTCACGAAATTGACTTTGCTGACATGGGTTAAGGGAGAGTTTTAGTATGCCAATAATTAAGTGTAAACCTACTTCTCCTGGTCGCCGCTTCGTAGTCAAGGTTGTAAACCCTGATCTACATAAAGGCGATCCTTACGCGCCACTGTTGGCGGTACAAGCACAAACCGGCGGACGTAACAACCGTGGCCGTATTACTCGCCGTCATGCCGGCGGTGGCCACAAACAAAAATACAGAATAATTGATTTTCGTCGCAATAAGGACGGGGTTGAAGCAAAGGTAGAGCGCTTGGAATACGATCCCAATCGCTCCGCCAATATTGCATTACTGCTGTATGCAGATGGCGCAAGACGTTACATCATTGCTCCAGCGAAAGTGGCGGCAGATGATACGGTTATATCCGGGGAAGACGCACCAATCAAAGTTGGTAATTGTCTGCCTTTATTTAAGATCCCAGTGGGTAGCACAGTTCATTGTGTAGAAATGAAACCAGGTAAAGGGGCTCAGATTGCACGAAGTGCCGGTACGTCAGTGCAACTGGTAGCTCGCGAAGGTGATTATGCAACCTTGAGGTTACGATCAGGCGAAATGCGTAAAGTACTTTCAACCTGCCGTGCCACCATGGGTGAAGTATCTAACGGCGAGCATAGTCTGCGTTCACTGGGTAAGGCAGGCGCTGCTAGATGGCGCGGTGTCAGACCAACGGTTCGTGGAGTTGCAATGAACCCGGTTGACCATCCACATGGTGGGGGAGAAGGTAGAACATCAGGCGGTCGACATCCTGTATCTCCTTGGGGTACGCCGACTAAGGGTTACAAAACCCGATCTAATAAGCGGACCAGCAATATGATTGTTCGCCGCAGAAATGCCAATCGTTAGGTTAATAGAGGAATTTATAAAGTGCCACGCTCTCTGAAAAAAGGTCCATTTATTGATCTTCACCTGATGAAGAAAGTACAGACTGCGTCTGATAAGAATGATAAACGCCCGATAAAAACCTGGTCACGTCGCTCAATGGTTTCACCAGCTATGCTGGGACTGACAATTGCAGTACATAACGGGCGACAACATGTTCCTGTGTTTATCACAGAGGACATGGTGGGTCACAAGTTAGGTGAATTTGCGGTTACGCGAACCTTCCGTGGCCACACTGCTGATAAGAAGGCACGCTAAGGGGATACTGTAATGGAAGTTGTAGCAAAACTTAAAGGCGCTCATTTATCGGCACAAAAAGCCAGGTTGGTCGCTGACCAGGTTCGAGGCAAGGCCGTGGAAGAGGCTTTAGAGATTTTGACATACAGTCCGAAAAAAGCGGCTGTAATAATTAGGAAGGTTTTAAACTCCGCGATCGCTAATGCTGAGCATAACGAAGGTGCAGATGTTGACGAACTGAAAGTTTCAATTATTTGTGTTGACGAAGGAATGACTATGAAACGGATTAGGCCACGCGCAAAAGGGCGAGCTGACCGTATTCTCAAACGTTCATGTCACATAGCAATTACTGTCGCGGATAGCTAGGAGCATCGGATGGGTCAAAAAGTACATCCAACCGGGATTCGGCTTGGAATAGTAAAGAAGCATACCTCTATATGGTTTGCCGAAGGCAAGGATTATGTAAATAACTTGCTGATTGATTTGCAAGTGCGTGACTTTATAAAAAAACGCCTGGTGAATGCTTCAGTCTCTAGGGTGGAAATCGAGCGCCCGGCTCAGACTGCAAAGATAACTATTTATACGGCACGCCCTGGAATCGTTATTGGTAAAAAAGGTGAGGATGTTGAATCCTTGCGACGCATTCTTGCTGAAAAGATGAGTGTGCCTGTACATATAAATATTGAAGAAATAAGAAAGCCGGATCTGGATGCTCAGTTAGTTGCAGACAGCGTTGCACAACAATTAGAACGAAGGGTAATGTTTCGACGTGCTATGAAACGAGTTGTACAAAATGCCATGAGACAAGGTGCTCAGGGAATCAAGGTCCAAGTTAGTGGGCGCCTTGGTGGGGCCGAGATAGCGCGAACCGAGTGGTACCTTGAAGGCCGCGTGCCATTGCATACACTTCGTGCAGATATTGACTACGGCACTTCTGAGGCCAGTACGACTTATGGACTGATTGGTATAAAGATTTGGATTTTTAAAGGTGAAATTTTGGATCTTAAAGGACAATCTGTTAACGCTCCGGCGAAGCAGCAGTAGCGGATTTAGGGGAAAGGCCAGATGTTACAACCCAAGCGCACAAAGTATCGCAAAATGATGAAGGGCCGAAATCGCGGTCTGTCTCATCGTGGTAGTAATGTGGATTTCGGCGAATATGGTCTCAAAGCTATATCACGGGGCCGTTTGACGGCGAGGCAAATTGAAGCAGCTAGAAGAGCAATGACTCGCCACGTTAAGCGTGGCGGAAAAATCTGGATTCGGGTATTTCCTGACAAACCTATTACTCAGAAACCACTGGAAGTTCGTCAAGGCAAAGGAAAGGGTAACGTTGAATACTGGGTTGCGCAAATTCAGCCCGGTCGGATTATGTTTGAAATAGAAGGTGTGGATGAAGAGCTGGCACGCGAAGCATTTTCCCTGGCTTCAGCAAAATTGCCATTTGACACAATCTTCGTTAAGCGGACGGTAATGTAATGACGCCCAGTGAATTGAGAGACAAGTCAGTTGAGGAATTGCAAACAGAATTGCACGAACTGTGTAAAAGCCAATTTAATTACCGGATGCAGAAAACTACTGGGCAATTGGGGCAGTTTCATCTACTTAATGTTGTTAAGCGTGATATTGCCAGGGTGAAAACTATTATTACTGAAAAGCGAAGAAGTGGATCTTGATTATGTCGGAAAACAAAACTGAAAGAGCGCCGCGTACTGTTTCTGGCAAAGTAGTTAGCAATAAAATGGATAAGTCTATCGTTGTGCTGATTGAACGACGTGTTAAGCATCCTGTCTATGGTAAATATATAAAGCGTTCAACAAAAATTCATGCTCATGATGCAAATAACGAATGTATGCCGGGAGATGAAGTAACGATTGAGGAAATTGCGCCTATCTCAAAAACCAAATCTTGGTCGCTGGTCTCCATTGAAGAGCGTACCACTCAAGTATAGATAAAAATTTGAGTTTAAGAATAGGCAGATTTAGAAACATTTGAATATTGGTTGTATCCATCAAAGTGCCTAAGAATTGTAGACCGATGGAAATAGACGGAGAGGATCGATGATACAAGTACAGTCTTATTTGGACGTGGCAGACAACAGTGGCGCCAAACGCGTAATGTGTATAAAGGTGCTAGGTGGCTCCCGTCGTCGATACGCCCGTATTGGGGACCTTATCAAGGTCACTGTGAAAGAAGCGATCCCTCGAGGCAAGGTTAAGAAAGGCCAGGTGCTTACAGCGCTTGTAGTGCGAACCAAGAAAGGTGTCAGAAGAGGAGATGGATCCGTGATTCGATTCGATGATAACGCGGCAATATTGCTGGACAATCAGGATGCCCCCATTGGTACCCGTGTATTTGGTCCAGTAACTCGTGAACTGCGTAATGAAAAGTTTATGCGAATTATTTCACTGGCTCCGGAAGTGCTCTAGGCACGCGCCGGCGAACAAAGAATTTTACAGAGGCAAAAATGCGCAAGTTAAAGAGCAACGATGAAATAATCGTAATAGCTGGAAAGGATAAAGGTAAGCGTGGAACTATTACTAGACTGGTAGGAGACCGGAAAGTGGTTGTTGCTGGAATCAATATGGTTAAGCGACACACGAAACCGAACCCAAATGCGGGACAGCCTGGTGGAATAGTCGAGAGAGAAGCGGCAATAGACGCATCCAATATTGCTATTTTCAATCCGCAAACAAATAAGGCTGACCGAGTTGGGATTAAAGAAGTGGATGATGGTGGGAAAAGACGCTTTTTTAAATCAGACGATCAGGAAATTGACTAAAGAGAAGTAGGCGAGTTGTCATAATGGCTCAATTTAAAGAAAAATATAGAAAACAAGTTATACCGGCGCTAACCAAACAGTTTGGTTACGACAATCCCATGCGTGTGCCTAAAATCACCAAAGTTGTACTAAATATGGGGGTGGGTGAAGCCTTAGCAGACAAAAAGGTACTTGAAAACGCCACTAACGACCTGACATTGATTAGTGGCCAAAAAGTGGTTATTACAAAAGCACGTAAATCAATTGCTGGATTTAAAGTCAGAGCCGGATGGCCAATTGGTTGCAAGGTTACACTGCGCGGCCAACGCATGTATGAATTCCTGGACCGGCTGGTAAGTATTGCAATACCTCGAATCAGGGATTTTCGCGGTCTCAGCCCCAAGTCATTTGATGGCAGGGGTAATTTCGCCATGGGTGTGAATGAACAGATCATTTTTCCTGAAATAGATTATGACCGAATCGATACGCTGAGAGGGTTAGATATCACCGTTACCACGTCAGCAAATACGGACGAAGAAGGCCGTGCGTTGTTAGCAGCGATGAATTTTCCGTTTCGCGGAGTCACACCGGCGAATAAAGAAGCAAAGGAGTCCTAATATGGCTAAGGCATCCATTATAGCGCGTGAAAACAAGCGAGCTCGAACAGTTGCTAAGTATGCCGAAAAGCGTAAAGCCCTCAAAATCATACTGGCAGATACTAAAGCCAGCGATGAAGAAAAGTGGGAGGCGCAGGTAAAACTGCAAAAATTGCCACGTAATGCGAGCCCGGTCCGGCAACGGAGACGTTGCCAAATTACTGGCCGGCCACGCGGTGTTTACCGAAAGTTTGGTCTTTGCCGTAATAAATTGCGTGAAGCCGCGATGCGCGGTGATATACCCGGCCTTACCAAGGCCAGCTGGTAATCTGGAGTAGATTTATGAGTATGTCAGATCCAATAGCCGACCTTCTCACGCGTATCCGAAATGCGCAAATGGCAGGTAAAACGACCGTAGATTGTCCATCTTCTAAAATTAAAATCGCTATTTGCGATGTATTGGAGGGAGAAGGTTACATCAACGGTCATTCGGTAGAAGAGAACGAAGGAAAGCCAATTCTGAGTCTGAGCCTGAAGTATTTCGAGGGTAAACCGGTTATTGAAGAAATTAAGCGAGTGAGTCGCCCGGGGCTGCGCTACTACCGAGGCAAGGAAGATCTGCCTAAAAATCGCGCTGGTTTGGGGATAACAATATTGTCCACTAACCGGGGTTTGATGACTGACAAGCAAGCACACGCCGCCGGATTAGGTGGTGAAGTGTTGTGTACTGTTTTCTGATCAGTTAGTTAACAAAAGCCAAGTTAAGGTAAAAAGAGTTTAGATATGTCCAGAATCGCAAATGTGCCAATCGAACTGCCCAAGGGTGTTGAGGCGACATTGAGTGTTTCACAGATATCAATCAAAGGATCCAAGGGAAATTTAAACCTGGTTCTGAATGAGTCTGTAACTATTAAACAAGAGGGTGACACGCTGAAAGTATCGGCCAAGGATGAAAGTCGGCAGGCCAGGGCATTAGCAGGGACGTTTCGTTCACTAGTGAATAATATGGTCATCGGGGTTACTGAAGGTTATCAGAAAAAACTTGAACTACAGGGTGTTGGATACCGTGCCAAGTCACAAGGTAAAAGTGTAAATCTCACTATAGGTTATTCACATCCGATAAACTATAAATTACCTGAGGGCATCACTGTTGAAACGCCTTCACAGACAGAAATAGTGATATCCGGTGCTGACAAGCAGAAAGTAGGACAGGTAGCCGCTGAAATTCGTAAGTTTCGCCCACCTGAGCCTTATAAAGGCAAAGGAATACGCTATGCAGACGAGCACGTTTACCGAAAAGACGCGAAGAAGAAATAGGGCTTAATGTTATGAGTGTGAAAAAACAGTCTCGGTTGCGACGTGCACGACGCACTAGAGCTAAAATTAGCGAATTAAGGACTAACCGCCTGTGTGTTTTCAGAACACCGCGTCACATCTATGCACAGATAATTGCTGCAAATGGTGGAGAGATATTGGCAAGCGCTTCAACGCTGGATAAATCGGTTCGCAGCGGGAAAACCGGAAACGTTGAAGCGGCTGTAAAGATAGGAACATTGATTGCTGAACGAGCAAAGTCGGCTGGTATTAGCAAAGTAGCATTTGATCGTGGCGGATTTGATTACCACGGTCGAATTAAGGCGCTTGCCGATGCTGCACGTGAAGGTGGTTTAGAATTCTAAGGGTTTGAGTTATGGCATTTAAAGACGAGCCAGGAAAAAACGAAGAAGGTTTACAGGAAAAACTGATTCAGGTAAACCGCGTAGCCAAAGTGGTAAAAGGTGGTAGGATTTTCGGATTCACTGCTTTGACTGCTGTGGGCGATGGAAACGGCCGAATCGGTTTTGGACGTGGTAAGGCAAGAGAAGTTCCGTTGGCAATTCAAAAAGCCATGGAATCAGCTCGTCGTAACATGATTACAGTTGCACTGGACGGACATACTCTGCAATACCCAATTAGGGCTCGCCATGGTGCATCCAAGGTTTATATGCAACCAGCGTCTGAAGGTACGGGTATTATTGCCGGCGGAGCAATGCGAGCAATACTTGAACTGGCAGGAGTTCAGAATGTCCTGGCTAAATGTTATGGCTCTACCAATCCGGTTAACGTGGTAAGAGCAACATTTAATGGATTGAAAAACATGCGCGCCCCGGAAGATATTGCCGCCAAGCGTGGGAAATCAGTAGAAGAGATTTTGGATTAAGTTATGGCCGGGAAAAAAATTAAAATTACTTTGGTGCGAAGTCCGATTGGCACCATTGGTAAACACCGTAAAAGCGTCAAAGGACTTGGTCTCAGGCGTATGCACCAGACTGTGGAAGTGCAAGACACTCCCGCTATACGTGGAATGATTAATAAAGTTCGCTACATGCTGAAAGTTGAAGGCGAGTAGTCCTGAGTTACCAGGTAATCGAGGGAATACAGATGCGATTGAATACATTGGCTCCGGCCCCAGGTAGTACCAAAGCGCGCAAGCGTGTTGGTCGTGGTATCGGGAGTGGCACGGGAAAAACCAGTGGCCGCGGTCATAAGGGTCAAAAGTCGCGCAGTGGAGGTAAGGTCAGACCGGGCTTTGAAGGTGGACAAATGCCTCTTCACATGCGATTGCCAAAATTCGGATTTAGTTCCAGGGTCGGACGAGTGACAGCTGAAATTCGAACCGGTGAGCTGAATAAGATCGATAGCGACGTGATCGATATTGCCACACTGCGTAAAGCAAATTTGATTTCTGCGAATATCAGCAGGGTTAAGGTGATGTTGTCTGGCGAAGTGACCAAACCCGTTACCTTACAAGGCATTCGAGTAACAAAAGGAGCACGCGGGGCAATCGAGGCAGCTGGCGGTAAAATTGAAGAAGTGCTAGAGAGACCGAAGGCCAAACTCAAGGCCAAAGCGGATAAGGAAAAGGGCCCAGACGTAACTCCCCAATCAACTGATGACAAAACTGAAGAGTCTTAATAGAAACAAGTGACTATCTAAATGGCAGCTAAACCAAACACAAATCCCGAAAACATCGGCGCCGGCCTTGGTGAATTGAAAGCAAGGTTGTTGTTTTTGTTGTTGGCCATTTTTATTTACCGAATTGGTACGCATATTCCGGTACCAGGAATCGACCCGTTTCAACTGGCTCAGTTTTTCGACCGCAATGAAAACACTTTCGCTGGCATGATGAATATGTTTGGTGGTGGTGCGTTGGAACGTATGAGTATTCTGGCACTTGGAATTATGCCCTATATTTCTGCTTCTATTATTATGCAATTGCTTTCTGCAGTGAGCCCGCATCTGGATCAGTTGAAAAAGGAAGGTGAATCAGGCCGCAGGAAAATTACCCAATATACACGATACGGTGCTTTAGGACTGGCGTCAGTACAAGGAGCCGGAATGACTGTGGGCGTGCTGGCACCCATGGCTTATGCTCCAGGCGTTGCATTTAATATTACAGCAATCATTTCTCTGGTTACCGGTGCGATGTTTTTAATGTGGCTGGGTGAACAGATTACCGAGCGGGGCATTGGCAACGGCATCTCGATGTTGATTTTTGCCGGTATCGTCGCTGGGTTTCCTGGGGCAATTGGAACATCACTTACCCAGGCCTACGAAGGGCAGATTAGTGGCGTTCTGTTGTTGTTGGTGGCCGTAATTGCAGTGGGAGTGGTAGCTTGTATTGTTTTTGTCGAGCGCGGACAAAGGCGAATAACGGTGAATTACGCCAAGCGTCAACAGGGTCGGAAGTTGTATCAAGCTCAGTCCAGCCATTTGCCACTAAAAATCAATATGGCAGGGGTTATTCCCGCGATTTTTGCCAGCTCGATTCTTTTGTTCCCGGCATCGATTGGTAGCTGGTTCGGGCAATCATCAGGAGGGTTCGAGTGGTTACAGGACTTCGCATTGCTAATCGGCCCGGGTCAACCTTTGTATCTTCTTATATTCAGCGCCATGATTATTTTCTTCTGTTTCTTTTATACGGCGCTGGTATTTAATCCAAGAGATGTAGCAGACAATTTAAAACGATCTGGCGCTTTCATCCCCGGGATCAGGCCCGGAGAGCAAACAGCCAAATACATCGATGGTGTAATTACTCGGCTAACCATGTTCGGCGCCATTTATATTACCCTGGTGTGCTTGTTACCCAATTTTATGCAAATGTTTGCTAATGTACCATTTCAGCTTGGTGGTACGGCCTTGCTCATTGTCGTGGTTGTGACCATGGACTTCTGGTCCCAGGTGCAATCACATTTAATGGCGAATCAATATGATTCATTGATGAAAAAGTCCAAGTTGAGCAATTATGGGCGAAGTGGGATTTGATTGTATCTGAGTATTTATCGGATCTAGGAGAAGACAGTGAAAGTTCGAGCTTCAGTAAAGAAAATTTGTCGTAACTGCAAGGTCATTAAGCGTAATGGTGCAGTACGAGTAATCTGTAAAGCGGAACCTCGTCATAAGCAGCGACAGGGTTGAGTTGATGGTGAAATACTTCGGTTGATTTTTGACTGACTGAAGTTTATTTTTTCGCGCCTGTTTTCAGTCGCAGTTTTTATATAAGAGTCTATCGCCACTCAAGAAAGGCGAAACAAACACAGAAACAAAACGGAGTAAACTATGGCACGTATTGCTGGTGTCAACATACCAGATAACAAACATATCGTGATTTCACTGCGCTATGTATATGGGATAGGTCCGACTATTGCCAAGGCTATCTGTGAGAAAACTGGCATTGTGCCCTCAGTTCGAACCGGTGAGTTGTCGCCTGAGCAACTGGATAAAGTTCGTGCCGAAATAACAAAATTAAATGTAGAAGGTGATTTACGTCGAGAAGTGTCCATGAATATTAAGCGACTCATGGACCTTGGATGTAATCGCGGTATACGACACCGTCGGTCATTACCGGTTCGAGGTCAGCGTACCAAGACTAATGCGCGTACCCGTAAAGGCCCGCGAAAACCAATTAGAAAGTAACCGAAAGTAGTTGAGATAAGCTATGGCGAATCCAGGATCAAAAGGAACTAAGAAAAAATCGCGTAAGGCCGTAATCGATGGCATTGCATGTATTCATGCTTCCTTCAATAACACCATCATTACCATTACAGACCGTCAGGGCAACGCCCTGAGTTGGGCCACCGCCGGGGGCTCGGGTTTTCGTGGATCGAGAAAGAGCACACCATTTGCGGCGCAGGTAGCGGCAGAAAAGGCAGGTAAACAGGCCATGGAGCTTTATGGGTTGAAGAATCTTGATGTCAAGATCAATGGTCCGGGTCCGGGTCGTGAATCGGCAGTTCGCGCTCTTAATTCCTGCGGCTTGATCGTAAGCAATATAACGGATGTTACACCAATTCCACACAACGGGTGTCGTCCTCCAAAGAAACGACGGGTATAACAGGAATTCTCTGGCGAATTATAAACTCGCCACATGCTAAGTAACAGAAAGTTATGGGAGACACACTATGGCCCGCTATTTAGGCCCAAAATGTAAACTGTCAAGAAGGGAAGGCACTGATCTTTTTCTAAAGAGCGGTGTGCGTCCAATTGATAGTAAGTGCAAGACTGATACCATTCCTGGTCAACATGGTCAGCGACGTGGACGGTTGTCTGACTACGGTGTGCAGTTACGGGAAAAGCAGAAAGTACGCCGTACCTATGGTGTACTGGAGAAGCAATTCCGTGGTTACTACAAAGAAGCGGCACGACTCAAGGGTGCAACCGGTGAAAATTTATTGCAGTTACTTGAGACTCGACTTGATAACGTAGTTTACCGAATGGGTTTTGGTTCCACCCGTGCAGAATCAAGACAACTCGTGTCCCATAAAGCTATTGTTGTGAATGGGCAGGTCGTAAATATCCCCTCTTATCAGGTTGCCGAAGGAGATACGGTCTCAATTCGACAAAAAGCCAAAGAGCAACTTCGAATTAAGTCTGCACTGGATCTTGCCAGTCAACGTAGCCTCGTTGAGTGGGTGTCAGTTGATCAGAGCAAGCTTGAAGGAGAATTCGTGCGCAAGCCGGATCGCAGTGAACTGTCTCAGGAAATAAATGAAAACCTGATCGTCGAGTTATATTCCAAGTAGAAACCCAATTAATTGCCATTGAAAAAGGTGGATTCATGCAAATTTCTTTGTCGGATTTTTTAACGCCACAATTGATACAAGTCGAAGAATTCGACCCGTGTCATTCTAAAGTAGTTCTCGAGCCTTTGGAGCGTGGTTTCGGTCACACTCTGGGAAATGCCCTTCGACGCATTTTGTTGTCTTCTATGCCGGGGTGTGCCGTTGAAGAAGTAGAGATTGATGGAGTTGTTCACGAGTACAGTACAATTGAAGGTGTCAGAGAGGATGTCATTGAGATCCTGTTGAACTTGAAAGGAATTGCTATAGTTCTAAACACTAATGACGAAGCAGTCCTTACTCTATCGAAAAAGGGGCAGGGAGAAGTAACGGCTGGTGATATCGAACTTGATCACGATGTCGAGATCGTAAATCCGGAACACGTAATCGCCAATCTGAATAAAAATGGTGAACTTAATATTCGCATGACAGTACGCAAGGGTCGTGGTTATGCCCCAGCTGATAGCCGCATAAGTGATGACGATGAAACCCGCTCTGTAGGCAAGTTACTGCTGGATGCATCATATAGTCCTGTTACCCGTGTATCTTATTCGGTTGAAAATGCCCGGGTAGAACAGCGAACAGACCTGGATAAACTCATTCTGGATTTGAAAACTAACGGTACTATTGATCCAGAGGAAGCAATTCGACGAGCCGCGACTATTCTTCAGCATCAGCTTGCTGTATTCGTTGATCTTCAAAGTGAAGTTATTTCTGAGCCAGAAGAACATGAAGATGAAATTGATCCAATTTTGCTTCGACCGGTGGATGATCTGGAGCTCACAGTTCGCTCTGCAAACTGCCTGAAAGCTGAAGATATTTACTACATTGGTGATTTGATACAGCGTACAGAGGTGGAATTATTAAAGACTCCAAACCTTGGTAAGAAGTCACTCACTGAAATTAAAGACGTATTGGCTACAAGGGGTTTGTCTCTCGGTCTGCGTCTGGAAAACTGGCCTCCCACTAGTCTGAAGTCAGACGAACGCGCGGCCTGAATAAGAGAATAGGAAGCAGATATGCGGCATCGACATAGTGGGCGTCAATTAAATCGAAACAGCCCCCATAGAAAAGCCATGTTTCGCAATATGACTTCGTCATTGGTTGAGCACGAAATCATTAAAACCACGCTCATCAAAGCGAAAGAGCTCAGGTCTGTGGCCGAACCGCTGATCACTCTGGCTAAAAATGACAGTGTTGCCAATAGAAGACTGGCGTTTAACAGAACTCGAAACAAGGCAACCGTGGGCAAGCTATTTACTGAATTGGGCCCGCGGTATGCTGATCGACCCGGTGGTTATATTCGAATTTTGAAATGTGGGCTGCGCTCAGGGGACAAAGCTCCTATGGCTTATGTCGAACTGGTTGACCGGCCAAAAATCGATAGTGAAGATAATGATGAGCAAGATACAGAATCAGTTAAAGAGTAACGCTGATTCCTAACACAGCAGATTTGATGACAATACACAAAAGCCGGGTTTTCTCGGCTTTTGTGTTTCTGCTGTAGTTAAATTCAGTCACTGTTCCTGAGAATGTCGACGAGGCCTTGGTTAGACGCCAGTTACTTTCTGGCTATAATCTTGACATAGGTGCAGGTCTTGGTAGCCTGGCTGGTAAGGTCTGGCGCATAGGACTTATGGGCTACGCGTCAATCCAGAAAAACGTATTACTTTGCTTGTCAGCTCTGGACGACATTCTTTTTCGAATGGGTGCGGCTGTTGAAAGTGGCAAGGCCGTAGCGGCAGCTCATAAGGTTTATTCAGCGCAATAATATCGAATAATCCCTAGCTGGCCAAAAATTGTTCAACCAGCATAGTTGAGCATTTGATAACGATCTGTGAGTGCGCGTGATCAAACAATTCCACGATGAAGCGAAAATCAGCCTGGCCAGCCTTTTAGAACTTCTATTACTGGCTGCCCTTTGGGGTGGTTCGTTTAACTTGCTACGAGTGGCGTCTCCGGTTTTCGGCCCGATTCTCCTGATTGAGCTCAGAGTTTTCACTGGCTTGGTGGTAATGTTTCCGTTTCTCTATATCTACCGGCAACACCATGAATTGTTTAAACACTGGCGCACAATTGCAATCGTCAGCCTTATCAACATGTGCCTTCCATTCTGCCTGCTGGCTTTTGCCAGCTTAAGCATTGGAGCTGGTTTGATCTCCATTTTAAACGCCACCGTCCCCTTTTTTGCGGCTCTATTCGGTTTTCTATACTTTGCCCAAAGACTCAGCCGTTCTGCAATTATTGGATTATTGATCGGTTTTCTTGGCGTTTTAACCCTGGTTTTGAGTGATGACCTTTCAGTCGCTATGAGAGGGAACTTATTGGCTTTTCTAGCTTCAATGCTGGCAGCCAGTTTATATCGATTGTCTACTCATATTATTAATCAAAGACTAATGGGTGTAAGCGGTTTGGCAATTACCGTTGGAAGCTTGTTTTTCTCAACGATTTTTTTAATTCCTTTAAGCATTACCCAAATTCCAGAAGAAATGCCCACAGGAAATATTTGGCTCAGTGTAATTGTGCTGGGCGTGTTTTGTACTGGTTTGGCGTATATCCTGTTTTACCGACTAATAATGAAAATAGGTGTACATCAGGCGGTGACGGTTACTTATCTAGTACCCGTATTCAGCATTTTTTATGGCATGATGTTTCTCGGTGAAACCCTCACAGTGGCGATGATCCTGGGATGCCTAATGGTATTGCTAGGTGTTGCCGTAACCACAAGTAGGCTGTTTGGCCTAATTCGCAAAGGAAATTAGAGAATCCCGATTTACCAAATAACGATTTACATAATCCCAGAAAACATAAAACCCGCTATCATTTGATAGCGGGTTTTATCCAAATAACAACTATTGAGTTATCAGTGGGCGATAGGAGCAGGACTATCGTCAGGCAGAGCTAAAGCAGTCAACTTAGAACCTGTCTGCAGCATGATATACTGCCTGCCTTCATGTACCCATGAGCTCATACCGTAACGACTTCGAGCTGGTACTTCAATTTCTCCTATGATGGCGCCAGTGGCTTTATCTATTCCGTAAAGAAGCGGAGTACCGTCACTGGCCTGATCGGAATAAATCAGCATATTGGCAGTTACAACCATGGGTACCAGGTTGCCGGTACCGGTGTTGCCTATATCTAAACCCTGCACGGCTGGGTTGTCCAAAATGCGCTGTGGAGTTTCGCCAGTTGGGATCATCCATACATGCTCACCGGTGTTCATATCGATAGCGGTAATACGGCTATAAGGCGGCTTATACACAGGAATATTAGCCGCGTGGCGCGGTGCTCCTGCACCTGGACCGTTGGCATACTGCGCGAATGTCGTGCCGGTAGGCGCTTCATACTGGAGATCAGCTTCTGCTCCAGGAACCAGTCTTACTGGACTACACGCAGAATGGGAGGAAATATACAGATAGCCAGTAGTCGGATCTGCCACAGGTGGTGCTGTGATGTTAGCGCCCCCACCACCGCCCGGGCAGAACATAGCGGCTCGTTTACCCAAATCATTTCCGGCATGAAGTGGTGGAGTAAACAATGGACCCATCTGATATTCAGCAAAGGCGTCTATAGCCTGTTGTCTTAGCTCAGGAGTCCAGTCCACCAGATCATTGACCCCGATGCCCTGAATGTCAAAGGGAGCCGGTTTGGTTGGAAACGGCTGGGTTGGAGAAAGTTTCTCGCCAGGAACAATTGACTGCGGAACTTCCCGTTCAACCATTGGCCACAGGGGCTCACCTGTCAGTCTGTTAAAGGCGTAGACAAATGACTGCTTGGTCACCTGCATTACGGCTGGAACTTGGCCTCGGCCCGGCATATTCAAATCAAGTAGTATCGGAGCCGCTGGATTATCATAATTCCAGATATCATGGTGCACGGTCTGGTAGTGCCAGCGTCTCTCACCGGTTCGAACATCGAGTGCGATCACACTGGTACCATAAAGATTATCACCAGGTCGGAAGCCGCCGTAATAATCGATAGTGGCGCCATTGGTTGGAATAAAAACCAGGTTATTTTCAGGATCGGCTGAAATTGGGGCCCAGGAGGAGACGTCACCAGTCCATTGCCAGGCATCATTTTCCCAGGTTTCATGACCATATTCACCCGGTCTTGGAATGACGTTAAATTTCCATAGGAATTCACCGGTGCGGGCACTATAAGCCAGAATATCGCCAGGAATGTTTTCAATACGAGATTGGTGATATCCCTGTTCAGCTGAGTTACCGACGATGACTACGCCATTTACAACGATAGGTGGTGAGGAAGAAGTGATGTAGCCAACCTCCAGGGGGATCCCTTCGTAGGGATCGTAGGGATGGCCTAAATCAGCCAGCAAATCCACTACACCTGTTTGAGGAAAGCCGTCAATGGGAACTGGTCTACCAAACCCTTCTAACGGAGCACCTGTTTCGGCGTCCAGTGCCGTGAGAAAGAAAGCAGGGGAGATAATATAAACTACTCCACGTCCGTCTATTTCAGCATAACCAACACCTTTACCGTAGTCAGCACGCATGGAGTAAGCCCAGCGATCGGTATTGGGTTCACGATAAGACCAGATAGTTTCTCCAGTCTTAGGATCCATCGCTATAACATGGCGACGGGCACCAGCAACTGTAAATAATTTTCCGTCAATATAGCTTGGGGTAGATCTTCCGCTCTGAGCATCAAAGCTGGAGCCATCCCATTCCCACGCTACTTCAAGGTCGGAAAAGTTCTCAGGAGTGATCTGATCAGCCGGGGTATACCGAGTATGAGCAAAGTCATTACCAAGGGTGAACCATTCGACGGTATCCTGACTCATTGCCAGCGACGGAAACAGTAACGCAGAAGCGGCCAGACAGGACAAAATATTCCTGTAATTCAATAGCTTGCCTTCTATTCCCATATTGATTCTAGTATTCATTTTCTACCTCGCTTTATGAGCTGTAAAAAGTACGCTTATTCATACAAACACAGCGATTTTAGCTCCACAAAGGCTACCCTATGGGATGCTGGATGTCTATCGGATTGGAGGATCAAAAAGTGCCAAATTGTTGCAGAAAATTTTACAAATTTGGCATCCTAAAACCAAGTTTTTTTAACTCACTAGCAAGATTGGTTTTATCATTGGTAGCGAGGGGCAACAGGGGAGGGCGAACCTGATGCCAGCCGTCGTCTTTACGGTGAAAGGCAATAGCTGACTTTAGTGCAGGGATCATTGGAAATTGTTGAAACACCTGTCTAACCGGACCAAGCTGCGATTGCATTTGTTCCGCTTCAGGGGTGTTCCAGCTTTGATAGAGTTGTCTGATCGCTGCAGGATTCACGTTTGCAGTTGCCGTTATACAACCGGCCCCGCCATTACGCATATTTTCTAATAAAACACTCTCTGAACCACAGAAAACTTGAAAATCTTCCCAACCGCTATCAAGTAGCTTTTTAGTATTGCCCCAATCACCAGAACTGTCTTTTACCCCGACCACGGTATCCGGGTACTGTTTTACCAGACGATCTATAAGAGATATCGAAAGTGGTATCTGTGATATTGGAGGTATGTGATACAAGTATATTTTCAGGTTCGCGTCACCGACACGTTCAATAATCTCCGAATAAGATGCATAAAGACCTTCATCCGAAACACCTTTGTAATAAAAAGGCGGCAACATTAAGACCCCCCGGCAGCCCAGTTTTACGGCTTCAATTGTAAGGCGTACACTATCGGTGAGTGCACAACAACCGGTTCCAGGCATTAACTGTTTCGGATCGATGCCTGCATCAACCAGGTAATTCAGCAGGCCCAGTTTTTCGTCAGTTGATAAGGAATTGGCTTCGCTGTTAGTACCAAATACAGTTAATCCCACATCGTTCGACAATAACCAGCGGCAATGTTGTTCCAGTCGCTTTCGATCTGGGTTCAATTGCGCATCAAAGGGGGTAACGACAGGTGCTAGAACACCTGAAAACCTATCACTGTTCAAATTTGTTTTCCTTATTCACCTGGTTAAAGGAATAGTTTTAGCTAGCCAATATGGCAACTACTCGTTTGAGCAGGCAATCATAGCAATTTTCCATTGTTGACTTAAGAAATCTCCTGTTTATTCTATGGCCTTGCTGTGGCGATGCATGTCAGGTGCCGCTCGCAGGGGCCTTCAACCAACGTTCGTTTCAGGGTTGTACTTCCTTGACAGGTTAGCCCTTGCCTGCGAAAGTGCGACTTGATAGCAGAATCGACCCAGACCGGAGTTGTCAGATAATTTGTCAGAGGTTGCTAAGCAAGCGGCAGCACTCTCGAGATTTTTGACTTGCGTGGATAGTAGTAACGTATTTGCTGTTAATAAAGATAATTCGGAATCCTATTGATGAAATCATCTGTTGAGCTATGGAAAAAATTTCAAGGCTTTACTTTGACAAAGATTACTACGGCACTGGCGATCGTTGGTGTGATGATAATCGGGGTTGTTTTGGCTCAGGGGTTTATAGAACGATCTCGGGTTAGGCAGGCTATAGAAAACCTGAATTTGACTACAGCTGCTGTATTCGCTTACCAGGATCGCTATGGTCGTATTCCTGGAGATGATGGGCCAGCGGCCACTCTTGCAGCAAGGGGGTCTGGTTGGGCGGGGGTTATTGCTGGTAATGTTAACGGCAGGCTCGATGTTGGTGTCAATCAGGTATTTACCGGAGCTGGTGAATCAGGACCTTTCTGGCAACAGCTAAAGGCGGCTCGATTTGTGTCCGGTGAGGCAAGTGACGTAGGACAGCTGGCACTACTCGATAATCCCTGGGGTGGACTAGTTAGTGTGCTGGGCAACAATATGGGTGGTGATCTTGAAGGTAGTAAGGTTTGTTTGAGTCAGGTTCCAGGTGCTGCGGCGATTGCAATTGATGCTGAATTGGATGATGGCGAAGGTGCAACAGGACGCTTGCGGGCGACCCTGGGTAGCCAGGGAGCCAATACCAACCCTTCTAACGCTGTGTTATCTGCTTCTTATGCGGAAGGTAGTTTCTATACTGTCTGTTATCGGCTGTAACTCGAGCTGATCACTTGATTGGAATTGTCGTTGGTTCTCACTTATTTATCTTGCTCAAGCGCTGACATTCTGTTTATTTTCTGAACTGAAAAACAAGCTGAAAATCAACATGGGCCAGATTCCCACGTGCACCATTACATCCGCTGTATTAAAGACATAGTTCCAGTATGGAATATGCTGAATATCTATAAAATCAATCACACTGCCATA
>SMVA01152202.1_pt1 | contig 37410 bp, 29 predicted proteins | sample 2456451 | NCBI WGS metagenome assembly SMVA01 (sample SAMN11095933, study PRJNA526329) | marine sediment metagenome | biome: Marine sediment; feature: Surficial sediment; material: Deep marine sediment; isolation source: Hadal surficial sediment | place: Pacific Ocean | collected 2014-05 | depth...
TCGGTGACACCGTCGGCGAGACCGTCGGTGACACCGTCGGCGAGACCGTCGGTGACACCGTCGGCGAGACCGTCGGTGACACCGTCGGCGAGACCGTCGGTGACACGGTCGGCGATACCGTCGGTGACACGGTCGGCGATACCGTCGGTGACACGGTCGGCGAAGCGGTCGGCTCCGTGGTCGGGGAGACCGTCGGCTCCGTGGTCGGCGATACCGTCGGTGACGGCGTCGCCCCCATGGTCGGCGTGACGGTCGGACCCGCGAGGGCTGGCATCGTAAGTCCGAGCGCCAATCCCAATACAAGTAGATGCCAGAACAATTTCTTAAATCGAATCATCAGATTAACTTCTCCCGTCGCTATGCAGTGCGTGGGCGTCATAAACTCAGTCGGCTGCAGCTTGCCCGTGAAATCACGAGTAGGCTGCACCTGGAGGTAGATCCCCATATGGGCCAATCCCTCTAACGATCCAGCTAGCTGCAAAATATATGCCACTAAAGAGCTTTGGTGCCAAGCGAAAACATGAACAAATACAATGACTTATTAGCGCTCGGTCGACTGATGTGTAAAACTCCCACATACGCAAGTGTTTTGGGAAAACTGTTGCGCGCAAACGGAAAAGTTTTTCCTATTCGGTCCAGATTTTCCATCGATCCGTTGGTACGTCGGCTCGGCTGGACCGGCTGAGAGTTCAGCACAGACGCCGTTCAGTGCGTTCTTCGACGCTCCGGTTGAGGAATTTCCATTTCGGCAGACGCCGGCTCGACGATCTCGGCAAGCGGATTCTGCCCCTCGAGGACCTTCAGTGGGGGACAGGCACCATCCATTACTCGCTCAGCGCGTTCGAGAACGACGAGGCGAACGCGCGAAGCGTCGCTTCCTGCTCCTGTCGCACGAGGGGCGTCGAACCCAATGCGGTCGCCACGCGAATCACTCGCGCTGGCTGCGATCGCCGAAACCGAGATTGGTCGGTGGCCAGTAACGCGCGCAGGATCTCGGAGGCCAGCCCATTCACGCCCTCGTACCAGTGATAGGTGAGGATTTTCACGGTTTCAGATCTCGCTACGACCCGCTCAATGCGCGACTCGACGGCCTCGAGCGTCACGGAGCTTCGCTCCACGACCTCCCAGCCGCGTCTCGGCAGCGCATTCTTGGGCGAGAGCAGGCTCCGGCCGCGGGCGGTGCGGTCGTCGTAGCCGATAAAAACGGTCACCGCGTCGCCGTTTCGCTCGTACCGCCAGTACTCTTGCTTCCGGAAGCGCACTGTCCACAAAAACCCGCCGTCGATGTCGATCTTCTCGGTCTTCGTCCAGCCATCCAACTCCGCGGGAAGCTTGGCCGCGTCCAAGCGGCGCGATTCCGGTCCATCCCACCGGGGCATCCAAATCGAAACCCCGAGCATCGCCACGGCGAGTGCAACGAGCGAGGCGGTGCCGAAGCGACCGTTCGAGCGCGCTGGACCCTGCAGCGAAGTTGGACGCTCGAGTTCCGAATCCCCATCCGATTCCGGATCGGCCTCGGACTGCAACCCCTCCCCCGCGTTCGCGATCGATGCCGGTTCGTTCTCGGGTTGCTGCCCCTGCTCTACATCCGAACTCGACTCCGGTCCCGGCCCATATTCCGCTTCTGACGGTCGAGGAGCGCGATCCCCTTCCGACCTACCTGGGAGAAGTCGTCCGAGAACACGATCCAAGAGGATCACGCACACGACCGCTCCGAAGAAGACCGCCAATCCTTGTCTGGCGTGGTTTGTCGAAAACTCGGAGGTTGGCGCCACGACCATCACGCCCACCCTGAAGAGATTGAATAGATACGCAATCGCCGGAGCGAAGGCGACGAGCAACACCTGGCGCAGGCGCCGCGCGGGAAACCAACTCACGAAAAAGACAGCCGCGAGTGCGAGCATTTCCATCGATCGAAGCCCACTACAGGTGTCGACGACCTGGGCGACTACATCCGATGCGATAATGACATTCCCCTCGCGAAACACGGGAATCCCGACGAGTTTCAACAACGCAGTCGCATGGGCAGCCGTCGAAAGTCGAAGCGCGTAAAAGGCCTGGTTGGTCAGGACCGCCGGCGCGGGGAATGCGAACACGAGAACGACCAAAGGAACCGCCAACTCGCGTGCGAACCGCCCACCGAACCAAAGCAGCCCAACACCAAGCGAGACGAGCATGAACGAAATCAGCACGAGGTCCATCGCATCGACGTTGTGGCCCCAGACGAACAGCGACGCGCCCGCCAGTAGTGGAAGCGCAGCGAGAACTGGAGAGCCCGGGCCATGCATGGCGCGCCGCAACAAGCCTCGCCTTCGATAGACGAGAGCGGCCGAGATCAAGAAGATCGTCTGTGGGAATGGATCCGTCGTGAGAAAGAGCCACGCGTTGAGTGGCCCAAGGCCGATCGTGGGAACCCAGAACAGGAGGCGCCAGAACGCGAGAGAGCCGACTGCAAGAGCCGTGATCCGTAGAAGTCGCTGCGCGCGGAGATCCTCTGAAGCGTCCATACTACCCAATGACCCAAAGCACCCACGTCTGCCATCGTCGACTGGCTCTTCGCAACTCACTTCGCGGCGACCTTCTTCCCAGCTGGGCAACTCATCGGGTCTCCCCCGGTGGGGATTGAATTCTCGTCAAACGGCGTTTGAGATCGAGGCTGAGCGCCAGTATAAAAGAATGGGGCGTTAGAGGCCGGCCACCAACTCCCCGATGCTGTCCTTTGCATCGCCAAAGAACATCAAGGTGTTGTCGAGGAAGAAGAGCGGATTCTGGACGCCCGCATAGCCGGAGGCCATGCCGCGCTTCAGCACCACGACGTTTTGAGCCTCCCATACCCTCAATACCGGCATGCCGTAAATCGGACTCGACGGATCGCTTTCGGCGCTGGGGTTCGCGACGTCGTTGGCGCCGATGACCAACACCGTTGAAGTCGCTTCGAAGTCCGGATTGATTTCGTCCATCTCCAATACGATGTCGTAGGGCACGCCAGCTTCCGCGAGCAGCACGTTCATGTGACCCGGCAAGCGGCCAGCTACGGGGTGAATTGCGTAGCGAACGTTCACGCCGTTGGCCTGGAGCTTCTTCGCCAACTCGTTGACGAGATGCTGCGCCCGCGCCACCGCCAGCCCGTAACCGGGGACGATGATGACTTCCCGGCTCGCCCTGAGCAGATCGCAGACCGCCGGAGCTTCGATCGGTTGGACTTCGCCCTCGATCACGTCAGCACCCGCATTCGACTGAGTATCACCCGTGCCAAAGCCGCCAAAGACCACCCTAAGGATGGAGCGATTCATCGCGCGGCACATGATGAAGGAGAGGATCGCTCCACTGCTGCCGACCAGCGCGCCAGTGACAATCAGCAGGTCGTTGTTGAGCATGAAGCCCGCAGCTGCGGCCGCCCACCCCGAATAGCTGTTGAGCAGCGAGACCACGACCGGCATATCGGCACCGCCGATCGCCATTACCAGATGAATCCCGAGCACGGACGCCATTGCGGTCATGGCGAGCAGGTAGGTAAAGCCCATCGGGTCGCTGGCGGGCGTCCGGACGAACGCCACCGCCATCACTGTCATCGCTGTGACGATGACCAGGTTGAACACGTGACGCCCAGGCAGCAGCAGAGGCGTCCCACCGATGGTTCCGCGCAGCTTCCCCCAAGCGACGACGGAGCCTGTGAAGGTGATCGCTCCCACCGCGACGCCAACCCAGATCTCGAGTTCGTGGACCATGACCGCAGCCGCGCCTGCAGCAGCAATGCTTTCTTCGGGATTGAGATACGAAGCGATACCGACGAGTACCGCGGCGAGGCCCACGAAGCTGTGCAGGATCGCAACCAGTTGAGGCATCGCGGTCATCACGACGCGAACCGCCATGACCGCGCCAACCGCCGCGCCGCCGAGGATGGCTGCGCCGATCAGATCGTAGCGCTCGACGTGGGGGTGCAGCAGGGTTCCGACCAGCGCGATCGACATCCCGACAATGCCCCAGGTGTTGCCGCGGCGCGCAGTTTCCTGGTGAGAGAGTCCCCCCAGACTCAGGATGAAGAGGACTGCAGAAACCAGATAGAGAACCGCGAGCGAAGTCTCGTCCATTGCCCCTACTTCCGAAACATCTTCAACATGCGGTGGGTGACGAGAAAGCCGCCGACGACATTGATCGCGGCGACGAAGACGGCAACGGTTCCGAGCAGCGCGGCGAGGTTGACATCACCGCTGGCGCCCTTCAACAAACCACCGATGAGGATGATTCCGCTGATCGCGTTGGTGACGCTCATCAGCGGCGTGTGAAGGGCCGGCGTAACATTCCACACCACCTGCCAACCGATGAAACACGCGAGCACGAAGACCGTGAAGTGCTGGATGAATTCCTGGGGCGCGTAGAGCGCAAGACTCGCGAGACCGACGGCCGACACCAGTGAGGCGATTGCACGAGACAGCGGTTTGCGGGCGGGCGGCGGCGGTGGGCTGACCCGCTCCACCACCCCGCTCTTGGCCTTCGTGCCGGTCGCGGCCTTCACGGGAGGCTGCGTGGAAATCGAGATTTCAGGCGGCGGCCATTTGGTCACACCATCGCGAAGCACCAATGCTCCGCGAATGACCTCGTTTTCCTCATCGATGCGGAAGCCGTCGCCGCCTCCCATCTCTTTGAGCAGGTGAGCGACGTTCCCGCTGAACATCTCTGACGAATGGCGGGGCATCCGACTGGTGAGGTCCGTGTAGCCGACGATTTTCACCCCACCGCGATCCACCGACTCTCCGGGCTCGGTGAGTTCGCAGTTGCCGCCCTGCTCCGCCGCAAGATCGACGATCACGGAACCCGCCTTCATCATCCCCACCATCTCGGCCGTGATGAGGATCGGCGCCTTCTTGCCGGGAATCAGGGCGGTCGTGATGATGACGTCCACCCGCTTGGCCTGTTCGCGAAACAGCGCCATCTCGGCGTCGATGAACTCCTGGCTCATGACCTTCGCGTAGCCACCGCCACCTTCGCCGGATTCTTCGACATCCAGCTCGAGGAAGGCAGCGCCCAGACTCTCCACCTGCTCCTTGACGGCCAGGCGCGTGTCGAAGGCCTTGACGATCGCGCCCATACCACGAGCCGCCGCAATCGCCGCGAGCCCCGCGACGCCAGCACCAATGATCATGACTTCGGCGGGAGGCGTTTTCCCAGCGGCCGTAATCTGCGCGGTGAACTGCCCGCCGTAGACATTCGCGGCCTCGACGACCGCGCGATAGCCAGCGATGTTGGCCATTGAAGAGAGGACGTCCATCTTCTGGGCGCGGGAGATGCGTGGGATCGCGTCGAGCGCGATCGCGCTCACCCCGCGCGCAGCAAGCGCCTGGACGAGCTCCTCGTTCTGCGCGGGAAACAGCAGGGAAACCAATACGGCGCCCTCGCGCAGGAGGCCGACTTCGCTCATCTGCGGCGCGCGCACCTTGGTGATCAACTCGCAATTCCAGATTGCGGCGGCGTCGGCCGCAATCTCGGCGCCGGCCGCCTGGTAGTCGGCGTCCGCAAAGCCAGCACGCTGGCCCGCACCGCTCTCGATCAGGACTTCAAATCCCTGCTCGATGAGCCGTTTGGTGCTTTCCGGGGTTGCGGCGACACGCCTCTCGTCGCGCTCGACTTCGTTGGGAACGCCGATCTTCATCGTGGACGCTGTATTCCTCTCTGGGGCGCGGGAACCCTACAACAAGTCGGACCGGATTTGCGGGCGATTTTTCGCGCTTCGTGAGCGAAATCGATGCCCTCATTCCCCGAAACGATGCTCGCATTCCTCATATCGATGCTCACATCCCCAAAACGATGCTGGCACTCCCCAACACGATGCTGGCACTCCCCTATAAGGTAGGGAAGGCAGGCCGGTGGGATACGGAAGCCCTACCAGCGGGGGCGCGAAGGGCCAAAGGCCCCCTCTATCTGCACCCTTCTGGCCAGGTGTTGGGAGATCAGCGCGGGCGTTTCGTCGCTCCTATTCGGCGGTCCCGAAGAGCACATCGAACAGGGGCGTGATCGAAGCGTAGTTTCCCGATCTCATGCTCACGTGATGCCGGTCGTGCTTCTGGGCGAGCGCGGTGATGGTACGAAACGGGAAAAACGGCAGGTCGAGGCCCGCGTGGTTCAAGATATTCAGTATCGAGTAGACGACGAACACTCCCGCAAAGGTGTAGATGCTGACCGGGCCCACAATGAACGTGCACAGCATCAGCAGAAGCAATCCGATCGCGTTCTCGACGGGATGCATGTAGAGACTGTCGCAGGCGGTCGGGTAGCGGACCGTGTGATGGACTGCGTGAACCTTTTTGAGCAGCGCCCACTGGTGGAACGGGTAGCGGTGGACGAGGTAGTAGGCGAAGTCGTAGGTGATCAGGATCCCGACTCCCTCCAACAGCATCCGCCACGGCGACGCCGCCTCTTCGTAGAAGAGAAACGCGTAGAGGAAATAGGTCAATCCGTACACCATCGAAATCGACAGCACGGAGTTGAAGATCGCGATGCGCCAGAACTTCTGGCCCTTGAGGGTTTTCACCGGCTCTTCGCGTATGCGATGGTTGTCGGTGACGGGCATCCGGAAAAGCAGCGTCAGGCCGATCAGCAGCCCGCCGGACACGGCCAGAACGATGCTCAGCATCACGAAGAGGGACATCGCTCACTCCCGCCAATTGGAGCCCGGGATCGGGCCAGCGCCCAGAATTCGCATTTTAAATCGCCAAAGGCGTGGAATCCGGCTGTCCAAGCATAGATGATTCCCGTAGATTTATAGATGATTCCAATCGATTTGTGAGCCCCGCAAACCCGCGAGCGATCTCGCCCGCACCGCCCTTCCGATCGAGGAGCCAGCGTGCAGATCTCACCCACCAGCGGTCGAACCGCACGCGGCGCGCCGAGCGCAAAGCCCTCCCGCGGCAGCAAACCGCCGCAGCTCTCCGGAGGACTGCCGGTAATCGGCCACACGGTGGAATTCATCCGCTCTACGATCGATCTGCTGTTTCGCGCGCAGCGCGAACTCGGTGAGGTGGCTGGCCTGCGCATCGCGAACAAGAACATGGTCGCGCTGTTCGGTCAGGATGCACACGAGGCGGTCTTCAGGGCTCCCGATAGCCAGCTCAATCCCGCCGAAGCGTACAAGATCATGACGCCGGTATTCGGCAAGAACATGGTTTACGACGCCGCGCCGGAGCGCATGGACGAACAGCTCAAGATGCTGCTGCCGGCCCTCAAGGACCGGCGGATGCGGACCTACACCGAGATCATCGTCGAAGAGGTCGAAGCCAGCATCGCCGATTGGGGCGACGAAGGTGAGATCGATCTGGTCGACTACTGCCGCGTTCTGACCAACTTCACCTCGGCGCACTGCTTGTTGGGACGAGAATTCCGGCACGACATGACACATGAATTCGCCGAGGTCTACCACGCCCTCGAGCGCGGTATCACGCCGCTCGCCTATATCAACGCACACCTTCCACTGCCCTCCTTTCGCGCCCGCGACAAAGCGAGGCTGAGGCTCGTCGCAATGATCAGCGAGATCATCGAAGCGCGGCGGAACTCGGGTAGATCGGGAGAGGATTTCCTTCAAACCCTGATCGAGGCCCGCTATCAGACGGGAGCGGCGCTGACTGACGACGAAATCACCGGCATGCTGCTGGCCGCGATGTTTGCGGGCCACCACACGAGTTCGGTCACTACCGCCTGGACGCTACTCGAATTGATCCAGAACCCCGCGTGCCGCAGGACCGTCGTCGAACAGGTTGACGACATCTACGCAGAGAACGGAGCCACCAGCTTCGAGTCGCTGCAGGGATTCACAGAAGGAGATTGGGCGATCATGGAGGCGCTTCGCCTCCACCCCCCGCTGTTTCTTCTGATTCGCGTCGTGATGCGGGAGTTCGAGTTCAAGGACTACCGCTTCCCGGTGGGCACCTGGCTGCTGCTCTCGCCGACGGTCTCACAGCGCATCCCCGAAGCATTCGAAAACGCGGACTGCTTCGACCCCCAGCGCTTCTCCCCGGATCGGATCAAGAACATGCACCCGTTTGCCTACATCGCGTTCGGCGGGGGCCGTCACAAGTGCATGGGAAACGCGTTCGCGCGCCTGCAGATCAAGGCAATCCTCGCGACGCTGCTTCGCCAGTACGAATTCTCATCGATGGGCGACCCAATGGGATCGGATTTTCACGGCCTCGTGATCGGCCCGAGCCAACCATGCCGCGTTCGCTATCAGCGCCGGCAGCCACAGACTGTTCGGCAAACCGGCGAACGCGTAGAGTCCCGCAGAACGGGGACCGCGCACACCGCCGATCCGGAACCCAGCGAATCAAACCGCGCAAATCCCTTCCGGGTGGTCTGCGACTTGGACCTCTGCCAAAGCCACGCGGCCTGCATGGGCGAAGCGCCGGAAGTCTTTCGCGTCGGCCGGGTCGGCAAAGTCTCGCTGCTCCAGGAACACCCGTCACCGGAGTTGCGGGCCAAGGTCGAGGCCGCCGTGAAAGGCTGCCCAACGGGGACCCTCCGAATCGAAGACCTACCGACTCGATCCGAGGCGTCGAACGCGACTACGGATCCCGGAACGTAACGATCGTGCTGATCAAAACGCGTAACAGCTGGCCCGGTGAGCCTCGGGTCGAGGTTCACCGAGTGGCTTCGCCCGTCATCGGAACGAAGCGCACGGGGAAGACGACGTGTTTGCGGATTCCCGCTTCGGTCTTCTCGACGACGGTGAGCTGCTGAAAGAAATCCCCAACGGGAATCACCATTCGCCCGCCAACGGCGAGTTGGTCGATGAGCGGCTGCGGAATCTTGTCGGGCGCCGCCGTGACGAGGATGCCGTCGAACGGCGCTTCACTCGGGATGCCGCGGTAGCCATCACCGCTGGACACCTCGATGTTCGCGTAGCCGAGCGCCGCGAGTGTCTTCTTGGCGCGCTCGGCGAGTTCGGGCACGATCTCGATCGTGTAGACCTTCGCGACGAGGTGCGAAATGACCGCGGCCTGGTATCCGGACCCCGTGCCGATCTCCAACACCCGGTCCGTGGCTTTGGGGCGCAAGAGTTCAGTCATTGCGGCCACGATGTACGGTTGTGAAATCGTCTGCCCGAGTCCAATCGGAAGTGGGCGATCGAGGTAGGCGCGATTGCGATCATCGGGAAGAACGAATTCGTGCCGCGGCACTTCGCGCATCGCCTCGAGAACCCGCGGGTTGCGAATATCCCGCGCTGCAATCTGGCGCTCCACCATTTCGGCTCGCTCGACCGCCCAGCGCACTTCGCTGTCGGCGCTTCGCGGAGCCCTGGCTTCGGGTTCGCCTGCACCACTGGTAGGCAAAATCGCGACCCCCACTCCACACGCTACAACCAGCCGAACGAGTCGACGGACGATCCGACTCAATGGTTTCCCTCCGCCCTTCGTCAGTAGGCGCGACCGACTTCCTTGACCCCGGGTACGGTCGGACCCATCGGGTCGAACCAGGGCACCCCGTCTCGGAAGGTCACGAGTACGAACTTCATCATCTTGATCTCATCGAGCGGATTGCCATCGATGATTAGCAGATCTGCAAACTTGCCGGGCTCGATAGTGCCGAGCTCGGTGCTCTTGCCGAGGATCTCGGCGCCGGTTTTCGTGGCCGCGGATATCACCTGAATCGGCGTCATTCCGAGATCGACCAGGGCCGCCATCTCGAACGCCATCGCCTCGGTGTGAAAATTCAGCGGGCTCGCCGAATCGGTCCCGACACCCATATAGGCGCCCGCATCGATGAACTGGCGGGCCGCCTTGCGGCTGTTGCGCGTCTCCGTACCAATCTCGCTGAAATAAGAAAGACGGTGGAAGTCTTGAAACGACGCCTGCAACTCGGCGTAAATGTCCGCGGGCATGTCCCGCTCCAGCACGGGAGCACTGAGCCGTCCCGGGAAGGCCACGGTCGCCGGATAAACCCAAATCCTGTGCGAAACGGTCTGAACCATCGGAATCTGGCGATGCGCGATCATCCTCACCAGTTCTTCCGCGTACGGGGGATTGCGCGCCGATCCCATGTGTTGGAGCACATCGACACCTGCCTGGATCGCGGTCTTGATGTCATCGGGGTCGTAGAGGTGCGTGTGAACCTTTACGCCGTGCTTGTGCGCTTCATCAACCACGGCCTCGAGTTCTTTGAGGGTCAGACCGAGCCAGGTCTTGATCACGTCGGCCCCACGCTCGATGTTTTCGCGGGTTCGGCGGCGCGCCTCTCGGGGGCTCGAAATCCGGTGCTCGTATTCGGGTAAGACGCCTTCAAGTGTAGTCCGTGTAATCCAGGGTCCCGATACGCTCAGGCGTGGGCCGGGGATCAACCCCTCTTCAATCTGCTTGCGCACTGCGAGGATCTCGAATGGCGTGCCCAGATCCACGGCGCTGGTCACCCCGGCGCGCAGCAGTTGCTTCGCGGCGATCGGCATCACTTCGGGTAGCCGCTCGAGGCCGCCCAAGAACTCGTAGTACCGCGTATAGTCTCCGTGACCGATCAGATCCAGGTGGATGTGGAGATCCACGAGGCCCGGCATGATGGTCTTGCCACGCGTATCGATGAGATGCGCGTCCTTCGGAATCTCGACGTTGGCTCGCGTACCGGCGGCGATGATCCGCCGACCTTTCATGACGACGACCGCATCGTGGATGGGCGCAGCCTCGTAGCCGTCGAGCAGCATCCCGCCGACCAATGCAATCGGCCGATCCGTACGAGATCCGGGCGCCGACTCGGAGTGGGCAACCGCGGCCGGCCACACGGAAACCGCGGCGAAGAGAACCGACATCACCTGCAACAAGGCATTCACTGGGGTCGAAAATCGGGGCACGCAGCCGGCCTCTCGATCATTCATTCGCGGAGATCATGTCTCGATTGGCTACCGGAGTCGGCCCTAGTATACGCTGGAATCCGTGAAAGCGAGCATCTCGAACTCGACCTCGGAGACTCTGCGACGCGCCTCGACGGCGATCGTCGTATTCGCAATCTTGATCGGCGCCGCGTCGTGGTCGCAACCCCACGTCGATGGCTCGGACCTCTGGTGGCATCTGGCTTCGGGGCAGTACATCTGGCAGCACGGCGAAGTTCCACTCACCGACTCATTTTCGCACACCGCAAACGGACACAGCTGGACAAATCACTCGTGGCTCTGGGGATGGCTCTTCTGGGCCGCGTACGACGGCCATGCAGACGCCGCCGCCTGGCTCAATCTCAGCCTGCTTGCGCTTCTCTTCGGCCTGGTCGCGTGGCGCGGATGGCGGGCCAGCGGCTCCCTGTTCGCGGCCGGAGCCGCCACTTGGCTCGTCGCCGCCGCCTGCCATTGGTTTCTCGACGTGCGGCCCCACGTCGTCACCCTGCTCTTCAGCGCCCTTCTGCTCTCGACCCTCGAGTGGAAGCGAGCCCCGTGGCTCTGGCCTCCGTTGCTTGCGCTTTGGGCGAATCTGCACGGCGGCTTTGCGTTCGGATTGGGAGTGATCGGCCTCTGGGCGCTGCTGCAAACCGAGCAGGCGATTCGCGATCGACATCCACTTCCGTTCGCTACGTGGATCGGCGTGGCGTGCGCGGCGCTCGCTGCGGGTTTCAATCCGTGGGGTTTCGCGATCTACGCGGTCCCCTTCCAGCACTTCTACACCGAATCTCCATTCAGTGAAATCATCGAATGGCAGGCCACCGCCGCCAGCCTCGACCCCCGAAGCTACGCGGGGCGCTTCTGGTGGATCGTCGCATTCACACTACTCGGTGTCTTTCGTGGCAAAGCCTCGCGATTTTCGATCGCCCTCGCGATCGTGACGGCTGCGATGGCCATCAGCGCACGACGCTTCATACCGCTCTTCGCGATCAGCGCCGCCCCGCTCGCAGCGCTTGGGCTCGCTTCCCTTCTGAATGTCGCGCGCCGCCGCCTCCCGGCGGTCTCGCAGCCATCTTCCCGCCTGATCGCAAGCAGCGCAGCCCTGCTGGGAGCGATCCTGCTGTGGAACGACGTGCACCTCCTGCCACGGCCGCTGCAACGCTGGACCGGCGGCGAATCCAACCCGAGCGGCGCGGCCGCATACCTCACCGCGATGGCCAACCCCCCCCAGCGCCTGTTCAACTACTACGGCTGGGGGGGTTACTTGATGCTCCACGCTCCCGACATTCCGATCTTCATCGACAGTCGCGCGAGCACCCTCTACGACGATGACTTCGCGGCCAGCTACTTCAGCATGATGGATGCTGCGGGGAACTGGCGGGAGAAGTTCGAGCAATATCGCGTCGACGCTGCTCTCGTCCCGACCCATTCGCGCATCGCGTCTGCACTCCAGATGCAACGCCCGGCGTGGCGTGTGGCCTACGTCGATCCGCGAAGCGTGTTGCTCTTCCCGCCAGCCAGCCCGGCGCGAAGCGAGCTTGCCGTCCCGGCCCGACTCCTCCCGGAGGGTACCGATCTGCAACTCAGCCGCGGCTTCCAGTGGCGGAGTCGAGGAAATCTCGACGAAGCACGAACCGCGCTACTTGCAGCGCTGCGCAGCGATCCGCTGCAGCTCTTCAGCTACGGGGAACTCATGTTCGTCGCCTCGTTGCGAAAGGACGAAGATCAGCTGCGACATTGGATCGACGAAGCGCTTCGCGTCTACCCCCGCCGCTGGAATCCGATCTGGTCTTTTGCCGAGCAGGCCTGGGGTGCGATGGGGCGCTGCGAGGAAGCCCTCGAGGCCCTCCGCAGAATTCGCCTCGGGAGTCCGTTCGTCGCAACCGAACTCCGCGACGAGGTTCAGGCCCGAATTCGCGAGACGAAGTGCTCACCGGTGGAGTACACTGCGCGAGATCGCGGATCCGCTCCCTAGACGAAAGGGATGGCGGGCTCGCGAACCGCTCCCGCTACGCACCCCGTCCAGAGGCGAGGCCTCGAGCTTCGGCTTCCAGGAGGTGGACTCATGAGGGCCGCGCGCACTGTTGTGGTCGCGCTTGTAATTTTTTTCTTCGCTTCGTCTACACAAGCATTCGATTGCCTCGAACGGGCTGCGGACCGGATCAAGAGCGGCGATGAAGCCGCTGCGGTCGAAGTCATCAAGCGAGGGGCGCGGCAAGGCGACGAGCGATGCAAATTCATTTTGGGGATGTGGTCGCTTACCGGTACGAAAGCGGAGCAGAACCCGCGCGAAGGCCTTCGGTGGCTGAGAGAAGCCGCGAATGATGGCCTTCCGATCGCCCAATCGAGTCTGGGCCTGCTCTACGCAAGCGGTGTGGTCGTGAAAAAGAACGAACAGAAAGCCGCGCGGCTGTACCGAAAGGCCGCCGAATACGGCGATCCGCTCGGACAGACTGCACTCGCGCTCGCGAGCTTTCGCGGAGTCGGCGTCGAGGAAAACCGCGTCGACGCCTATCGTTGGATGAGCCTCGCTGCCGCGCAGGGAGACGAGCGCGCCAACACCTATCTTCCCACCCTCGAAGGCTCGCTCACGACGGGTGAATTGGAGCTCGCCGAGGCAGACGTCGCACAGTTTCAGCCCAGAGAGAGAACGAGCGAGCGCCGACCGAGCAAGAAGAAACTTCTGCGACTCCTGGGCTTGAACAGACCACCCGGAGAAATCGAGCGGTTCTTTGGATTCGGAGGGGGCGGAGGCTTCCCGTAACGGCAGCGCCTCCCCGTTGACCGGAGTGTGCGCCTGGACGGCTTCCATTGGCGCTCTCGAAATCATTGGAGAAATAGGAGCATGGCAGGAGTCGACAAGCGGATTGCGTTGGTTACTGGTGCAGGCCGGGGGATTGGGCGAGCGGCCGCTGAATTGCTCGCGTCGAGGGGCGCCCGGGTCATGGGCGTCTCGCGCAACGAGCAGGAGTTGGCCGCGCTCGGCATCGAGTACGCGGTCGCGGATCTCGGTACACCCGAAGGCTGTGCGTTCGCGGTCACCGAAACCGAGCAGCGCCTCGGACCGGTCGACATCCTCATCTGCAATCACGGTATCGGCTCGGCCCACGAGCGGGTGATCTGGGAGCAGGATCCAAAGGTCTGGAGCGAAACGATCCAGATCAACCTCGACGGCCCCTTTCACCTCACGCGATTGGTTACGGGTGGGATGGTCGAGCGAGGCTACGGGCGCATCGTCTACACGAGTTCGACGGCCGGCCTGGCCGCCGAGTACGCGGGAAGCGCCTACACGGCTGCCAAGCACGGCTTGATCGGCTTGATGCGCGCGGTCGCGCTGGACGCCGGCGCACATGGCGTCACCTCGAACGCGGTGCTGCCCGGCTGGGTGCGGACCGAGATGGCCGAGCGCTCGGCGCGCGCCGAAGCGGAAGAGCGCAGTGTCACCGCCGATCAAATTTGGGAGGAACGGGCGGCAAGTTATCCACCGGGCCGCGTCGCCACGCCTCAGGAAGTCGCCGAAACGATCGCGTTCTTCGCCTCCGAGGAGTCGAGCGGCGTCAGCGGCGAAGCGGTCCGGGTCGCACTCGGAAGCGTGGAGTAAGCGCGCTGGGAGTGATCACGGGCGCGATCGCCCAGCTCTCAATCAGATTCGAATCACCGCCACCACCGCGAGCACGCTCCCGACGATCGCGACCAGGTAGAGAAGCGGCGCCACCAGCGCATCGCGGTCGGCCCCACCGAAGTCGATCAGGGTGTGGCGCATATGATGCACGCCCTTCCAGAGCGGCAACGCAATCAGGCCGAGCAATACCACGCGCCCGATGATGTGCGAGCCGAGCATGATTGCGCGCTCGTACGACAACGCGTCGGCGGGAACGATGCCAAGTGGAATCGCCAGGCCCACCACGAGCACCCAAGGCGTCAGCAGTACCGTGCCCAGCAGGATGCCCTGGCCAAAGAGCAACCAAATGAGCGGCTCGAGTTTCAAGAGGGGATGCTTCATCAGAAGACTCCGCCCGCGAGTACGAGGGACATCAAGGCCGTAACGCCAATCCACAGCACATAAAGCATCGCGATAATCGCGGCCTTCGGCGGGGGCTTCACGGGTCCAATGCGGGGCGGCTGCGCCTTCGGAAAGAAACCGAAGAATCGGATTCCAACGAAGATCAACCCGACCAACGCGACCGCGTGAAACGCGATGTAGAGGCTACCGCGATGACGGTCGAGCACGTGGTTCCAGGCGGCCTCGCCAGAGCCGAGAGACCAAACCGCACAGAGCACCCCGAAACCGAGCAGCAGATAGAGGACACCCGTCAGATCGAAGAGCGTGTAGGCGAAATAACGGCGACCGAACGGAAACTGGTCTGGAAGCTGGGGCGGTGCGGTGCGCGTGCCGCCCGGCTTCTTGGGTGCCATCGCGTGGGGGTGCGCGTTTCGAGACATCTACTTGTCTCCTCCCCTCGGCAAGACGAGCTCCGTTGCCCAATCGATCACGGCGTTGAACTTCGCCTGGTTGACGGCCGCGGCCGGATCAACGTTCTCGGGGCACACCTCGCTGCACTCGTTCGCGAAGGAGCAGGAGAAGACGCTCCCCTCGCCGCGAAACACCTCGTTTCGCTCCGCCGCGCCCTCGTCCCGCGAGTCGAGGCTATAGCGATGCCCCAATGCGATCGCCGCCGGCCCGATGAATTCCGGCTCGTTGGCGACGACCGGGCACGCCGAGTAACAGAGCATGCAGTTGATGCACATGCTGAACTGCTTGAACTCTTCGAGTTCGGCGGGCGACTGGCGCATCGGGCCCTCTTCCACCGCGCGCTCCTTGGCGCGAATGATCCAAGGCTTGACGCTCGTCAACTTCTCCATGAAGCCCTCAGCTTCGATCACGAGATCGCGCACCACCGGGAAGTTCGCGAGCGGCGCGACATCGACCGTGTCACCGTACTGACTGAGTGCCTCTTTGCAGGTCAGACGAGGTTCTCCGTTGACCATCATCCCGCAGCTACCACACACCGCCATTCGACACGACCACCGATGCGAGAGTGTCGCGTCGATCTCGTCCTTGATGAAGTTGAGCGCGTCGAGAACCTTCCAATCGGGGTGGACGGGAATCTCGTAGGACTGTTTGCGCGGAGCATCGTCCTTGTCGGGGTCGAAACGGGTGATTACGAAAGTCTTTTTTTGCTGACCGTCGCTCATCTAGTACTTGCGCTCCTCGGGTTCCCAATGACCCAGTGTCACGTCCTTCTTACCCAGTCGAGGTCCGGCCGGATCGAAATGACAAAGGGTGTGGTAGAGACAATTCTGATCGTCGCGGTGCGGCGCGTCGCGGCGAGTGTGCGCACCGCGCGATTCGTTTCGCCCGGCGGCCGAGATGGCGACAGCCTCCGCAATATCGAGCATGTTGCCCATCTCGAGTGCCGCAACGATTTCCGTATTGAACACCATGCTCGAATCTTCGAGTGCGATATCCGCGTAGCGCCCCTTGATCTGCGCGACCGCTTGCGCGGTTTGATCCATCGTCTCCTGCATTCGATAGACGCCGCATCCCGTCTCCATCGCCTTGTGAAGATCTGCGCGAATCCGTGACAGCTTCTCACCGCCCTTCTGCTTGCCGCGTAGCGCTGTAATCCGCGCGGCCTCTTCTTCGCCCTGGCGCCGAAGCGCGTCCTCGGATCCTTCGCTCGAACCCTTCGCGAACACCAGCGCGTTCCGGCCCGCTGCGGCACCAAAAACGAGGCATTCGGTGAGCGAATTCGAACCCAATCGATTCGACCCGTTGAGCGAAACCGAAGCGCACTCGCCGGCCGCGAAAAGGCCTGGGATGGAAGTGGCCGCGTCGATGTCGGTATCGATTCCACCCATCATGTAATGAACCACCGGACGGACGGGGATCGGTTCGTGAACGGGATCGACGCCGATGTAGATCTTCGAAATCTCCCGCACCATCGGCAAGCGCCCGGCGATTATTTTTTCGCCGAGGTGCCGAAGATCGAGATAGACGTATTCTCCATAGCTTCCCGAAATTCCGCGGCCCGCCTCGATCTCCTGAATGATCGCGCGAGAGATCATGTCGCGCGGTCCGAGTTCAGCCTTGGTCCCTACCCCGTAGTCGCGGGTCGTGAGAAAGCGCTCTCCTTCTGAATTGATCAGATAGCCGCCCTCACCGCGGGTCGCCTCGGTAATCAGGATGCCTGTTCCCGGCAAGCCCGTCGGGTGGTACTGGACGAACTCCATATCCTTGAGGGCGACCCCGGCGCGGTAAGCCAGCGCCATGCCGTCGCCGGTCTTGATGTTGCCGTTCGTGGTGAAGGGGAAAATCTTTCCAGCGCCGCCGGTCGCCATGATCACCGACCGTCCCAGAATCACTCGAATGACTCCCGTTCGAATGTCGAGTGCCGTGACGCCGCGCACGATTCCGTCATCAATCAGGAGTTTCGTCGCAAAGTGCTCGTCGTAGCGGACGATGTTGTCGAAGCGCAGCGAGTGCTGAAACAGCGCGTGGAGCATGTGAAAGCCGACCTTGTCGGTCGCGTACCACGTGCGCTTGGTCGACATCCCGCCGAACGCTCGCGTCGCCACGGTCCCGTCTTCGTTACGACTCCAGGGACAACCCCAGTGTTCGAGCAGCGTCAGCTCGCGCGGCGCCTGCTCGACGAAGTATTGGATGACGTCCTGGTCAGCGAGATAGTCGGAACCCTTCACGGTGTCGTAACCGTGCAACTCGAAGTTGTCGTCTTCGCGTGCGACCGCCGCCGCACCGCCCTCCGCCGAAACGGTGTGGCTGCGCATCGGATAGACCTTCGAAACGAGGGCGATGGAGGCGCTGGGGTCCTCCTCGGTCGCGGCGATTGCTGCGCGCAACCCCGCGGCTCCTCCTCCGACGATGATGATGTCGTGTCGGGTGATTTCGATCAAGAATTCCGGTCCTCGCACGGGTTCAGGGTGGGGAGTTTGTAACGAATCCCACTGTCAGAAGAAAGTAGAAATCCGCTCCGAACGGTCCGCGGTGTGAAGAGATCAACCATTCCGACATCCGATACCGGGGCAAGAAGTCTCAGCGGCGAAGAATCGGGCGTTTTGTGGCAAATATTGGATGGGTGATCGGATGAAAGAAACGATGCAGGCCCTTCGCTCAATCCAGCCGGCCGTACTTCTTCATGATCGCCACGAGCTGGTCGAGCGGAATTGCGTGGGCGGTGTTGCCGTTGCGCCCCACGGTGGTCGTCGCCATTGTCAGGGCATTGAGGATCGCCTCCTCGGTCGCTTCCTGCACGGCCTGAAAGATCGGGTCAAGGTGGGCGTCCGCCACGACGCGCATCGTATAGGTGCGCTCCTTCGGATTATGGGGCACCCGGTTGGCGGTCGAAAACGCGATGAAGAGGTCTCCGCTGCCGTGGCGAGATATCGCCCCGGTGCGCGCGAGGCCAAGTGAGGCCTTCGAGGCGAGGCGCTTGAGCTTGAGGTGATCGAGCGGCGCGTCCGTGGCGATTGTGATCACGATCGACCCATCCTGGCTTCGGGTCGGCTGCTGATCGACGATCTCTCGGCCGACTGGAACGCCATCGACGCGAAGGTTCTTCCGGATATCCATATTGGAGTTGACGAGCACGCCCACCGTATATCCGCCGTGTTCTTTCGCGAGAACGCGAGACGACGTTCCAATTCCACCTTTGAAGTCAAAAGCCATCATGCCCGTTCCGGCACCGACAGCCCCTTCCGCAACGGCGCCCCCCTTCGCGTTTTCGATCGCGTGCACCGTATCCTCGATCGAAACGTGAATGCCACGCGCGTCGTTCAGCGTCGAGTCGTCGCACTCAGCGACGGTCGGCGCAACGACATCGTCCCCAATTCCGATGTCTGGGTAACGCTTCATCATGTACGCGACGACGCCATCCATGACGCGGCCGACGTTCATCGTGTTCGTCAACAGGATCGGCACCTCGAGCGCACCCTGGGTCTCGATCCAGATGCTCCCGGTCATCTCACCCGTGCCGTTGAGTACATAGGTCGCGGCGGGAACCTTCTCGTTCCAGAGATCGCCACCGTGCGGGAGGATCGCCGTCACACCGGTTCTCACCGGCCCCTCTCCGGGTCGGAGCTTTCCTTCGCCGCGATTCAGGGTGACGTGGCCCACGAGGACGCCTTCGACGTCTGTAATCGCATTGAGCGGACCCGGGTTGAGGGTGCCGATCGTAATTCCGAGATCCCGGATCCGCTTTCTCCCTTCAACCTTCTCTGATTCGGCTGCATCCGCGACCGGGATCAACGTCATGGCAATCGCGAGGTACACTCCTGCTAAGCGAAAATCCGTCACGGCTTCCTCCGATGAAGGGTGGGTATCGTCGTCCGGACCGAGTCACCAAGTCAAGGGCTTCGATTGATCGTTCAGGGCCGGGTCGAGCTGAAACGAGCGACCCAGCGGGCGGCGAGTGACGGCGCAACGGCTGCGGTTCCTCGGTGGTGCGGGTAGCGCCCCACTCCGGAAGCCTCCGTGGGCTGCGCGCCTTGCGACCACGCCAATCCCGATGCCGTCCAGTTCTCCAATCGGCTGCAGAACCGCGCTCGAAATTCGCGGCGGCGCGTACACCTGAGGCACCCACGCGCCCCGGGAGCCCGTCCCGTCAGTGGCGGACCCATCGGCCGTCGAGCGGGCCGATTCCAAGCCGCACGGGCCAAGCCAATCGAACACTCAGGCACCCCTTCTCGTGCAAATATCGGAGCAACTACCGAGATTTTCTCAAGTTTTTCCAATTTGTTCCGAATAGCGAATCCAGGCCGTTCCGAACAGCGACTCGAAGCGGCGCGGAGACTCCATGGGCGACCGGTTGAGTGCGAGAAAGAAGATGCTCTTTACCGCATTGCTCCTCGCATGCGGGGTAATCGGCTTAGGCGCAATTGAATTGACGGCGCGCGCCCTATTTCCGCATATGGCGGGCCACATCATCAGTTCGACCAAGACTCGGAACAAGAACTTCCACGAAAAGTCGATCTCGGGCGTGAAACGACGCGTCCCGCAACCCGATTATGAATTCGACGCCGAAACTGCGCAGCGCGTACTGTTGGTCATGGGCGATTCCATTTCGTTTGGCTTCGGCTTGGCGTACCACGACATCTACTGGCAGCGCTGGCAGCGGATGTTGGATCTGCGCTCCGACGATCCGATTCAAATCATCAGCCCCGCCTACATGGGGAACAACTTCTCCAACAACACGGAGTCGATCCGACACTTCCTCGAGCTTTACGCCGATAAGGAAATCGTCGGCATCGTGTATCAATTCAACTTCAACGACATTTTGCCTCTGCGCGCCGAAGCCATCCGGGCTTCGGTGGAATTGACCCCACTCCAGCAGACACTCATGGAGTTCAGACTCAAATATCTAAACCGCAGCGTTGCTCAGAAGGTTGCGGCCCACTACCTGAATCGAGTCCGACACAGCCTGAGATCGAAGGACTGCAACGCCTTGGGTGTCAACGCGCTCGGCGAATACACCTACGCCTACGGGGCGAAGGGGTTCGAGGAAGCCTCCTCCGAGCTATGGAAGAGCTTCAACGAGAAAGTTACCGAGATCCACGAGATCGTACCGGGAACGCCGTTTTTCATACTGGTGTCCCCGCTCGCTCCGCACGTCGACCCCGACTACCAGGGCAATTACTCGACGTTCCGACCTCGATTCGACTGCGCGACCCTTGACCCAATGAGTGAGCTCACCCGTATCTCGAAGGCCAATGACATCAACCTGATCGATCCCACCCACTACATGGCGCAGATATTCCAGCGCTCGGTCGCCGAGGGCAATCCCGCTCAGATGTACTTTTTCAACGACCTGAATCACTTCAATGAAATGGGTGCGAGCTATTTCGCTGAGTTCTCCATCGAGAAGCTCACCGAAGGCCTGGCCGAAGCGCACTGATTGGGCTGAAACTAGCGATAATACTCTTTACAAATCAGCATTTAGCGCTCAATCCTTAGAGTAAATCATTCCCACCACCCGGAGCGCTCAAAGCAGGGTGGCCGCGTCAGCGGTCCGACACCACCTGGAAGGTCGCGAGCGTGCAATCTGCCGCGTACCGGACCTGCGTACCGTCGGCCATCACTTGCCGCAGCCCCTCGACGGCCTCGCTCGTGATGCGCTCGCCCGGCGCGAGAACCGGGATGCCGGGCGGGTACGGCGCGACCAGTTCGGCCGACACCCGGCCGATCGCTTCATCCGATGGAACCGTCACATGCGGCGCAAAGAACGCTTCGCGCGGCGATATCACCACCTTCGGCTCAACGGTCCAGGAAATCGACGGCCGCACCGATCGCGGCGACGAACGCTCGCGTTCGATCGCCTCGCTGACACCCTCTACGAAGCGATCGACCGACGCGAGGTCGTCGTTCATCGTGATGATCGGCACCACCGTATCGCGGTCGGCGAGTTCGATCGGCATTCCGGCCGCGACCATGTGATCCTCGATCGCGAGGCCGGTCGCACCGGTTCCCGACACATTGATCGCGAGCTTGGCACGATCCACGATCACCGACGGGTCGATGACATCATCGAGCAGCACCACCCCGGAAATCTTTCGCAGTCGATCGCGCGCGTGTTCGATCAGCGCCAGCAGATTTCCGAGCAGCCGCTCTCCATCGCTTTCCAATAAAGCGCGCGCAGCATCGGCGCTCGCCGCAATGGTGCCCGAAGGGCTCGTGGTCGCCGTCGCCTCGAACGCCCGGTCGAGTCGGTCGCGATCGATCCGCTCGGTCTGCGCAAAGACCAGCGCGGACTGCGTGTAGGCGGGCAAGGTCTTGTGCGCGCTGGTCACCATCGCGTCCGCACCCGACTGCAGCGCGTGCCTCGGCAGATCCGGGTGGAAACCGAAGTACGCACCCCAGGCCTGGTCGACGACGAGCGGGATCCCACGCGCGTGCGCGACCTTTGCGTGCGCGGCAATGTCCGAGAGCGTACCGACATAGGTCGGCTCCACGAGAAACACCGCTTTGGCAGCCGGGTGTTCGGCCAACGCCCGCTCGACGCGTTCGACGGGCACACGGGTTGGCAATCCGGTCACTGGATCGACTTCCGGGCTCACCCAGACAGGTGTCACTCCGGCGAGCACCATACCGAGAAGCAGTGAGCGGTGCAGTGTGCGCGTGACGATCACTTCGTCACCGGGTCGACAGATCGCGAGCACGAGCGTCTGATTGCCATGTGTGGAGCCGCCCACCGAGATTCGCCCCCAGTCGGCCCCCCAAAGCTTCGCGAGCTTGTCGTCAGCAAGGGCCATCGCACCCGCCCGCTGCCGAATCGTGTCGACTCCGCCGTAGAGCGGAACATCACCATCCACGACCGCGCCGACGAGATCGAGTCGCTGCTTGTGGCCGGGTGTCCCGAATGACACGGCGTCAGAGGCCCGAAAATCGAGCCAGCCATCGAGCAGGGGCGCAGCTTCGCGCAGCCGCTTGGGATCGCGAGAGTCCGTCATGGCCTAGGACGCTAGCGGGCTCGTTCGGCACCCGCCGCTGCTAGCGGGCCGCGACCAGGGCGTGCAAAAGGCGCTTGACGACCTACAGTCGCGGTGATCCGGTCCAGCTACCCGGGCCGGACCGAAATTCTCATACGAGAAGGGCCGCTGTGAAAGCCGCTGTCTGCCGCAAGTTTGGAGCACCGCTCGAAATCGAGGAGGTCGAACTCGCCTCGCCGTTGAGCGGCGAGGTTAGGGTTCAGATCAAGGCCTGCGCGATCTGCCACTCGGACGTCCACTTCGCGGAAGGAGCCTGGGGGGGGGAGCTACCCGCCATCTATGGCCACGAGGCCGCGGGCATTGTCGACGCCGTCGGCGCTGCCGTCCATCGCGTAAAGGTCGGCGACCCCGTCGTCGTCACGCTCGTGCGATCGTGCGGCCAATGTCCTTGCTGCGCACAGGGGCATTACGGCTCCTGCGAAGCCACCTTTCCACGCGCCGAAGAAAGCCCGCTTCGCTCCACGCGCGACGGATCCGCGATCAGCCACGGCATGGCGACCGCTGCGTTCGCAGAATATGCGCTGGTCGACGCTTCGCAGGTCGTCGCAATTCCAAGCGATCTCCCATTCGATCGCGCCGCGCTGCTCGCGTGCGGAGTGATCACCGGCATCGGCGCTGTCGTGAACACCGCAAAGGTTCCCGTGGGTGCGAGCGTCGTCATCATCGGCACGGGCGGCGTCGGACTCAACAGCGTGCAGGGCGCGGCCCTCTCGGGAGCGCGAACCATCATCGCGGTGGATGTCTCCGACGAAAAACTGAAGGCCGCACGTAACTTCGGCGCCACCCACACCCTCAACCCGACGAAGGTCGATCTGCGCAAGCGGGTGAAGGCCCTGACCCAACGGCGCGGCGCCGACTTCGTGTTTGTCACGGTGGGCGTCAAAGAGGCCGCCGACCAAGCCTATCGTTTGATTGCGCGAGGTGGCGCGGTGGTTCTCGTTGGCATGCCCGCGTTGGGCGTGAAATCTGAATTCGACGTGCTGCTTCTCGCCGACAATTCGCAACGAATCCTGGGCTCGAAGATGGGGCGGTCAAACATCCAAAGCGACATTCCGAAGCTGATCGAACTCTACAAGCAGGGGCGCCTCAAACTCGACGAGTTGGTGTCCGCCCACTACCCCCTCGAGGAAATCAACGAGGCGATCGCCTCGGTCAACCGCGGCGAAGCGCTGCGCAACATCATCGTTTTCCCGTGACGCCACCCCACCCAGGGTTTCCCGGCTAACCGGGGATTTCGCAGCAGACCCGAGGTTTCGCAGCGGATGCGAGGTTTCGCGGCGGACCGGGGTTTCGCAGCGGACAAGAACCCGCGCGCGGTTCTCGCGCGAGTCGGTGAATCACCCTATCCTGCGCAGCGCCAGGGCATTCCGGTGACCGGGAACGGCCGATCGGCACCCGACGCAGGGGTGCCGGAGCAACGGGACGCCACGACCAGCGAAAGCGCGGTAGCGGGTCGGCACTCGACAACCCTCATCAATGGAAAATGCGAATGACCGAAGCACCCCAGAAAAGCGAGTTCAATCATTTCAAGGGGACCGAGGGCTACATTGCGTCCGACGCGCTGATGGAAGCCGTCAATTGCGCCATTGCCCTCGAGCGCCCATTGCTCATCAAGGGAGAACCCGGCACCGGGAAGACTCTGCTCGCGAAACACACCGCCGAAGCACTCGGCATGCCCATGGAATCCTGGCACATCAAATCGACGTCCAAAGCGTCCGAAGGCCTCTACGTGTACGACACGATCCAACGCCTGAATGATGCGCGCTTTGGCGATGGCGATGTCAGAGACATCCGCGCCTACATCAAGCTCGGCCCCCTCGGCCGAACCTTCAAGGCAGCGGAGCGCCATGTACTGCTGATCGACGAAATCGACAAAGCCGACATGGAGTTCCCCAACGACCTGCTCCTCGAACTCGACGAAATGCGGTTCACGGTGATGGAAACCGGCGACGAGATCTCCGCGAAGGAGCGACCGGTAGTGATCATCACCTCCAACAACGAAAAGGAACTCCCCGACGCATTTTTGAGACGATGCATCTTTCACTTCATCGATTTTCCAAACGTCGAGTTGATGAAGCAAATCGTCGAGGTCCACCACCCGAACCTCGACGCCGCCCTGCTCGACCAGGTGCTCATCAAATTCTATTGGCTGCGTGGCCAGAACGAATTGCGCAAGAAACCCTCGACCTCCGAACTCATCGATTGGATATCGGCGTTGCTGAAATCCGGAATGGACCGATCTCGGCTCGAAGCCCACATTCCGTTCCTGGGTTCACTGCTGAAGAACGAACAAGACACCGAGTCCCTGCTCGAATACGCGAGCAAAAGTGGCAGCCTACCCACGAAATGGGAGGACCTCGGACCGAAGTTCAACCAGTGATCCCGTGGCTGAACCAACGCTTGCGGCCAAGCGACATGCTTTGCGTGGAAGCGAATGGCTCGCGGTGGAGCGATAGGAGGATCGCGTGTTTCTAGAATTCTTCTACGCGCTGCGAGACGAGGGAATTCCGGTCGCCATCCAGGAATGGATGATGCTGATGAAGGCCCTGAAGATGGGCCAGCACGCATCGAGCCTGACTTCTTTCTACAACCTGTCACGCGCCTGCCTGGTCAAGAGCGAAACCTACTTCGATAGCTTCGACCGCGTATTCGCAAAAGTCTTCCACGGCGTGGAGGGCGAACTCTCCGTCAGCGACGAGCTCATGCAGTGGCTCGAAAACCCGATCAATTTCAAGGAACTCACCGAGGAGGAACGCGCGGCGCTCGAGATGCTCACGAGCGACGAGTTGATGCGCCGCTACCTGGAGATATTGGAAGAGCAGACCGAGCGCCACGACGGCGGCGGCAAGTGGATCGGGACAGGCGGCCGATCGCCCTTCGGTCACGGCGGAGAGCACCCCACGGGCATACGCGTCGGAGGGAAGCCGAAAAATCGCTCGGCAATGAAGATCGCCGAGGATCGCCGCTACCGAAACTACCGGACGGACGTCACGCTCGACTTGCGCCAAACGAAAGTCGCACTGAAGCGCCTACGCCGACTCACCCGCAGCGGCCCCGCCACCGAACTCGATCTCGACGAGACGATCTCGGAGACCTGCAGGAACGCCGGTGAGATCGAGCTCGTGTTCCGGCCCGAGCACCGCAACAACGTCCGGCTGCTCCTGCTGCTGGACGTGGGCGGCACGATGGACCCACATTTCTGGCCGGTGAGCCGACTCTTGACCGCGTTACACGAAGAGCACGGCCTGCGAGAATTCCGCCCCTATTACTTCCACAATTGCATCTACGAACAGGTCTACGAGGATGCCTGGCTGTTTCAGGACAGCGCCATTCCGACTGGTGACCTGATGCGGCAATACGACGAGCGCTGGAAGGTCGTGATCGTCGGCGACGCGGCCATGCACCCCTTCGAACTCATGGGCCTGCGCGGGAACATCAACCCGCGACTCGAATCACACACGCGCGGCGTCGATTGGCTCCGCCGCATCGATGATCACTTCCAACGGTCCGTCTGGATCAATCCCGACCCCCCGGACCGCTGGACGCGCAGCCAAACCGCCGATGTAATCCAGAGCATCTTCCCGATGTTCGAACTGACCGTGGACGGCATCGAGCAGGCGGTCTCGGCCCTGATCGGCGCCCGCCGAGCGGCCGCGGCGAGCTGAGAAACATGCCGACCTTCCCACCGAACACCTCGATATCGACTTCCATGAAGGGGCGCCGACCTTTGGTTGCAAACGCCGTGACCACGCTTTTCGCGGCGGTCGTCATGCTCGGCGGCTCGAGCTGCGGCGAACGCGAACACAGCCCGCGGAGCATCGATGCAATCGCCGACGAATACCTGGTAGCCATGCTCGACCGCTACCCGGAAATGGGAACCTACTACGGTATTCCGGGAGCTCAGCACGATCGATTGAAGGACAATTCGCTCGAAGCGCTCGCCGCGTGGCAGCAACGAGAAGACGCGTGGCTCACAGAGCTCGATCGGATCGGGCCACCCAGCGAGGTCGGCAATCGAGATTGGGTGACGTTCGGAATTCTGCGCGAAACGCTCGCCGCCTCGATTGGTTACCGCACATGTCGCACCGAATTGTGGTCGGTTAGCAGCATGACGGGTTGGCAGGCACAGCTGCCATCGAATTTCGAGATCCAGCCGGTAGACACACCCGAATTCCAACAGATGGCAATCGATCGCCTGTCGGGTCTCGCGCGCTATGTGGATACCGAGATCGTCAACCTGCTTGAAGGCCTGGAGGCGGGATACAGCGCGTCGCAAATCAACGTGCCAGCGGTTATCAAAGAAACCCGCGCACTGCTCAACGAGGGCAGTCCTCTGCTGAACCCTGGGGTCCGCGCTGAGGATCCTGCTTTCACCGCGCGGCTACGCGAAGTCTTCGATCGGGAAGTCATTCCCGCCGTGCTGCGCTATGCGGCGTTCCTCGAAGACACCTACCTCGAGCGGGCGCACGAGAGCATCTCGATCAGCGCCAACCCGAACGGCGAGCAGTGCTATGCGGCCGCGGTACGATACTTCGCGACCGTCGAGCCCAGTGCGGCTGAAATTCACGCGCTCGGTCTCGAACAGATCGCGGCCATTCGCGCTGAAATACTGGAGATCATCGACGCACATTTTTCGGGCGAGACCGTCGAGTCGTTGATGGAGCGTCTCAACACGGACCCGAAGTTCACCTTCAAAACCCGCGAGGGCGTACTCGAATATTCGCTCGCTGCTCTGGGGGCCGCCCGGGAGCGGATGTTCGATGTCTTTGGCCGGCTGCCCAAGGCAGCAGTCGAGATCAAACCCTACCCCGAATACCGGGAAGCCAGCGGGACCGGTGAATACCACTCTTCGTCCGAGGACGGCAGCCGGCCTGGAATCTATTACATCGCTGTTACCAATCCGGAGAAACGCTCCATCGCGGGCCAGCTCTCCGTGCTCTATCACGAAACCTATCCCGGACATCACCTCCAGTTAGCCGTCGCACTGGAACTCGGCGACCGCGTTCATCCACTCGTGCGATATCTCTCCAATGGGGGTTACACAGAAGGTTGGGGGCTTTATTCGGAGCGACTCGCGGACGAACTCGGCCTCTACCCCGGACCGCTGGACAAGGTCGGCATGCTCTCCGATCAGGCCGGACGCGCTGCGCGGCTCGTCGTGGACAGCGGCATGCACCTGATGGGCTGGACGCGAGAGCGGGCAATCGACTACCTGCTTGCCAACACGGCCTGGCCTCCCGGCGACATCGAAGCGGAAATCGATCGATACATCGCCTGGCCGGGGCAGGCCAACGCCTACATGCTCGGGATGCTCGAGATCCGGCGACTGAGAGACCTCGCCGAGGCGAGGCTCGGCGAGCGTTTCGATCTTCGCGCCTTTCACGACCGGGTTCTCGAAAACGGCAGCGTCACACTGCCCATGCTCGAAGATTCCATCGAGGTCTGGATCGACGTACAATCGAAGGACATCGGAGATTCGCGATCGCCGTCGAAATCCCCCGCGGATATACTGGGATCGGCGCCAATTCAACGAAGGAGTTGAGACGTGAACAGATCGAAGTCGCTGGCCGCCCTTGCGGCCGTGTACATCATGGTTGTAGCGGGCGCCGTGGCCTGGGCACAGAGTACAGGTCGCGATTCCTGCATCGAAGCCTGCGACCAGGCCAAGGCGCGATGCATCAATACCTGCGGAACGCACGACAATCCGGTGGAATGCGACGAGCAATGCCAGGAAACCGCCCAGGCCTGCACCCACCAGTGTCGATAGCAGGCCGCAGACGGTCGGCTGGGAGCACGAGAGAACCCGCGACTCGACCGTAGGCGCGCTCACATTCCTGAGTATTGAACGGTTCGCGCCATGGATCCATCGACGCGATTGGATGGCCTCGAGAAGCCGCGCGGATCGGCACCGAGGCGAGCGTCTAGCTCAATTGGCCTCGCGAAGGTTGCGGGCCAGATCGTTGCGGACATAGATCGTCGCTGTCGGTCTTCTACCCCGGAGTACAGCCTTCGGATCGCCACCTTCAGGCACACGCAGCAACTTCATCCCACCGCCCTCCAGATTGATCCGGAATGCGTGAATTCGATATCTCCGAGACGAAAACAGCCGAAACCAGTTCGTGATCAGCTGCGGCACGCCCTCCTTGAAGAACATGCGGTTCGGCAGCCAGACCATCGCGGCGGGTGGATCGCTCGACAATGCGTCGATCACACCCTGTTGGCGCTCGCGCGCATCCGGAGATCGGCTGAAGAGCGGAAACAAGTAGATGTAGCGCGTCGCTGAAGTGCGGCGCGCGTAGAACAAAATCTCGGGTTCCGTTGCGAAAAGGAAAACGGAATCGTCGGTTTCAGTGATCGCTTCGATCTCACGTGCAATCGCCGGCATATCTTCGAAAGAGTTATGGGGATAAATTCCCTTGATCGCGGCTGCTGGACTCAGCGTCCAAAAGGAGAGCGCGCTCCAAACGAGGGGCACGAGGGCCAGGCCACCGAGCAGCGCAACTCGCCAACGCGAGGGTTCTGGACTGCCGCGACCGATCAGCATCGCAGCACCGGCGAGCGCCGCGACCGCCGGCAGCAATTGCTGAAAATAGTGGGGGAAGTAGTGGCCGCTGACACTCACGCCAGCTGCGCTGACAATCGCCCAGCCACCGAGGAAGAGCACCGCGAAACGATCTCGCCTGCAGGCGAGCCCCACCAGTCCGAGCGCTGCCAGCGCCCAGGCGACGCCCTGCGAGGGCAGCAGCGGCGCCCCGTAGCTGACCAGCAACTCGAGGCGCCGCGACAGCGGGATTGCACTCGCGTAAGAGAGGTTGTGGAGGAAGGTGGCGTCGATCGCCGCGCCGAGAGCTCCGCGCAGATAGAGCCAGATTACGATCGGGCACCATATCAACGCGACACCGGCGCCCATCCAGGCCGTAAAGGCTGCCAGTCGACGCCAGCGATCGGGTCCGCTCACCCGCAGGCCAAAGACCAGCAGGAAGAACGGGATATTCAGCACCGCGACCTGCTTGAACGAAATCGCGATTCCGATCGCGATGCCCGCTGCGATGGATGCGGCGGCCGCTGCCTTCTTTTTTTCGATCGCGCGAAGGACCAGCAGCGCTGCGACGATGATACCGGGCAGCATAAAGAGCTCGGTGTTCGCAATCGATCCCTGGATCATCGGGTCTGCGGACAAGAACGCGAGCAGCAGTGCAGACATCAAGCCTGCACCGACACCGAGCAGCGCGCGTACGAGAAAGAACAGCGCGATGCTCGAGGCTGCGGAAAACACGGCCGCGATCGCTCGAATTCCGATGACGGCATCATTCGCAATGCTGAGCCCTACGCGGTAGGCGGCATAGATGCCCGGGGGCTTCTGATCGAACCAGTCGAGATAGGGAGTCTCGCCGTGCGTCATGCGCCAGGCGATGTACGCATAGCCGCCTTCGTCGCGCTCGAGTGGGAGATCCATCAACGGCGCTCGAATCGCGATCACGAGCAAGCCGATGGATAGCGCAAGAACTACTTCAGAACGCTTTGACACGACACCTATGACCAGACCGAGAAGTCTCCATCGCGAACGGTGAGGATAGACGAGATCAGCGTGCGCTGGAGCCGGACGCGAATTTTGATTACCCTCGGAGTCCGAGAGTTCCCGTAATCGTCCGCGTAGCGAACGCTGGCTCACCAATCGGAGCCCTAACGATGAATTCCAGAACGTGCCGGGCTGGCTTTGGCACACTCGCCGCCGCAATGGCCTTCGGATGCGCCGGCCCCAAACCCATCCTCTACCCGAACACCCACTACCAGAGCGTCGGCGAACGGGTCGCGCAGAGCGACATCGAAGGATGCCGCGAAAGGGCCGATGCGGCGGGTGCCAATCGGGACCCCAGCAAGGTCTCGCGAACCGCGAGGAGCACTGCTGCGGGCGGCGCGATCGGCGGCGCCGCGGGAGCCGCAGGCGGCGCTGTCATCGGCCACGCCGGCCGCGGAGCAGCGGTGGGCGCGGCGAGCGGCGCGACGGCCGCACTGATGCGCGCGCTGATCTTTCAGCGCCGCGCGACGAGCCACGCGCACATCGCATACGTCGACCGCTGCCTCCATGATCTGGGCTACGAACCTGTGGGCTGGCAGTAGCCTCACCGCCCTCCCCTCGGTTGAGTTGCAGGATCGACACGGGGCGATCGCTCGTGAAACCTCCACCCAACCCATACAATCGAGAGGCGGTTAGACTGGGCGCCCCGGTACCTGCTGGAGCGAACCGGCATTCGATGGAACAGAGGAAGGGGCGCATATGCGACGCTGGCTCGTAGTCGTAGCGGTGATGGTGCTGGCTGTGGTCGAAGCCGGCTCGGTCGGTGCAGAAGAAAATTCGAGCCAGCGGGATAGGCTCTACGAAATCTTCGATCGGATCTGGGCCTGGCAGCTGAATTCGTTCCCGGAATTTGCGACCTACGTTGGGGTTCCCGGCCACGACGACCGCTGGACCGATGAGTCGCTGGAAGCGATTGCTCAACGCCAACGCGATCAGCGGCAATTCCTTGCAGAGCTGGAAGCGGTCGACAGCTCCGGGCTCGATTCAGCTGCGCAACTCGATCGCGAACTGATTCTCAAGAGTTTCCAGAGTGACATCGATGGATTTCAATTTCATTCTGAGTATCTGGTCCTCAATCAGCTCGGCGGCGTCCATCTAGATGTTCCGCAGCAGATGGCGTCGATGCCCGCGAACTCGATCCGCGATTTTGAAAACAGACTCGCCCGCCTGCGAGCGGTACCCGTTCTCATCGAGCAGACCCGCGTACTACTCGACCTGGGGTTATCGGCCGGAATCACACCTCCGCGAATCACGCTGAGAGACGTGCCCGAGCAAATCCGCAAACTGATCACCGAGGATCCCGCCGATAGCCCCATCCTTATTTCATTCTTTGAAATCCCCGATGAATTCTCCGCGAAAGCGAGAGTCCGATTGCAACTTAAGGCCAAGCGGGTACTGGTAGACGACGTCTACCCCGCCTACCGCGGGCTACTCGACTACATCGAACAGAAATACCTGCCCGGCGCGCGAGAAACGATCGGTCTTTCCTCGATGCCGAATGGAGAGAACTGGTACGCGTACAACGCCCGATACCACACCACCACGGACCTGACGCCAGAGGAGATCCACGAGATTGGCCTCGCAGAAGTCACGCGCATCCGCAGCGAAATGGACAAAATCATCCGCGACCTCGGATTCGATGGAAGCTTCTCGGAGTTTGCAACGTTCCTCCGAAGCGATCCCCAATTCTACTTCGATACTCAGGAGGAATTTCTCACCGCCTATCGGGCCATCTGCAAGCGCGCAGATCCCGAGCTCGTGCGACTCTTCGGCACCCTGCCCAGACTGCCCTACGGCGTAAAACCCGTACCCGACTACATGGACAAATCGGCGCCAACCGCCTATTACGAGCCAGGATCCCTCGCTGCGGGGCGACCGGCCGCATTTTTCGCCAACACCTACGATCTGGCAACCCGGCCCAGCTGGGAGATGGAAGCCCTATCCCTTCACGAGGCGGTACCTGGCCATCATCTCCAGATCGCCTTGGCTCAGGAGCTGGAAGACACCCACGATCTCCTGAAACACAATTTCTACACCGCATTCGTGGAAGGTTGGGGGCTGTATGCGGAAAGCCTTGGCGAAGAGATGGGTTTCTACCAGAACCCGTATTCGAAGTTTGGACGGCTCACCTATGAAATCTGGCGCGCGATTCGACTCGTGGTTGACACCGGAATTCACGCGCTGGGTTGGAGTCGAGAACAGGCCATCGATTTCTTCAGGCAAAACGCACCCAAGACCGAGCACGACATCATCGTCGAGGTCGACCGCTACATCGTCTGGCCTGGCCAGGCACTCGCGTACAAGATCGGGGAACTCAAGATCCAGGAACTTCGAGCGCAGGCTCAACGGCGCCTCGGATCGGCATTCGACATTCGATCATTTCACGACGAAGTTCTGCTTCGCGGGGCAATGCCGCTCGACGTGCTCGACCAGCGAATTCAGGCTTGGGTGGAGCGAGTTGGGGCAGCAAAATTTGAAGTTAAAAGGTAGCTGACGCATGAGATCCACCTCACGAAGAGTGAGATGGATGATCTCAGGGAGAGGATCGAGGAGCTGATTGAGCGAGTCGACGAGGGCGATCTGGCCGTCTTCTGATCGACGTCCGACCCCTGAAACAACGCGCATACCGGCAGCGAGCAAGCAACTCTGCCCATCATAATTCCAGTTGTGTGAAATTCAATTCCCAGTTCCCGATCGCGCAACTCCAGCGGTAAAAATTCGAGAGCTACCTCAACGACTTACGCGAGGTTTTTCGTCCGCAAATCGGTCTGGAATTTGCATTATATCGTCTCGACTGGAAACGGGGCTGACGGAAGCCCCACACGAGCGGAGAGTAAAAATCGGAGGGAAGTGGAGGTCACGAGGCTATGCGATATGCGAACGACTCGTCACCACTCAGGAAGTCGCTAACAGCACCCATCAAGGCACTACTGATCAGTGCAATGCTGATCCTGCCGGCCGCGCCCGCGTACGCCGATGACGACACCATACTGAATCACGACGGAAAGAAGCTGAAACGCCAAATCCTCAAGAGCCTCGACGAGTCGGAACTCAGTTCCGAATTTTCTGGCGATGGTTCGGAACAGCCGTGGTTCACCAACTTCCGTATCAGCAAGAAGGGCCCGATTCAATTCAAGAAAAGCCTAGAGATTGGAGGCGATGAGGTTTCGCTCAAGATCTATGGGCCGGTCATCAAGAAGAAGCCAGGCCTGAGATTCAAGCTGGAGGGCCTACGCATCGGCGAAAAACCCGTCCGGGTGGAAGGCTTCGGAAACGTCAAGGAGGGCGGCATCCGCTTCACCGTCCGATTCTGAACGGACGCCTGAGGCCTCTCCATTCGCACATCGCGCATGGGCGGCGAATCGGCCAGGAGAACCGAGCCCGGAAGACGCGCGCAGGGACGGTCCGTCCTAGACTTGCAGGGCACCCTCGATGGGAGTCGCCCATGCAGATTGCGTTTTTGATCTACGAAGGCCTCACGGCGCTGGACATCATCGGGCCCTACGAGGTCTTAAACCAGATCCCCGGTGTCGATGTCCGATTCGTCGCGAAGCAACCCCAATCCATTCGGGTCGACTCGGGGGCGTTTTCGATCGGTGTCGACCACCCACTCGCCGATGTACCGCGACCGGATGTGTTCGTGATTCCGGGCGGGACCGCGGGAACCTTTGCAGCTGCCAAAGACCCCGAAATTCTCGGCTGGGTGCGCGAAGCGCACGTCCATTCTCGATACAGCACATCCGTATGCACGGGATCGCTGATACTGGGAGCCGCCGGGCTGCTGAAGGATTCGAACGCCACGACGCACTGGGCCGCAAAGTCGCTCCTGGAACAGACTGGCGCCACCTACACAGACAAACGCGTCGTGTCTGCGGGCAAGATCATCACCGCGGCTGGCGTTTCTGCGGGAATCGATATGGCGCTATTCGTGATGGGGGAACTCGTCGGCCCGGAACTCGCCAAGCTCGCCCAACTCAATATCGAGTACGACCCTGAACCGCCGTTCGATGCGGGGTCTCCCGCGAAGGCTGGAGACGCGATCGTGCAGCGCGCACTCGAAGAATTTGCGAAGGAAGTCTCGTAATTGGGCGAACCGACGAGTTTACACTCAGGGTGAACCGGAATCCTTCGCGGTTCGGAAAAGCCTGGATAAGGCGAAGATGAGAAAGCCGCCGAGCATGCCCGGCAAGACGTCGAAAACCGCATCGCTAAATTCGAGCCCGTAGCGCCAGACGAGGGCCGAAATCGTTCCCCCGATCATCATGGCCGTTCCCCAGAACGGCGAAACCGGCTGATTGAGCACACGCACGACCAAGAGGGGGCCAAGCGACGAAGCCAGCAAGGACCAAGCGAGTGTCACCAGCGCGAATACATTGCGGCTACCGTACAGCGCAATGACGACGGCCAACAAGGTAACGCCGACCGTCGCACCCCGGGTCAGGAGATAGTGGTCGCTCTTCTTGCTCGGAAAGATGTCCTGGGCGATCGAAGCCGAGCAGGAAAGCACCTGGGAGTCCGCGGTAGACATGGTGGCCGAAAAGAGCCCGCCGAGAACGACACCGACGAGGACACCGGGAAGCAACTGCAGCGCCAGCTGAGGTAGCGCGAGCTCCTCATCGAAGTTCTCTCCAATCGGAATTTCGAGTAGCGCCCGGCATGTCAGGGCGACGAGGATACAGCCCGCCGAGAACAACCAGTACCACACGAAATAGATCCTGCGCGCCTTCTTGATCTCCTCCGGATCCCGGATCGCCATTGGGCGAATCATCACGTGTGGCTGCCCCACGACTCCCAGACCCGCGCCGAACCAACCGAGCACATAAGGCAGGAATCCAAATTCCTTCTCGGGAATCACCTGAACGAGCTTGGGATCAATGGCCCGGAGTTTCGACCAGAGCGCCTCGAAACCTCCGAGTTCCTCCAGCGCGACTACGCTCAACATCAACATCGAGAGCATCATCACGATCGACTGAACGGTGTCGGTCCAGATCGAGGCGCGAATGCCTCCGGAAAAACAGTAGAGGACGATCACGGCAGCCCCGAGAATCGCTCCGGCTTCGTGCGGCCAGCCGAACATCACATGAAGCGCCTTGCTGCCCGCACTGAGCTGCGCGCCCGCATAGGTGCCGAGAAAAACTACGGTGATCAGGCCCGCGATCAGCGCCAGCAAATTCGACCGCTCTCCTCGCTCATCGAGCGCAAGAAAGCTCGGAATCGTGTCCACGGAAGCAGCCGCAGTACGCTCACGAAGCTTTTTGTGAACGACGAGCCAGGCGAGCCAATCCCCACCCACCCAACCCACCATGATCCACGCCGCCGAAATACCGTAGAGGTAGGTCGTGCCGATGAGGCCAATGAACATGAAGCCGCTGTTGTTGGTCGCCACGGCGGATAAAGCGGTCATCCACGGGCCGATGCTTCGACTCGCAAGCAGGTAGTCATCGGCGGTCTTCTTGGCCCGCGTGGCCGAGTACGCTCCGATCGCCACGAACACGGCGAGAAAGAACAAGAAGCTCGCGACTACGGGCATGGCTGCGCTCTGCAAAAACGGCTCCTCAGGGCGATCGGATGCCCACGCTATCTCAGGGATTCGATCAGATCCAGAGCCGCGCGAGCGAAGCGGAATTCTACTCACAGCATTCCCGCTCGCGCGCGAGCTCGCCAGAATGCTCGTGCCGCACTATGGCGAGTTTATTCCCCCCGCCAACAATCGCTGTACGTATAATACGGCTCGACCGGGAACGATACCCGCGGAGCCAGCAGCTCGATGTTCCAAACCATCACCCTTCGATCCAGGCGACCCTTGAATCGGCTGACATTGCTGACGATCGTCGCACTCGCAGCGGTCGCGTCGGGTTGCGGGTCTCAAGAAACAGTTGAACCCGACACCACAACCGAGATCGGATCGCAATCTGCCTCCGACCGCCAGAATTTTCCAACACGCAAATCCTATGTCGAATACTCCAACGGGCGCGTGACGATCCGAAGCGATGGCTCGCTTCAACTCGCCATTCTCGAACGACTAGCCGACCAGGTGGGTTTCGAGATCGTCGCGGGGAGAACCACCGCACGCCGAATTTCGCTACAGATCGAGCGCGTTTCAGTCATCGATGCGATCGCAGCGATACTCGACGGTTCTAACTACACCCTCGGATACGATCGAGATGACGCGTCGGGAACCCAGATTCTGGCTCGCGTCGAAATCGGCGAAACGCTCGAGGAAGCTGCGGTGAATGCGGTGAGGACGATGCCCACCAACGCGCGGGGGCTTCGCGATCGCCTCACGAGCCCATCGACCCAAGCCGAGCCGCGCACCCGCCGTAACCCGATAGACCCCGCTGACGAGGCATACATCGCCGAGCAGGCCGAAATGTTCTCGAGCCTCGACAGCCCAGACCCCGAAGAACGAATCGATGCGGCGGACTGGATCGACCTCGAGGGAGAGGCCTTCGAGCGCATCCTCTCTTTGCTCGAAACCGATCCCGATCCGGATGTCCGCCTAACGATCGTAGAGCGGCTTGGCGACGATGGATCGCCCGCCGCCATTGATGCGCTGGTCGATGCACTTCGCGACCCGGACCCAGAGGTCGTGCTGCTCGCAATGGATGTCCTGGAACTCGAGGCCGAGCAACGGCTGATCTCCGAACTGGACGCACTTCTCTCACACCCCGACCCAGAGGTTCGCGAAGCGGCCCAGGACATCGAGGACTTCCTGCCGTAGCGTTTCTGGTGGAGCGTAGGGTTCAGCGGCTTCCTGGCGGACGCTGATCGGCGGTCGCGAAATTCCAGGAATCGAGTGGTGACGGGAGCAGCTCGGCTGCAGCGACCGTGGAGCCATCCATGAGCCAGAGCTGGGTTTCTCCGGCATCCCCGTCGTAAACGATCAGATCGGTCAGACCGTCTCCGTCGTAGTCACCCATCGACGGCACCTGGCGATCGCGGGTGCCCTCGTTCAAATCCGACCCAATCACCTCGCGGCTACCAGTCGTCGAGAGGCGCACAGCGAGTCGATTTGTATCGACCTCTCGCAACAGCACGTCGTCGCGTCCGTCACCGTCGAAATCTCCGGCTCCGATCGCACTCCAAGAATCCCGGCCGCCCTCCAGCGGGCCGAGCGTCGAGTCCTTCGTGAGCCCCCAGATATCCACATCGCCACTGGCCTGGTCGCGCCAGAGGATGTCTGACATTCCGTCACCATCGAAATCGCCCGAAGCGATAACCGCTGCGTCGCTCCCAAAATCGTCCGGCAGGATCTCGCTCTCATAGCTGCGACCATCCAGCATGGTCCAGACATCGAATAGGTTCTCTGACGCGTTATGGCAGAGCACGTCCGATCGACCGTCCCCGTTGTAATCACCTGATCCGACGATCTGCCATTCCTTCTTGACTCTCGTCTTGACCATCCGACACCTGAGGGAACCATCCTTCCGCTCGACGCACTTTTCCGTTGAGAGCTTGACAATCTCCCGCACGCGACTGCCGTCCA
>SMVA01402388.1_pt1 | contig 37409 bp, 29 predicted proteins | sample 2456451 | NCBI WGS metagenome assembly SMVA01 (sample SAMN11095933, study PRJNA526329) | marine sediment metagenome | biome: Marine sediment; feature: Surficial sediment; material: Deep marine sediment; isolation source: Hadal surficial sediment | place: Pacific Ocean | collected 2014-05 | depth...
AAATGGCTATAGAGTTAATTCCGGATATAGTTATTTCCGATGTAAGAATGCCAATATGTGATGGTATAAAATTATGTAATACTCTAAAAACTGATGAACGAACAAGTCATCTTCCAATAATATTATTGACGGCAGAATCGGGAGAAGAAAGTGAATTGAAAGGACTGGAATCGGGTGCCGATGATTTTATAGTGAAGCCCTTCAAATTAAGGGTTTTAGAAACTAGAATAGCAAACCAAATCGAGATTAGAAAAGCACTGCGTAAAAAATATGGACAAGAACTTGTTTTAAAAGCGAAAGATATTGCTGTTAGCCCAACGGATGAAGTTTTCTTGAATAAGATTCAAAAAATATTAGATACACATTTGTCAGATACAAGTTTCAATGCCGCAGATTTTAGCAGAAGAGTTACTATGAGTAGAATGCAGTTACATCGAAAACTATTAGCTTATTTTGGTCTTACGACTACTGCATTTATCAGATCACAAAGGTTAAAACAAGCTTTGCAAATATTAAAATCCTCCGATGTTACAATCAATGAAATAGCCTATACTGTAGGCTTTAATTCACCTTCATATTTTATAAAATGTTTTAAAGAAGTTTATAAAAAGACTCCTTTCGAGTATATTAAATAACTCCTTTCAAGTCTACTATAAATATTGTTACATATCTTGTATCAATTGTTACATAATTGATATGCTATTAAATCAAATCAATATACATTTACTCTTCCACTTAATATAATCATATTAAATGATATTCCCCTCTGTTGGCACCTGTCTGTAAAGACAGGTTCTTGCCAATAGTTTCCAGTTCATAAAATTTAGCCAGATTAAATTATTTCTGTACATAATCAATAGATAATTTTTTGCTATTTTAATCTGTTTAACTTGGTAAACCGAATGTATGAACTATCATAAAGACTATGAAATATGGACTAAAAAAACAGCAACTATTTTGTTTATTATACCTACTTCTATTATCAAAGTAGTTTAACCCGCATTATGCAATAGTTCAATATGGGCACGCCCATAATAAAATTTAGATAATTTTCAACTGTTATATGATAGAACTTCGACATGAAGGTTTCAAACATAATAAAATATGGTGTTTTATATCCCGATAGCTATCGGGGTCGTTATGGTTAAACTTAAAAACATAGTAAAGTCATATTTTGAAGTGGTTGGAAGCTGTAATACCAGGCCTGCCGGCAAGGCAGGGATTTTCTAGTTCATAAAGCGGGTTAAATTGTATCTTTGGAAAAAATTTCAATAACAAATGAACCTCGAACTAATTCCAAATATTAAACATACATCTAGCAACAATTTTTTTTTACTCGCAGGTCCCTGCGCCATTGAAAGTGAGGAAATGGCGATGCGAATTGCGGAAAAAATAGTAGAAATAACAAACAAATTAGAAATCCCATTTATTTTTAAAGGCAGTTTTAAAAAAGCAAATCGTTCAAGAATTGATAGTTTTACAGGAATTGGTGATGAGAAAGCATTGCAAATTTTAGAAAAAGTTGGCAATCATTTTAATGTGCCAACCGTAACAGATATACACGAAATTAATGATGCCGCAAAAGCTGCAAAATATGTCGATGTTTTACAAATTCCAGCATTTTTGGTTCGTCAAACAGATTTAGTTGTGGCTGCTGCCAAAACGGGCAAAGTTGTTAATTTAAAAAAAGGGCAATTTATGAGTCCTGAAGCGATGCAACATGCAGTTAAAAAAGTTCATGATTCCGGTAACAACCAGGCGATGATTACAGATAGAGGAACCATGTTCGGCTATCAGGATATGGTGGTTGATTTTAGGGGAATACCGGTAATGCAACAATATGCACCAACAATTTTAGACATAACCCATTCATTACAACAACCCAATCAAGCAAGTGGTATAACCGGTGGTAAACCAGAATTAATTGAAACAATTGCTAAAGCAGGAATTGCAGTTGGCGTTGACGGCTTGTTTTTAGAAACACACTATGACCCGAGTATTGCAAAATCTGACGGTGCAAATATGCTTAACTTGTCTTATTTGGAAGACTTGTTAAGCAAATTGGTAGCGATTCGTAAAACAATCAATAATTTCTGATTATCGTTTAAATTCACTCAATAAAATTGCAGTAGCAGTGGCTACATTTAAACTTTCAGTTTTTTTAATCTCACCAAATTGAGGAATGGTTATTTGATTTGTGATTATATTTTGGACCTCCTTAGAAATTCCATTGGCTTCATTTCCTAAAATTAATATTGCATTTTTATCAAGTTTGCTTTGATAAACATTATCACCATTTAATAAAGCTCCATAAACGGATCTACTTTCATTTTTAAGGAAAGATAAGATATCTATATAAACTATTGAGGTTCTGATAAGTGATCCCATACTGGCTTGAACAACTTTTGGATTGAAACAATCAACCGTATTTTTTGAACAAATTAACTGATCAACACCAAACCAATCACAAAGTCGGATAATTGTGCCTAAATTTCCCGGATCATTAATTTCATCAAGGACTAAGGTAAATCCTGCAGTTTTTATTTTTTTTTCCTTCGGGATTTTAAAAACACCTAGTATCTGATTTGGATTGGAAAATTCGCTGATTCCTTTTAATTCAGTTTCAGAAATTATTTCTAAATGATCCATAGAAAATGGATTGGTATAGTTGCTGGTACAATATATTTTAAACGGTTGGTATTTTGATTGCCAAAACTCTTCAACAACTTTAATTCCTTCGGCTATGAATAATTTGTGTTGTGTTCTGAATTTTTTTATCTTTAAGCTATTTATTAATTTAATTTGCTGTTTGCTTAACATTTAAATAGTATTACTTTTGAAAATGATTTAAATATATAACTTCATTGCCGAATTATTTCACAAAATTACTATTCTTTACGTTATTTTTGACGTTTTTCATATCATGCAATACTGTTAAGTATGTGCATGAGAATGAAAATTTATTAAAGAAAAATACGATTTCGGTTGATGAAAAAAAGAAAATAGAATCTGAACTTAATAGTTACTTAGTTCAAAGGCCAAATCAATCAACTCTGGGCCTACCCCTATCATTGGGTTTTTACAATATTGGTAATCTTGACTTTGAAAAAACCTTTGATGAATGGAAAGAAAACCATCCAGGAAAGACCAAATCTTACGATAAAATATTTTCAAAAAAGCAAACAAAAGTTATTTATAATACGCATAAAGGATTAAATAATTGGTTTTTAACAAAAGGGCAGGCTCCGGTTATTTACGATGGTGAAAAGACAAAAAAATCAGCTAAATCGTTAAAGGATTATTATATTTCAAAAGGTTTTTTTGAAGCCGATGTAACATATGATTTTCATCAAATTAAGGAAAAACAAGTAGGAGTTGATTATAAAATCACAACAAACAATCAGTATTATTTTGATTCACTTTCTACAGAAATTGAATCACCTATTTTAGATTCAATTTATAAAGCAAACAGTGAATATTCAATAATAAAAAGTAAAAACCCTTTTGTATTTAATGATTTTATAAATGAAGAAAGTCGTTTGATTTCTTTATTTAGAAATTCGGGTATTTATCATTTTACTGATAATAGTATGGGGTTTTGGACAGATTCAATCAAAGAAGATTATTATAAAAACATCCTGCTTAAAATTCCAAACAGAATAATCAGTGTAAACGACAGTTTATATAAGGTTCCATATAAAATACTTAAAGTTAATGAGATTAATGTTTACACTGATTTTAGTCTGAAAAATAAAGGCGAAAAGTTTAAAGATTCCATAAATTATAAAGGCTATAATTTTTACAGTTATGGTAAAATGAAATTTAACCCTAAGTACTTAATGAATTCCCTTTTTATTACTCCAAATGGAGTATATAAAGATTCAGAAAGGAATTTAACTCGAAGGCACTTAAGAAATTTAAAAACATTTTCTTCATCCATTGATTTAAAATATACAGAAAAGGGAGATTCATTAAGGGCAGATATTTACTTAAAACCACTTAAGAAATTTGGTTTAACCTTTGATGCCGACATGACTACATCAAACTTGAAGCCTTTTGGAGTTTTAGGAAAGTCTACATTTTTAGGAAGAAACATTTTTAAGGGATCTGAAATAGTAGAATTATCATTTCAAGGTTCGTTTTTCAATGTTGCAAACGATCCTTCAAATAGTTCGGATTTTTTCAATGCATGGGAATTTATTTCGAGTGCATCTGTTAAAATACCTCGAATTTTATTTCCCCTAAACACCTCTTCAATCATACCAAAGTATATGATTCCCCGAACCAATTTTGATGCCAGTGTGAGTTTTCAACAAAATATTGGATTGGACAGACAAACAATTTCAACAGGAATGGCATATACCTGGAAGAGCTCAAAAAAGAATGGTCATAGGTTTGATCTTTTAAATTGGCAGTATATTAAAAACCAGAATATTGACAATTACTTTTTTATCTACGATTCTGAATATCAAAAACTAAATCTGGTTTCAGAAAGTATATTTAATTCTCCTCTTCCGCAACAAAATGATATTATTTTAGGATTTATGGATGATGTCTTAGATCCTGATAATGATTATGATACTACAGATCCTAATGCATATAATGTAACATCTGATGTAGACGAGCGACGAGATATTTTGATTGAGGATGTTATGGTTCCGGTAATTTCATATTCATATGTATATAATTCAAGGGAGAATATTAATGATAATAATTTTTCTTACTTTACAGCTCGATTGGTTTCTGCCGGAGGTATCGTAACTTCATTATCCAATAAAACAAATGAAATAGGGCAAAAACTTTTATTCGACTTACCGATAGCTCAATATTTTAAAATTGAACTTGAATATAAAAAATATTGGGAGTTGAAAAAGAACAATATACTGGTTTTTAGAACATTTGTTGGTGCTGCTAAGCCTTATGGTAATTCAGAGAATATTCCATTTAGCAGAAGTTATAGCGCAGGAGGCAGTAATGAAATTAGAGCATGGAGGACATTTGATTTAGGACTTGGAGCTCAAAAAAGTATTTTAGAATATAATGTGGGGACTTTTAAATTGGTTTCAAATTTGGAATATCGATTTAAAATAACGGATAAAATATACAGTGCCTTATTTATTGATGCAGGAAATATTTGGGATATTACCGATTCAAATTTGTATGGAGATGAGGCTAAGCTGATTAATTTTAGCTCCTTCAAAAATACAGCGGTCGGATCAGGTTTTGGGATAAGATATGATTTCGGGTTTTTGGTATTTAGATTCGATATAGGATTTAAAACATATGAACCATATTTGAATTCTGAAGACAAATGGTTTATTAATTACAATTTTGGCAATGCTGTATACAATATAGGGATCAATTATCCATTTTAATTGGTATTATTTTGTATTTTCGCCAAACAAAAAGATTCACATAAAAACAATTTTAGAATGTCACAAAAAATTAAATCAGGAGTTGCTACAGGAGATGCGGTTCAAGAAATTTTTAAATTAGCTAAAGAGAAAAAATTTGCTTTGCCTGCAGTAAATGTTGTAGGATCTAATACTATAAATGCTGTTTTAGAAACTGCCAAAGAATTGAATGCTCCGGTTATTATTCAGTTTTCAAATGGAGGAGGCCATTTCAATGCGGGAAAAGGATTATCCAATGAAGGCCAAAAGGCTGCTATTGCAGGTTGTGTTGCGGGTGCAAAACACATACATTTATTGGCAGAAGCTTACGATGTTCCTGTGATTTTACACACCGATCATTGTGCTAAAAAATTATTACCATGGATTGACGGACTTTTAGATGCGAGTGAACAGTATTTTAAAGAAACAGGTAAGCCTTTATATAGCTCTCACATGATAGACCTATCAGAAGAACCCATTGAAGAAAATATCGAGATTTGCAAAACATATTTGGCTCGTATGAGCAAAATGGGAATGACCTTAGAAATTGAATTAGGCATCACCGGTGGAGAAGAAGATGGTGTTGACAATTCTGATGTTGATGCTTCAAAATTATATACGCAGCCGGAAGAAGTTGCTTACGCTTATGAAGAACTATTAAAAATAAGCAACCGTTTTACGATTGCTGCGGCATTTGGAAATGTACATGGCGTTTATAAACCGGGAAATGTAAAATTGACTCCAAAAATATTGAGAAATTCACAAGAATATGTATCCGATAAATACAAGGTACCTCATAATACAATTGATTTTGTATTTCATGGAGGATCGGGTTCAACTGTGGAAGAAATTAGAGAAGCTATAGGTTACGGTGTAATTAAAATGAATATCGATACCGATTTACAATACGGTTTCTCGACTGGAATTAGAGATTATTTCGGAAAAAATGTTGACTATTTAAAATCGCAAATCGGAAATCCAGAAGGAGATGATGTTCCGAATAAAAAATATTATGATCCTCGCAAATGGTTGAGAGAAGGCGAATTAACCTTTAAGGCACGTCTTAAACAAGCTTTTGAAGATTTAAATAATATCGATACACTTTAATTTAAAATTAGGAGAATTAACTTTATTAGTTGGTTCTCCGTTTTTTTTCTAAATTGCCCTATGTTTTGAAGGTTATAATGATTGTTGATGAAATTGATACAACAATATAAAAAACAATGATATGAGTAGTTGGTTTAAAAGAAAAATTAAAGGAATTCAAACTCCTACTATTGATAAAAAAGATGTACCAAAAGGGTTGTGGTACAAAACTCCTAGCGGGAAAATAATAGATTCGGATGAGTTAAAAAGCAATTTATACGTAAGCCCAGAAGATGGATACCATGTAAGAATTGGTAGTGTTGAGTATTTTGAAATCTTTTTTGACGATAATAAATTTGAGGAATTAAACTCGAAGCTTTCTTCCAAAAACCCCTTAAATTTTGTCGATACAAAAAAGTATACCCAAAGGTTAAAAGAAGCACAGAAAAAAACCAATTTGACAGATGCTGTAAGAACTGCCATTGGAAAATCATTTGGTAAGGACTTGGTTATAGCTGCAATGGATTTTAATTTTATTGGCGGATCTATGGGTAGTGTTGTAGGTGAAAAAATAGCCAGAGCGATTGATTATGCCATTAAAATGAAAACACCCTTTTTGATGATCTCAAAATCAGGAGGAGCTCGAATGCAGGAAGCCTCTTTATCATTAATGCAATTGGTAAAAACTTCTGCTAAATTGGCTCAATTTGCAAAAGCAAAATTACCATATATCTCTTTGTGTACCGACCCTACTACTGGAGGAACCTCAGCTTCATATGCTATGTTGGGTGATATTAATATTGCTGAACCCAACGCCCTGATTGCTTTTGCCGGGCCAAGAGTAGTAAAAGATACTACGGGTAAAGATTTACCGGAAGGATTTCAACGTTCCGAATTTTTATTGGAACACGGTTTTTTAGATAAAATTATTGAGCGAAAAAACCTAAAAAAACAAATTAATCTATACATCGATTTAATTCAAAATCAACCCATAAGATCATAATTATTTGTTTTAATAAAATTTATTTTAGAAAGATAATCGTATAAAATTGATGAAGAATTTTTGGATTTACATATTAATTTTATCGGGAATATTTACATTTAATGGTTGTAAATCTTCACAAAATATAAATTCCGAAGTATCCAAAACAATTCCTTATTTCACCTTTGCAACGCTTGATGGTAAACCATTCGTAAAAGATAGTTTTGACACGGTTCGAACAAAATTTATTTTTTATTTCAATTCAGAATGTGAACATTGTCAGAAGCAAGGAGAATGGTTATCCAAAGACATCGATGTTTTTAAAAATTTGGAAATGGTTTTTATCTCCTACGAAGAAATTGATGCGATTAAAAATTTCCGTGATAAATATAATTTTAATCAAGAATACATTACCTTTTTGGAAGATTTACGTCTTACATTTTCTAATTTATTTGGAGCAGAAACCTTTCCTAGTATTTTGATTTATTCAAAAGATGGTAAACTTATCAAAGCATTCAAAGGTGAAACCAAAGTGAATGAAATTTTAGAATTCATACAATGACCTAGTCTATTTTCTTCTTTTTTTTCTTAAATGTATTTCATGGTCAACACCGTTTTTTGTCACTATTGCCAAATCATCACACTCACCATCGCCATAATTTAATTGAATGCTTTCTTCTCCTTTGACAATTTCAACAATACCACTAACAATAAACCTGCAAGCAGTTTTTCTTTTTAAAGCCTCTATAATTGTTGCTATCCTCTTTACTCCATCTTTATTGGTGATTGTCATCGTTCCGGTAATTAGAAATACATTGTCTCCCCAAATTTGATTTCCAAAACCCTCAATCCATTCTCTTTTTCTTTCTCCATCTACAGTTACAAATGAGCCGTCTTCCCAAGTAATTTTAATATTTTTACTAATATCAGCTTGAGGGTTTCCGTTTTCATTAATTTTAATACGGGTTTTATGTACTTCGCCCTCGACTTTCTTATAGTTAAAATAAAAATTTTCAAATGTATTATCAATAGTTACAGATTGATCTTCGATATTAACATTAATTTTCATAATAATTTTACCACTCAAAAAATTATCCTTTCTCGTGGTACACCCATCTCCAAAGTCAATGATGACGGTTTTGGAATTATTCGTAATTACTTTTGTTATGGTTACACAGTCTGTTAAAAAGTTGTTTTCCTCAGAACTTTTATTATAGGTGCTTTTTGAAGCAATTGTATTTTCCTGATTGAAAAATACACTTTCTATAATATTGTCAATACTTTCACTAATCTCATCAATTTCAGTTTGTGTAACTGCGCTGGAAATATCTAATGACGCTGCTTCGTCAATAATTGATAGATCATTATTGCAACTTGTTAATGCAAATATTGAAAATATCAAGGTTAAATAATTTCTTGTTAATAGTGTAAATAATGGCTTTATCATTGTTCTTTATTTAAATATTTTAGTTTTATATACCGTATTATTTTAGGCTCATATATATAAGACCTAATTAAACTTCGATGGTTTAAACGTAATTTAATTTAAAAACTTGTATTTTTAAATTATTGTCAATCAAAATAATAGTATTATATTTGCCGCCTAATTAAGAAATTAGTACATAAAAATTATTAATTTAAATTTAATGTTAGCATGTATTTAGCAGCAGAAAAGAAAGCAGAGATTTTCAAAAAATACGGAAAATCAGAAAAAGACACAGGTTCGTCAGAAGGGCAAATAGCTCTTTTTACGTACAGAATCAATCACTTAACAGCGCATTTAAAAAATAATCGTAAAGATTTTAACACGCAACGTTCATTAGTGAAATTGGTAGGTAAACGACGAGACTTTTTAAACTATTTAATTAAAACCGATATTACAAGATATCGTGCAATAGTTAAAGAATTAGGTTTAAGAAAATAAAAAATGAGAGGTGTTATGCCTCTCTTTTTGATTTTTGTAGATTTTTTTTATTCTGATCGCTATAAAAATCTTAAAAGCATTACAAATTATCTTTTAAATTAACTAAAAGATAAACAAAGTGATTCATTGGCAAACGATACTCTGTTTAATTAAGGGTAAAAACAACACAGCTACATAAGTTTAACCATGAATTAACAAATTTACTTGTGATAAAAGTAAACACAAAAAACAAATTATGATTCCAAAAGTATTTAGAGAAACTATTGATTTAGGAGATGGAAGAACCATTTCAATTGAAACAGGAAAATTAGCGAAACAAGCACATGGATCAGTTGTTGTGCAATCTGGAAAATGTATGATGCTTTGTACTGTAGTTTCAAACTACGAACAAAAAGACTTAGATTTCCTTCCCTTAACGGTAGATTACCGTGAAAAATTTGCTGCAGCTGGAAGATATCCTGGTGGTTTCTTCAAAAGAGAAGCAAGACCAAGTGACGGTGAAATTTTAACTATGCGTTTAGTGGATCGTGTATTACGTCCATTATTCCCAAAAGATTATCACTCTGAAACGCAAGTGATGATTCAATTAATGTCTCATGACGAGGATGTCATGCCAGATGCAATGGCAGGATTAGCTGCTTCTGCGGCTATTCAATTATCTGATTTCCCTTTTGAATGCGCTATTTCTGAAACCAGAGTAGGACGAGTAAATGGAGAATTCATCATCAACCCATCAAGAGCTCAATTAGAGGAGTCTGATATTGATATGATGATTGGAGCATCAGCTGATTCAGTAATGATGGTTGAAGGTGAAATGGATGAAATTTCTGAAGAAGAAATGATAGAGGCTATCAAATTTGGACATGAGGCTATTAAAGTGCAATGTGCTGCTCAAATTCGACTTGCCGAAGCTTTCGGCAAGAAAGAAACTCGTGAGTATCCAGCCGAAAGAGAAGATGAAGATCTTAAAATGAAAGTGCACGAAATGGCATACGACAAAGTTTATGCAATTGCTCAAGCAGGATCAGCTAAGCATGAACGTAGTGCTGCTTTTTCAGAAATAATAGAAGAAATAAAAGCAACTTTTAGTGAAGAAGAGCTAGAAGATTTCGGAGGTTTAATATCAAAATACTACCGCACAGCTGAAAAAGCCGCAATTCGTGACCTTACCTTAAACGAAGGATTACGTTTAGACGGTCGTAAGACTACGGACATTAGACCAATCTGGTGTGAAGTAGATTATTTGCCATCAACACACGGTTCTTCAATTTTTACAAGAGGAGAAACTCAAGCTTTAGCTACAGTGACCCTAGGAACATCTAGAGAAGCGAATAAAATTGATATGCCTTCTTTCGAAGGGGAGGAAACTTTTTATTTACATTATAACTTTCCTCCCTTTTGTACCGGTGAAGCAAGACCCATTAGAGGAATTTCACGTAGAGAGGTAGGACATGGTAATTTAGCACAACGTGCTTTAAAAGGAATGATTCCAGAAGATTGCCCATATACAGTTCGTCTTGTAAGTGAAGTGTTAGAATCTAACGGTTCGTCTTCTATGGCAACAGTTTGTTCTGGTACTATGGCACTTATGGATGCTGGTATTCAATTGAAAAAACCAGTTTCTGGTATTGCAATGGGATTAATTTCTGATGCTGATTCTGGAAAATATGCAGTTTTATCTGATATTTTAGGTGATGAAGACCATTTGGGTGACATGGACTTTAAGGTTACAGGTACTGCTGATGGTATTACTGCTTGTCAAATGGATATTAAAGTAAAAGGATTGTCTTATGAGATTCTTGAAAATGCATTACAACAAGCTCGTGACGGTCGTTTACATATTTTAGAAAAATTGACTGACACTATAGCAAAGCCAAATGCAGATGTGAAATCTCACGCTCCAAAAATGGTTACAAGAACAATTCCTAATGAATTTATTGGAGCATTAATTGGTCCAGGTGGAAAAGTAATTCAAGAATTACAAAAATCAACAGGAACAACGATCGTTATCAATGAAGATCCCGTTACTGAAGAAGGTATTGTAGAAATTTTAGGAACTGGGCAAGAAGGGATTGATGCTGTACTGGCAAAAATTGATTCTCTTTTGTTCAAACCTGAAAGAGGAAGCGTTTATGAAGTTAAAGTAATTAAAATGCTTGATTTTGGTGCCGTGGTTGAATATACAGAGGCTCCAGGGAATGAAGTTTTACTACATGTAAGTGAATTGGCTTGGGAACGAACTGAAAATGTTTCTGATGTTGTTAACATGGGAGATGTATTTGACGTGAAATATTTCGGCTTAGACCCAAGAACAAGAAAGGAAAAAGTATCTCGCAAAGCTATTTTGCCAAAGCCAGAAGGTTTTGTTGAAAGACCTCCAAGAGATAATAACAGAAGCGGAGGGCGTGATAATCGAAGAGACTACCGTGGACGTGATAATCGTCGAGACGATAGAAAAAGAGACTGATCTAATTAGTATTTTATAAATGTAAAAACCTCAAAACTTATTTTGAGGTTTTTTTATGCTCTTTTGTAACATTTATTCTATTTGTTACGTATAAGTTTATACATTCCCGATAATGATGGAATACAGAAAATAAAAATAAGATTGAATTAAATGAGACAGCTAAAAATAACGAAACAAGTTACCAATCGTGAAACGGCATCCCTAGATAAATATTTACAAGAAATTGGTAAAGTAGATTTAATTACTGCAGACCAAGAAGTAGAATTGGCACAACGTATCAAACAAGGTGATCAGTTAGCTTTAGAAAAATTGACCAAAGCAAACTTGCGTTTTGTTGTATCGGTAGCTAAGCAATATCAAAATCAAGGATTGACTTTACCCGATTTGATTAATGAAGGAAATTTAGGATTGATAAAAGCTGCGAAAAGATTTGATGAAACACGTGGATTTAAATTTATTTCCTATGCAGTTTGGTGGATTCGTCAATCAATTTTACAAGCCTTGGCAGAACAATCAAGAATCGTTCGTTTACCATTAAACAAAATTGGTTCAATAAATAAAATAAATAAGACTTTTGCAAGATTAGAACAAGAAAATGAACGGCCCCCCTCTGCTGAAGAAATTGCAAAAGAATTGGATATGACGATTACTGACGTTAAAGAATCTATGAAAAATTCTGGACGCCATGTGTCTATGGATGCGCCATTAATTGAAGGTGAAGATTCAAATTTATACGATGTATTATGTTCAGGAGATTCTCCGAATCCGGATAGAAAATTATTGCACGAGTCATTAACAGTCGAAATTTTACGAGCTTTGGAAACATTAACCCCAAGGGAAGCTGATGTGGTTAAATTATACTTTGGTTTAAGTGATGCTCACCCAATGACCTTGGAAGAAATAGGAGAGACTTTTGACTTAACTCGTGAACGTGTTCGTCAAATTAAGGAAAAAGCTATTCGTAGACTAAAACATACTTCAAGAAGTAAAATTTTAAGAACTTATCTCGGATAACAGAAATTGAAAATATTTTAATTATATAAAAGCTTACGTTAATTCGTAAGCTTTTTATTTTTACTTTTGACAAAAAAATAAAACATGTCACATTTAATTGCACCTTCCATTTTAGCAGCAGATTTTGCCAATCTTCAACGTGATATCGAAATGATAAATAAAAGTGAAGCAGATTGGTTTCATATAGATGTTATGGATGGTGTATTTGTACCAAATATATCCTATGGTATGCCCGTTATTTCTGCGATAAAAAAGCATGCCACAAAAACCATGGATGTTCATTTGATGATTATTGATCCAGATAGATATATTTCTGAATTTAAGAAGGTAGGAGCAGATATATTAACGGTGCATTACGAAGCTTGTGATCATTTGCATCGAACTATTCAGGCGATCAAGGCAGAAGGTATGCAAGCTGGCGTGGCTTTAAATCCACATACACCAATATCCGTTTTAGAAGATGTCATTCAAGATATTGACTTGGTTTTAATTATGAGTGTAAATCCTGGTTTTGGCGGACAAAGTTTTATTGAAAACACCTACAAAAAAATAATCCAATTACGTGATTTAATCGATAAGTCCGGTTCAAAAGCATTGATAGAAATTGATGGCGGCGTAAATGATATCAATTGCCCTAAATTGGTGGCAGCAGGTGCAGATGCTTTGGTGGCTGGAAGTTTTGTATTTAAAAGTAAAAACCCAACAGTGACAATTAAAAATTTAAAAAGGCTAAAGCAGAGTTGATTTAGGAGTTTTTATTCTTGTATTGGGGAAAACGGGAAAATTCATGGTGAACCATCCTTAATCAATATTTTCTGTTTTTATATCTTTTAAATTTAATTGTAAAGATGTCACCCCGTTCCAATGATTTTCTTCAATCGTAAATACCGTTTGAAAAGTATTTCCATTACTTATTAAATCATAATTTTTACCCAATCCAAAACCAATTGCATTGTAAGTTTTTTGATCGGCTCCCGAAATTATACTTAATTTTAAATGATCTTCGTTTGCTCCAATTTTTTTACCATAACCATTATCTCGAAGGCCGGAAGCCATAAAAACAGGTTTCATATTTAATGGGCCGAAGGGCCCGAATTGATTAATAATTCTGTGAAATTTAGGATTGATATCAGATAGATGAATACAGGTGTCAATGGATATTTCTGGTGTTCTCAATTCATTAGGTATTGAGTTTTTTACTACTTCTTCAAATTTCGCTTTAAATTTTTGATAATTATTTGGTTCAAGTGTTAGTCCTGCTGCATATTTATGCCCCCCAAATTGCTCTATGAATTCAGAACATTCTTGCAGGGCATTGTACACATCAAATCCTTTTACTGAGCGGGCAGATGCGGCCAATTTATCTCCACTTTTGGTAAAGACTAAAGTTGGTCGGTAATATTTTTCGATTAATCTTGAAGCTACGATGCCTATAACGCCTTTGTGCCAATTTTCGTCAAATACAACTGAAGTATAATCATTTTCTTCCTTGTTTTCTTCTATTTGTTGCAGGGCTTCTTTTGTAATCTGTTGGTCAAGTTCCTTTCTGCTATTATTATATTGTTGAATTTCAGCAGCATATTTTACTGCTATTTCAATATCAGGTTCCGTTAAAAGTGTAACCGCATGTATACCATGTTTCATTCGGCCTGCGGCATTGATTCTAGGCGCAATTACAAACACCACATCTGTTATATTCAATTCATCTTTATTACTTTGTTGAATAAGTGCTTTTATACCGGGACGTGGATTCGTGTTTATTACTTTCATTCCGTAATAAGCTAAGATTCTATTCTCTCCCGTAATTGGAACAATATCTGCCGCAATAGCTGTGGCAACCAAATCCAAATACGGAAGCAACTCTGACATGATATCCTCAGAAGAAATGTTTCTTCTCTGTTCAAAAGCCTGAATCAACTTAAATCCAATCCCGCAACCGCATAATTCATCGTAAGGGTAATTACAATCATTTCTTTTGGGATCAAGAACAGCCGAAGCATTTGGTAATTCTAAACCAGGCCGATGATGATCACAAATAATAAAATCAATGTTTTTTGTTTGAGCATAATTCACTTTGTCGATAGCTTTAATACCACAGTCTAAGGCTATGATCAGCGAAAAATTATTGTCGGATGCAAAATCAATTCCTTGATATGAAACTCCATAACCTTCATCGTGCCTATCAGGTATATACGTAGCTATATTATTGTATATGGAAATAAAGTATGAATAAACCAATGATACCGCTGTTGTTCCATCAACATCATAATCACCATAAATCAATATATTTTCTCCCTTTTTAATCGCTTTTTCAATACGGTCAATTGCGAGTCCCATATCTTTCATTAAAAACGGATCATGCAAGTCGTCCAGACTGGGTCTGAAAAAATGTTTAGCCTGATCAAAATTTTCAATATTTCGTTGTAACAAAAGTTTGGCCAAAATTTTATCAATAGATAATTCATTAGCCAATTTTAAAACTTTTTCAGGATCAGGATTTGGTTTTATTTTCCAGCGCATTTTTTACGAATAATTATCTATAGAGAAATTTTAAAAGATTTTTTATTAGTGAATATTCAATAATAAAGTAAACATTAACTCATGGTTTTCTTTTACTATTTGTGTTTTTCCAACCTAACAATAACAGATTTACTAATGGGTGTATTACTTTTATCCGCATAATGGTTTATAGGAATCAAGGGATTTGTTTCTGGATAATAGCAAGCTAGATTCCCTTCAGGAATATCATATGGAACGATTAAAAAATTATTTGCTTTTCTAACTATACCATCATAATTACTCATTAAATTGACGACATCAAGTTTTTTTAGCCGCTGTTTTTCCATGTCTTTTTTATGCATCAAAACAACTCTTCTTTCATTATATATCCCTCTATATCTATCATTTAACCCATAAATAGTTGTGTTGAATTGATCATGAGAACGGATGGTCATTAATAAAAATTCATTCTTATTCAATAGATGATCAGGCAAATCGCAAAGGCTAAATTGGGCCCTGCCATTTGGGAGTTTACTAAAGTCTAATTCTCTAACATTGTTAGGCAAGTAAAATCCAAATCCTTTAGATTTGTCATTGATATCTTTAAACCCATTAAAAACAAGTTCTATTTTTTTACGGATCAGATCATAATCTGTACATAATTCGTTCCAATTTACAGGATGATTTCCTTTAAAATATGCATGGGCAATTCCACCAATAATTTCTGGTTCGCTTGTAAGTTTATCAGAAGCCGGATTCAACATTCCTTTTGATCGATGAACAATACCCATGCTGTTTTCTACCGTAAAAAACCTTGTTTTCCCATTTTTCATATCCAATTCAGAACGGCCAAGGGTTGGTAAAATCAAAGCTGTTTTACCCGTTACCAAATGAGACCTGTTTAATTTGGTACTTATATTCACGGTAAGGTCACAATTTTGAAGAGCCTCTGCCGTATATTCTGTGTCGGAAGCTGCCGACACAAAATTGCCGCCCAAAGCAATAAAAACTTTAGCTTTTCCATCATGCATCGCTTTAATAGCATGTACAGTATCCAAGCCTTCTTTGGTGGGTGGTTTAAAGCCGAAAGTTTTTTCCAGAGCTTGATTTAGTTCGTTGGACACATGATGCATTATTCCAACGGTTCTATCTCCTTGAACATTACTATGGCCTCTAACCGGGCAAGTTCCGGCACCGGGCTTTCCCAGACTTCCTTTTAACAATAATAGATTTACACATTCCTTTATATTTTCAACTCCATTCTTATGTTGGGTCAAACCCATTGCCCAGCAAATAATAATTTTATTTTTATTGGCTAATAATTGAACGGCTTCATCTATTTTTTTCTCCTCTATTCCGCATAATTTTAATAGCTGATGTTCTGAATACTTGTCCAAGTCTCTTAATAAATCATGATAACCTTCCGTATATGTATTGATAAATTCATGATCAAAAACATGGCCTTTTTCATGATCAAGTCTGGCTAATTTTTTAATGATGATTTTTAATAATGATACATCCTGATTTATTTTTACTTGTAAATGTATATCCGTTAATATGGTTCCTGAGGATAATAGTCCCTTAATTTCCTGAGGATTTTTAAATCGAATTAACCCAGCCTCCTCTAAGGGATTAACGGTAATGATTTTACCTCCATTTTCCTTACATTTTTGCAATGCAGATAACATTCTTGGATGATTTGTTCCCGGATTTTGCCCAAGAATCATAATGATTTCTGCCTTATTGAAATCTTCCAGTTTAACAGATCCTTTTGCAATACCAAGAGTTTCATTGAGTGCAATACCGCTGGATTCATGACACATATTCGAACAATCGGGCATATTATTTGTGCCAAATGCTCTTACAAACAATCCATATAAAAAAGCTGCTTCATTACTGGACCTTCCTGAAGTATAAAATATTGCTTCATCAGGGGAGTTTAGTTTATAAAGTTCTTTCGCGATTAATGAATATGCATCTTCCCAGGAAATTGGTTCATAATGAATACTGTTGGCTTTTAGAATCATGGGTTCTGTTAACCTGCCACTTTTTCCAATTTGAAAATCAGACCATTGAGAAAGTTCTTCAACTGAGTATTTTTTAAAAAAACTTTCTGTTAAACGCTTGTTTGTTGCTTCCTCAGCAAGTGCTTTCGCGCCATTTTCACAATATTCACCAAGCTTCGACGGTTTTTCGGGGTCAGGCCATGCACAGCCGGGACAATCAAACCCTTCTTTTTGGTTCATATGTAAAAGGGTATTAAACGATTTAACAATACCCATTTCTTTAAATGTATGTTGAAGTGCTACTTTCACCGCAAGAAATCCGGCTGCGTAATCCGGAGGGTTTTCCAATCTGATACCTGTAAATTCTTTTGAACTTTGTGCAGAAACGTTTCTTTTTTTGGAGTTAAACATCATTACAGATTTTAATGATAGAAATTAAAGTGAAACAAGCAATTCAAAAATACAGAATTTATTTTTTACAAATCAAATTTATACTTAATACCTGCAAAAAATTGAAAGCCTTGTACTTTAAAATTTGTAAATTTTTGATAATTGTTATTCATAATATTATTGAAATTTACAAATACTGATATTTGATCATTGATATTGTATAATCCTTGAAGGTTGACATCAAAGTAGGTAGAATTGGTAATTAGAATTGTAGTAGCAGATGGGATAATGAATAATTCATCTTTTCGATCGCTGGCAAAAAAGAAATCGGCGCCAGTACTCCATTTTTTACCCGTATATCGGGCTATTAATGTTGATTTCAACATAGGTAAATTCCAGGCATGGCTTTGCGTACTTAATTGATAAGAATTAAATTCAATATTTCCACCAAATTTAAAATCTTCGTTAAAATCAAATATTACTTCAGCACTTGCATGGATGGTACTGACATCATCGTAAATAACCTCGAAAGAATTACCTGCCTCATAACCTTCTTGCACCTCAATGGTGCCATCAGTTTTTGATGGGTTCAATTTAAAAAGGGGTTTATCCGTTTCGTTACCATAGGCAACCTTAGCATTAAAATTAATATTCGAATTTAACAATCCTTTAAATCCTATATAACCATGATACTGTTGACTCGTTCTTTTAATATCTAAAGTAGGAGATAAAAAAGGATTTTGTTTCACAAAATTTTTATACGAATTTTGTTCCAAATCGCCAGTTATACCGGCATAGGCTATTAAAGCTTCATTGGCTATTTTATAAGAGGCAGTAATATTTGGATAGATATAAAATTTGCTTTTTTGACCTTCGGCTGTGGTTATACTGTAATATAATCTTGCACCGATGTTTACCTCAAGGTTATCTCTTAACACTTCAAAATTCGGACTTAATCCGATATTGAAAAAAGTATATTCTATATTGTTGGTTTGTAAATAATTTTGATCAAACATACCATTTAAAAATTCTATAGACATTTCAGTATAGATCATTTCCTGTCCAATCGGAAAATCAACGATACCGCTTATAAACCCATTAATTTCTTTGCTTTTATGTTTATCCAGGAAGCTGCTAAATTTTGTACTGCCTTTATGAATGAGTGCATCAAAAAATTCTATTTCACCGCCTAAATATACTTCAGAATATGACTGATCCTCATTTATTGATTTTATAATAGGATCATTATAATTTATTTCATCGGATAATCCATACCAATTGTTAGCGAGATAATTAAATCCTCCGTTGGCCTGCCATTCAAAATACCTTTCGGTTTGTTTGTAAAATAGATCAATGTTAAAGTCTAAAAAATCATCATCAAGCTTGACATCTTTTATTCCACCACCTGAAGAATGTAAATCTAAAAATCCCCCAAAATCGTTGTAATTTGAATTATTTCCATGAACAAATGCTTCAACAATTGGTGTATTGTAGTTTCCATAACCTGCCGATACATAATTACTGTAGATTCTCTCTTTAGGATTCCTTCTAATTGTTTTTGCTTTTCCTTTTGCAGGGGTAAAAGTTGAAGCTACCGGAATAGAATTAATGGAATAATTTATTTCCTTTTTGAATATTTCAATGGAATCAATTTTAGGATTGGTATTAATTTTAAAAGCATCGGATATTTTTGGCGTATAGGCTTTAATAACTGTAATTTCTTCAGTTTTTAACTTCTCATTTTCCTGAGAAAACAGGATTCCGCCAATTAACAAAAAAATAAATAAAAATATATGTTTTTTCACAATCTAAAATTTAAAATCCCTTTCATTTGTCCTTTTCAAATTAATTACCTTCTATAATTACTGACGAATTTGTTCTGGCTTCTTTGCTTTTTATTTTTTTAAGTTCGATGCTAGCTTCATCAATAATATCTTGATAATCAGAAAATTTGGCAATAACACTTTCCAAAATATAAGTAGCTTGATAAGCGTCTTCCAATTCATAAAAATTCTTGGCCATAATAACCAATCCTTTTCCGGCCCAATACGCATAAGAAGAAAAATCGGAAGCTAATTTTTGAACAGAAACATTTGACAGTTTATAATTTCCGTCTTTATTTTTGAAATAAGCATCGTAGTAAATGGCTTCGGCCTTTAATTTACCTATGGCTGTTTCTTCGACAATTTTAAATGCGTTTTGGGCTTTGATAAAATCATTGGTTTCAAATGCCGAACGAGCAATAATAATTTGTGCATCAGATTTTATATTACTTTCCAATTTGGCTTTTTGCAATACAATTTCGGCATAGTCAACGGCTTTAGTATAGTTTTTCAACGCGTAATTACCTTTCATTAAATTACTCTGTGCAAACGTTATGTTTTTGTCAGAATCGGCTTGTAATTCCAGTTGAGACAGTATTTTAACGGCACTTTCCCAATCTTCTTTTTCCAGAGAGTAATATGCCAATTGTATCAATGATCGTTCTGTAAACTCATTTTTTTCAAACTTTATTACAAAACCATAGTGAGGGATGGATTTTGGAATTTGTTTTAGATTGACGTAAGATTCAGCTAAATAAAAATTTGATGCCAACACGTTTGATCCGTTTGGGAACCGGTTTAAATATTTATTAAATGCATCAATAGATTTTTTAAGGTTGTTTTTTAAATATAATTGTTCTGCGGAAGCATACATTGTATTATCTAATTCCTCATCTGAAATACTCACATAATCAATATTCTTAATAAAGGCTTCATAGGCATCTACACGTCCAATATCAATATAAATTTGTTTCGCATTGGCAATTCCTTCTTTAGCTTCTGCCGTACCGGGATAATTTTTTACAACCGTTTTATACTTATTTAAAGCTTCATTATTCTGATCGTTATTGTAATAGACCAAACCTTGTTTTAAAAGAGATTTTGGAACGAGTGAACTCATTCGATAATTATTGATTACGTTATCATAGGCTTCTAATGCTTTCGAAATATCATTATTTTTAACATATGAATTGCCCAGTTCATAATAAGCATCATCTCTTAATGTCGATTTTAACTGATATTCTGTAAAATTTTGCAAAGATTTAATTTTGTTATCAATTTCTCCCATAAAACCATAGCACATGGCCATTTGAAACTGAGCATAATCGGTATCGATATCATTGGCTTCAATCACTTTTTGATAAGGTCTTACTGCTCTAAAGTAATCGCTCAGCCCATAATAACAATCTCCCAACCGAACATAACTATCAATTAATTGGTTCTTATTTGAAGGATTTGATTCAATAAATTGAACAAATGACCCTCCCGATTTGCTATAATCTTTTAACTTAAAATAGGTATAGCCAACATTGTAATTTACGATTTCAAATTCATCAATTTTCTCAACTCCCGGTAGCTTTTTAAAATTTTCAAATTGGCTTAAAGCCTCTTCAAAGTTTTCTATTCTATAATTTGATTCAGCTCTCCAAAATGTAGCTTTTGATCTGTATATTGTATCTGAAGCTGAGTTCAATGACAGGCTGAAATTTTGAATAGCCTCATCATATTGTTTAGAATTAAATAATTGAATACCATACAAATAAGCTACTTTTTGATAGGTTTTCCCGTTTTTAGATTCCTTGTTTTCATTTAAAAAATCAATCGCTCCTTTGAAATCATCGGAGGTTATAAATGCGCTAATTAATAAATCATTAATTTCATTATTTTCTAAATCATCGGGATAAGCATTGAGATATTCTTGAATAATTTTGGGAGTCGTTTTGTAAGGACTACCTATTTCATAACTCAATTTTGCATAATTTAACCAGGCATCTTTTTTAATTTCCAAATCAAAATCCATTTGCTTGGCATTTCTAAAAGCATTGAGTGCCTCCTGTTTTTTATCACTTTTCAAATAACATTCAGCCAAATGATAATAGGCATTTTGCGAGACAGAATTGTTTCCATCTATTATTTTTGTAAACCAAAGCATGGCATTTTCATAATCGCTTTGTTTGTAATAAGCATAACCCAGTTGGTAGAAATCTGTGTTATTCCATTTGCCCTTTTTTCCTTTATACGCTAATAAGTGATCAATGGCATGATCATAATTATTCAGATTAAAATAACTTTCACCAATTATTTTAGATATTTCAGAATGTTCTATTCCTTTGGATTTATCCAAAAGAGGAATTGCAATATCAATAGCTTCTTGAAACTTACCTGTTTTGAATTTGATATTAGCCAGATAGTATGGAATATCATCGTTTTCACTTTCAACTTGACTTAAATATTTATCCGCATTTTCAAAATCTTCATCGGTATACGACATATAGCCATAATAATACTTGGCTTGAGATCCATAAGTTGGAGAGTTTAATAATCTTGAGAAATATGTTTTTGATTTGGTATAGCTTCCAACGGCAAACAACCCATAAGCATATTTAAAGGTAAATTCTTCACTGTTAAAATTATTTAAACTAGTTTGATCAATTTTTGAAAACCATTTTAATGCATAAGCATATCTTCCATTATAAAAATAAAAATCTCCTACTTCTAAATAGGCAGTATTTCGTTTGGTACTGGTAGGATATTTTTCAAAAAAATCTTTCATCAATTGATCGGCATCATTCTGGCCCAATTTGATGGCGCAAAATGCTCCGTAATAATAACATCTTGCTTTCAGCTCGGAGCCTTCATCAAATTGATTTATAATTTTTTTAAACAGCATTTGAGCTGCATCATAATCTCTATTTTGATAAAGTTCAACGGCATGGTTGAATTCAACCAAATCATTGGTATATATTTTTGATTTTTGAGCATTAGATGTCAAATAGGCAAACAAAAGCAATACCAAAAAATATTTGTGCATTTTCATTTTAAAATAGCAAGTTTTTTAATCCAACCAAAAATACCATTATACCATATTAAGCAACGTAAAAATTCTGTTAAATTGTAGAATTGTTCATTAGTTGTGCAGATTGTTGAAAAGTAAATAGCAAAAAGAGATTATTCTTCATTGATCAGTTCTTTCATAAAAGAGTTAAATTCATTTACATAAGCTTCATAATATTTACCGGTGGCTGGTCCCGAAAATCCTGTATGGATTTTTCTGACTTTTCCTTTTCTATCGATAAAAATTGTAGTGGGAAACGACATTATTTTATTTAGCATGGGTAAGGATTTAGATGCTTCTTTTGAACTTGATGTTCCGGCAATAACAAAATCATAATTCACATGATATTTTTTCTTCATCTTTTCAACTCTGGATTTGGCATATTCAAAATCTGCTTTGCCATTTTTTTTATTTTCATAAGCAAGGCCTATTATTTCAACACCTTTATCTTTGTTTTTGTTATACCAATTTGAATAAAATTTTGTTTCGTCCATACAATTTGGGCACCAGGTTCCAAAAATTTGCAATAAAACTACTTTTTCTTGATATTTTTTATCGTTTAAAGTAACAGGATTCCCTTCTAAATCCGGGAAAGAGAACTCAATTTTATCATAACCATCTTTTAAAAAAGTGAGCATATTGGCATCGGGTAATTTGGCGTCGGGATTTTTTTTAGAAATAAAGGTTCGATAGCCCGTTTTTCCCGACCAGTATTCACCCCTCAGAACAGAATCATTTTGTTTAAAGGCTTTGAATTTATATATATGATTGCCATCGAAAGTAAATAAATTCATTGTGTCATTATGGGTGTAACCATCCAAAAAACGATAATCACCGGTTTTGGTCAAGAAAGTTCCTTTGAATACGGAATTCTCTGTTTTAAAAATTCCAATTGCGGCGATTTCTTTTCCTTCTTTTGTTAAGAATGTCGTTTCCCAAGTTCCATCAAAATTATGATCGCTTTTTACATCATCGAATCGACCCGTCTTACCATAAACGGCAGTAAATGGCAACACATAATCCTTGGCATAATTCTTTGTATAGGAACCCGTTAATTTATCATTTTCAATTTTTGCTTTGATGGAAGTATCAAAAATGTGGAAGTCAAAAAACAAAGAATCTTCTTTAATTTTAACCGCTTCAATTTCTAGAACTTCATCACCATTGATCAAATTAATCGTATAGTTGTTTTTATTTTTGATCACTTCAAAATTAAAAGGAATTTTGTTGTTTTGAGCTATAATTTCTCCCCTCCAAATACCGGTTTTTAAAGTAATTTCAGGGTTTTTATTCGTACAGGATAAAATTGATATAATCATGACCAAATACCCTGTATTTTTTAAAAAACTCATTTTTTGATTTTTGTGATTTTTGATGTTTTCCATTCCAATTTGAATACTTTATTAGTTACTATTTGATTTTTTCCCATACCTCCGATAAGATATTTTACAGAGTCGTTAATATGAGCAATTCCTCTCAAATCCATGTTGATAAATTCGTTAAAATTGATGTTAAAATTTTCGTTTGTCAGAGAAAGAATTCGTTGATTTGGTTCAACTCCACCTAAATTGTTATAAGAGATTCCGTTATAATTATAGGTGTTAGAACTGCCACCAATCCAAAATGGAATATTGTTTATATAAAAAGAAGCCATTCTATAGCCTGAGACTAAGGAATCAATTATTTGATATGTCCATAAAATTTCAGTAGGTATTTCAGGATTTATAATGCCTTTACGCAAATAATTTTGAATGGGATAATTTTTTCCCATTGCGGCCCCACCAAAATAATAAATAGTATCCCCAATGATAGTTCCGGAAGCTCCAAAGCTTTTAAAAATATGGTTGTCAGGAACAGATGTCCCTTCAAGCCAGCTATTTTTTTTGGGATCATATATTTGTACATGGGGCACATTTTCTTTATCACTCCAGCCCGAAATAACATATATTAACTTGTTGTTCCATATGGCTTGAATATGATCGTCTATCGGGATAGGGATTGCTTCACCATCATCAAAAAATTGATTGTTTTTGATATGAAAACGATGCACTTTATTAGATGATTTTTCACTCCCATCGGCAAAAACATGATAACCGCCAATAATATAAATGGTATCCATAATTCTACTTGCAGCATTTGCAATTTTACCTAGAGTATCCGGGATTGATTCAATTTCTTCCCAAATATTTGCTTCGATATCAAATCGAAAAGAACGTTGATGAATTCCAGAAAATAATTTTGTAGAATCCAATCCTCCGAATGAATAAAGATAAACTTTATTATCGATAAAACCTTCACTTACAGCCTGATTCGTTGTTTTTATGATCAGGTTTTTAACAGAACTTATTTTCAATTTCTTGGAATAAGTCTCTTTTTGAATACACGCTTGAAATAAGATGATAATGATCATGATAATCTTGAGCTGCTTCATACTTTTTCTCAAATATAATGAACTTTCTTAATTCATAATTAAGCAGTAAATTTGCCATTAATAAATCTGTAATAATATTTTAAAAAATGATTCAATTAATAGACGCTTCTATTTTTCAAAGAGAGAATTTAATTTTATCAAATGTTGATTTGGATATCAAGAAAGGTGATTTTAATTATTTGATTGGTAAGACCGGAAGCGGAAAGAGTAGTTTGATGAAAACATTATATGCTGATTTACCTTTATTAGAAGGAAAGGGGACCATCGTTGGTTTTGATTTGATTGATTTAAAGGAAAATGAAATACCTTTTTTACGTAGAAAAATCGGAATCGTTTTTCAAGATTTTAAATTATTGAACGACAGAACGGTTTTTGATAATTTGTTATTTGTTTTAAAAGCTACAGGCTGGAAAGATAAAAATGAGATTGAAGAAAAAATTAATGACGTTCTGGAAAAAGTGGATATGAAAACAAAAGGTTTTAAAATGCCTTTTCAACTTTCAGGCGGAGAACAACAACGGGTAGCCATAGCCAGAGCTCTTTTGAATAATCCGGAAATGATTTTGGCTGATGAGCCTACGGGCAATTTGGATCCAAAAACATCTGTTGAAATAATGAATGTTTTGGAAGATATTAATAAAGGTGGAATAACCATTTTAATGGCAACTCACGATTATGCGTTGATATTAAAGTTTCCACATAAAACCATTAAGTGTGAAGGAAATAAAGTTTTTGAAGTTGTATAAAAATCAATGCTTTCATTATTAATTCCTACATATAATTACGATGTTGTTTCCTTGGTGAAATCACTTTATAAACAACTAAAGAAGCAAGAAATTTCTTTTGAAATAATTTGTTTTGACAATGGCTCTAAATCAAAGGCCAATTTAAAAAATGAACAGATAAACGATTTGGATTATTGTGTATTTGTGTCTTTAAAAAAAAATGGTGGGAGAAGTAAAATCAGAAACTTATTGGCTGAAAAAGCAGTGTATGATTGGTTGCTTTTTTTAGATGCAGATGTTCTTCCGGTTTCTGAAAAATTTATAAAAAATTATTTAGATTCTCTTAGAAAAGAAAACCAAAATGTTGTTTATGGAGGATTAAAGTATGTTGATAATATACCGCCTGATGATGAAATGCTTCGATGGGTTTACGGTAAGGATAGAGAAGAAATACCCTTAAAAAAGAGAGCGTTAAGTCCAGATATGCATTTTGCTTCAGCTAATTTTTTAATTAAGAAAAGCCTGTTTCAACAAATAAAGTTTGATGAATCATTGGTTGAATATGGCCATGAAGATACTCTTTTAGCTTTAAATTTAAAAAAGAAAAAAATTCCTATTCATCAAATAGATAATCCTGTATATCATTTAGGTTTAGATAAATCAAAACTGTTTATTGTAAAAACTAAAAAGTCAATTGAAAATTTGATGTATTTACAAAATCAACAAAAAATTGGAATAAAAGATAACAGGCTCTTAAAACGTCTTGACCACTTAAAAAAAATGAAACTAAATTATCTGTTTTCATTTTTATTTAAAAAATTATCAAGAAAAATGGAGCGTAATTTATATTCAAAAAGGCCTTCTATTTTTATATATGATTTATATAAATTAGGGTATATATGTTTGGTTTCAATAGAATGAATTAATATAAATATCTGTATTTTAAATAGTTAAATATTTAATGATAAAAAACAACAAATAACGCTTGGATTACATTATAGAAGTGTCTTATTGAAAACAGGCGATTTTTTTTATTAATATGAATTTTTGTTGATGAGATTTTTAATTTCTTTATATAAGGTGAAGCCTGAGCATCAGATGATTAAAAAAAAACATTTTTAATTTTGATTTGTTTTCAACCAGAAACCAATTAACAAGTCCCTTTATTTTTGTAAATTTGCATCCTTAATAAAAGTAATTTAGAATGAACCTGTTAAGCGATAAATTTGGAAGAAAAATTACTTATCTAAGATTGGCTGTAACCGATCGATGTAACTTTCGATGTCAATATTGTATGCCTGCCGAGGGAATTGATATCGTTGACCGAAAAGAATTACTAACTTTTAAAGAAATGTATCGAATCACCCGCGTTTTAAGCGAATTAGGTGTGAACAAAGTTCGGTTAACCGGAGGAGAGCCTTTTGTGAGAAAAGACTTTATCAAGTTACTGGAAATGCTGGATTTTAACGATTTGTTGGATGAAATAAATATCACGACAAATGGTACATTAATTTCCAAACATATTAAAAAAATCGAAAAATTAAAAGTCGGTTCGATTAATTTGAGTTTGGATAGCCTGAACAGAAAGAAATTTGCAGAAATTACACGCCGGGATGAATTTGATGAAGTGTACAAAACTATGGAAATGTTGGAGAACAGCAATATCAATTTGAAATTGAATGTGGTTGTACAATCCGGAATTAATACAGATGAAATTATTGATTTTGTTGAGTTGACCAAACACAAAAATATAGCTGTTAGGTTTATAGAAGAAATGCCATTTAACGGTGTTGGTCAAAAGAAAATTAAAGAGGTTTGGGATTATTCTAAAATCATTCAACACATTGAAAATAAATATGCTCATATAGATAAATTGATTGATCGTAAATCATCTACATCGAGAAATTTTAGCATTGCTAACTATTCCGGAACCTTTGGCATTATTCCGGCATTTACCAGAACCATTTGCGGTGATTGCAATCGAATTCGAATCACATCCACAGGCATGTTTAAAAACTGCTTATTTGACGATGGAGTTTTTAACATACGAGATTTTATTCGGGAAGGTGCAAATGATGAAGATCTAAAAAATTTATTCTTGTCCCTTGTTGCTAAAAAGCCTAAAAATGGTTTTATTGCTGAAAAGCAACGAAATTCTGATGTTTCGGAAAGTATGTCAACTATTGGAGGATAATTTAATTTGAAAATGGGTTCATTTGAAAATGACAAACATCAAATACACAAATCGAAAATTGAATAATCTAACAAGTACGAAAAGAGCATTAGAAATTATTTTAAATCAACCTGAAAATTTTGGTGTTGAAGAAATTCCTTTTTTAGAATCTTTAGGAAGAATATTAAAAGAAAACGTTTTTGCAGATAGAGATTTACCTCCTTTTGACAGAGTGAGCATGGACGGAATTGCATTTTCATTTGATGCCTTCAAAAGCGGATTACGTGAATTTAAAATAGAAGGAATTCAAGCTGCAGGCAGTGAACAAATTGGGCTTCAAAATCCTAACAATTGTATAGAAGCAATGACAGGTGCTGTTCTTCCAAAAAACACAGATGTTATTGTTCAGTATGAACTTCTGGATATCAAGAATGGAATGGCAAAAGTGAATTTGGATACTGTAAATTTCTTTCAAAATATCCATAAAAAAAGTTTAGATAGAAAAGCGGGTGATCTATTAATTAAAAAAAATGTTCTTATTTCAAGTGCTGAAATTGGAGTTTTAGCAACTGTGGGAAAGTCGCAAGTCATGGTGGCAAAACAACCTAAAGTGATGATTATATCGACTGGAAATGAATTGGTAGAAGTAAATCAAACTCCTAAAAATCACCAAATTAGAAGGAGCAATGTGTATGCCTTAGTTTCTCTGTTAAAAAGATTAAATATTGTTGCCGAAACCGCCCATATTCAGGATGATAAAGAAACGTTGAAAAATAAAATCGAAAAGTATATCAATACGTACGATGTATTACTTTTCAGCGGAGCAGTATCCAAAGGAAAATTTGATTTTATTCCCGAAGTATTGGATGATTTGGGTGTTGAAAAACGATTTCATAAAGTAGCACAAAGACCGGGAAAACCTTTTTGGTTTGGTAAAAAAAATCATAAAACCATTTTTGCATTTCCCGGAAACCCTGTATCGACTTTTGTAAGTTGTTTAAAATATTTTTACCCCTGGTATCAAAAATCTATGGGTATAAATTATAAGAATAAAAACTTTGCAGTATTGTCTGAAGATTTTTCATTTGCACCTAACATCACTTATTTTTTACAGGTTCATGTCGAAAATAAGAATGGAACGTTATTCGCTAGTCCAATAAAAGGGAAAGGGTCTGGTGATTTGGCAAACTTGGCAGATGCAGATGCGTTTTTGGAATTGCCCGCAGATAGAAGTAATTTTGCAAAAGGAGCGGTTTTTCCGATTTTGAATTATAGAATTTAATTTTTTGCTATAAAAACTCAACAATAAAACCCAAATGAAGTGTCGCAATTTTCACATATAAATAAAAAAAACCAACCAAAAATGGTAAATGTTGGTGATAAAAAAATCACCAAACGTAATGCCACAGCTATGGCGAAGATGTTTTTAGGGAAAGAAATTATTTCTCATTTTAAAAATGATGAATTGAACACCAAAAAGGGGCCTGTATTTCAAACCGCTGTTATTGCTGGAATTCAAGCTGTAAAAAAAACATCAGAATTGATACCCATGTGCCATCCGTTATTCATTGATGGCGTGGATATATCAATAAATATTACAGATAAAGAACATATTGAAATACGTTGCACAGTTTCAGTAGAAAGTAAAACAGGGGTGGAAATGGAAGCGCTTACAGGAGCGAATATTGTTGCATTAACCGTATATGATATGTGTAAAAGTATTTCTCAAAAAATGGTGATTAAAGAAATTAAATTATTGGAAAAAACGGGGGGTAAAAGCGACATTAAAGTTGAAAATTAGATGATAAAGTTAAAAGTTCACTAATGATCAAATTGTTATCTAGAGTCTGGTCGGAAACAGGCGATTTTTAATTTTGATGTGTTTTCGACCAGCCACTATCTAGTAAATTACCCCGGGGCAAGCCTGCCTGGCCGGCAAGACAGGCCCACGAGGCATTGAAAGGAAATAATCTTTTATATTTCGACGCAGTCCCGATAGCTATCGGGAGGGTATTAAACCCACTGTTGGGAATAAAAATTCTTTGCGCTAAAATTTAGCAGACTTTGTATGAAATTATTAATTTATCGGAAGAAAATGAACAAACATAGAAAACATGCCAAGCTAAAACTTCGAACTAATGGAAATTACGCTCCTAATGAAATTTCAATTTTAGGTGTAAAATGCTCCATTATTGCTGATTTAGTACAAAATATTGCGAAAAAACTGCAAAATATGTCAAAAATTGCATATTTAGATGCAAGTCATAAATCCGAAATTGAGACACCGATTTTAAATACGTATACATTTCATCATTCAGGTAATTTGGACTCAAATTCTGAATCGGTTTTAAATCCAATCAATGCAAGAATTCAGTTCTCACAAAATAATTTATTATTTATCAATGGGAATCACTATCAGGGACAGCAACAAATCCTTATTTTAGATAATGAAAAAGAGACTTCCGTTTTAAAACGGATGGATCAACTGACAAACATTCAATTTGTAATTAAATTGAATTCCGAATCTAAATACTTTGACTTTTTGATTGAGAAATATCCAAATATCAAAAATTTACACTGTTATTACATAGATGAAATTGATAAAATATCCGATCATATTGAAAGTATCATTCAACAACATATTGCTCCGGTTCAAGGATTAGTTTTAGCAGGAGGCAAAAGTACCCGAATGGGAAAAGATAAGGGAAGCTTGAGGTATTATGATAAAAATCAACAAGATTTTGCCATAGAATTATTGGAAAATAATCAGTTAAAAACCTATTTGTCGGTAAGGGAAGATCAAGAAGTTGAAAGAACCCATAAAATAACAGATAAGTTTCTTGGATTGGGGCCTTTTGGAGCGATTTGTTCTGCATTTCAGGAAGATCCTAATTCGGCCTGGTTGGTACTGGCTACCGATTTACCTTTTGTAAATAATGAACTTATTCAGTTGCTGTTAAAAAACAGAAACCCATCAAAAGTTGCGACAACGATCAAAGGAAAAGACAAGCAATTTCCCGAACCTTTAATAACAATTTGGGAACCTAAAAGTTATCCCATATTACTAAGTTATTTGTCACAAGGTTATTCTTGTCCGAGAAAAATTTTGATCAACTCCGATGTTGAAATTGTTGAAATTAATGATGAATTCATTAGAAATATAAATACTCCCGAAGAATTTAAAGCCGCTTACAAAGAAATAAATGAATAAAACATTACATATAGTTAATGGCGATAGTACAGCACAGGTATTAGCCAAATCATTTATTCATGGTGATGTGATTGTTTGGAGAGAAATGTTATGTGAAGGCTCCTTGCATAAAAATATCGGAAGCGACGAATTTTGGAAAACACGTTATTCTTATTTTGAATCTGAAGTGGGTGTATCTAAGTTGGAATATTTTGATAAAACTATCAAAGAAATTCAAAAAATAGAGGATATAGCAAATTATAAAGAAGTTGTGTTATGGTTTGAATTTGATTTATTTTGCCAGGTTAATTTGTTGGCATTATGCACTTATTTATTAAAATTTTATCGAAAGGACATTACATATTCCTTGATTTGCACGGGTAGAGAAAAGGGGAAGGAAACATTACAATCCTTATCAGATTATGGTCCGGATGAATATGAAAAACTACTAAACAAAAAGGTAAAACTATCGAGAAACAATTTTCTTTTTGCAGAAGAATGCTGGAGCCTATATGTTGAAAATGACAAACAGAAAATAATGGAATTTGATTTTAATAAGTGTTCTAAATTTAGCTACTTACAAAAGGCAATGGATCAACATGTACTTACATTTTCGAATCAAAACGGTCTCAGTCAAATTGAAACTAGAATATTGAACACCATCAGTATCGGAGGCCTTACAAAAAACAAGATTGTCAAAGAACTATTGCATTGGCAACAAAAAGAAACCGTATATGGTTTTGGAGATTTGCAATACTTTTTGACATTGGAAAAGCTAGAAAAGTACTATACCGTTGAAAATGAAACGTTCATTTTAAATAAGGAAGGGAAAGAATTAATGGCATGAAACAAATTACAAAACATCAATTATTTCAGCGTCAAACAACCTTAACCGAATTTGGTGAAAGGGGACAACAAAAATTGCAACATGCAAAAGTTTTGATCATTGGTTGTGGAGGATTGGGAAATTCGGCTGCTGTATATCTCGCAACAAGTGGAATTGGACAAATTCATTTGATTGATTTTGATGTGATTGACGTTTCTAATTTACATCGACAGGTGTTTTTTAAAAGTGATGAAATCGGAAAATCAAAAGCAGAAATTCTTGCCAGATATATAGAACAAATTGCACCTTTTACAGAAATTTCATTTTCCAATAATGCGATTTCAAAATCTAATATTTTTGAGACCATCAGTGATTTTGACATTGTTTTAGATTGCACAGATAGTTTACCTATAAAATATTTGATCAATGACGCCTGCGTTTTAAAAGATAAAATTTTGATTTACGGGTCACTCTATAAATTTGATGGTTATATTGCTAGTTTCAACACCTTAGATAGTGAAGGAAATAGAACCACAAATTTAAGAGATGCTTTTCCGGAAATACCTAAAATTAGTATTCCAAATTGTTCGGAAGCAGGAACATTAAACACCATAGTAGGAATTATTGGTCTGATGCAGGCCAATGAAGTTATTAAAATAGTTTCCGAAATTGGAAAACCTCTTGCAAATCAATTACAGATATATAATAGTTTGGACAATTCTCAATTCAATATGAAATTGAAAAATTCTTTTTCAAAAGAAAGAATCCAAAGCATTTTTGATGTAGAAAATTACACCGATACAAATTGCCAAATACAAGATGAGAATTTATTAATATCGGCAGAAAAGTTAAGAGAAAAAATTTTAAATCAGGAAAATTTCAAAATCCTTTCTGTTATTGAAGATATGGATACAGAATTACCTTTTGAAGTTGACTTAAAAGTACCCTTATCGACCTTGGAGTTGAAAAAAATTGATTTTAAAAATAATAAAGAAATTGTCGTTATTTGCAACCAAGGAATATCAAGTTATATCGCTACTCAAAAAATTAAAAAAACGTATCCAAACCTTAAAGTTTTAAGTTTAAAAAACGGAATTACCCAATATTAAATGCAAAATCCATTACAGTTTTACGAGTCAGAAAAACAGGTTTATGAAATAGAACTGTCTTCCTTAAAAAAGAAATTGGCAACATCAAGCACCTTGCGCCTGTTTGTTTTTTTAGGCACTATTTTAGGCGTATACTTCTTTTTTAACAATGTCGGTATCGCCATTGGGTTTGCTATTGTTGGAATTTCAATCTTTTTATATTTAATTTCTAAACATATTGATTTACAATACAAAAAAAATCTTACAAAGGCTTTATTAAAGATAAATAAAACTGAAATCCTTGTATTAAACAGAGATTATTTTGACTTGGATGATGGTAAGGAATTTATTGACCCAGAACATCCGTATAGTGTTGACATTGATTTATTTGGACAAGGATCCTTCTTTCAATATTGCAACAGAACTGTAATCAATGAGGGAAAGAAAAAGCTGGTAAAAAACTTATTAGAAAATGATATCTCAAATATAGAAAATAAACAAGAGAGCATTAAAGAATTGGCTCAAATGCCTAAATGGAGACAGCATTTTTCGGCCGTAGCAAGTTTGGCCAGGGTGCAATATTCAGCAAAATTAATTGTGGATTGGATCCATAATTATCATTCTGTTTTTCCTCAATTCTTGTCGTTTTTACCCTTAATTTTTTCAAGCATATCCATTTTGATAGGTGTATTGGTTGGAATGAATTTGATTAACTTTCAGGTGCTCGTTGCCTGGTTTTTCTTGGGATTAGGTTATTCAGCATTTTATCTAAAAAAAGTGAATAAATTGTATGAAAATGCCACCAAAGCAAAAGATACTTTTAGTCAATATCACAAATTATTGGACAAGATTGAAACGGCTGATTTCTCTTCGAAAATTTTAAAAGAAAAACAACAAGAAATTCGAGGAGAGTCTCAAAAGGCATCAATCATTTTTAGTCAATTTTCTAAAATATTAGATGCATTGGACCAGCGGAACAATTTGTTGATAGTGTTTATAGCCAATGGTTTTTTATTAAGAGATTTGAAAATATCAAGCAATGTTGAAAAATGGATAAAGAACTATCAACATCAAGTTGAAAAATGGTTTGAAGTGATCTCTTTTTTTGACGCTGAAAACTCGTTATCGAATTATGCTTTTAATCATCCGAAATCGATATACCCGATAATTCAAGCAAATGAAATTTCGATAGAAGCCAAAAATTTAGGCCATCCTTTAATCAGACAAGATCTGCGAATTGACAACGACTTTTTGATTAAAAATCAAGAATTTTATATTATTACCGGGGCTAATATGGCTGGGAAAAGCACCTTTTTACGAACGGTTTCCTTATCAATTATGATGGCAAATATAGGTTTGCCTGTTTGTTCGAGTTCTTTTATTTATTCGCCCTTTAAATTAATTACAAGTATGCGAACCTCGGATTCATTGGCAAAAGATGAATCATATTTCTTTTCAGAATTGAAACGGTTAAAATTTATTGTAGACGCGATAAACCCTAAAGTGAATGGAGAAAAGTATTTTATCATTTTAGATGAAATTTTAAAGGGAACCAACAGTACAGACAAAGCCATAGGCTCTAAAAAATTTGTTGCGAAATTGGTTGCCTCCCATTCAACAGGAATCATTGCCACACACGATTTGAGTTTGTGTGAAATTGAAAAAGACTTAACCCAAATAAAAAACTACTATTTTGATGCCGAAATTATCGATGATGAACTTTATTTTGATTATCAATTAAAAAAAGGAATCTGTAAAAATATGAATGCTTCGTTTTTACTTAAGAAAATGGAGATTATTTAAGAATTCATTCTCTTTTGAGATCCCTAAGGGTGAGCATTCACCCAGACATCACCATCATCAAAATGTTCTTTTTTCCAAATAGGTACTGTTTCTTTTAAGGTATCAATGGCATATTGGCAGGCATCAAAAGCGGCCATTCGATGGGCAGATGAAACGGCTATAATCACAGGAATATCACCTATTTGTAATTCACCTTCAGCGTGATGGATGGCAATTTTTGTAATATCAAACTTTTCAATGGCTTGTAAAGCTATCTTGTTTAACTCTTTAATCGCCATAGCTTTATATGTTGTAAAATCTAATTGAATAACATTTTTGCCCTTGGTCTTGTTTCTAACTGTTCCTACAAATAAGGCAATACCTCCGCAAGATGTATCCTGAACAAAAGCATAACATTCTTGTATGTTTAGTTTTTCAGAGGAGATTCGTATTGAAATATTATGTTCCATAGTCATTGGTTTTTCCTTTTGGGAAAATTAAAAGGGGCTTTTAACCTCCACTAACAGGTGGAATTATGGCCACAACATCGTTCTCTTTTAATAATGCATCGTTTTCAACATATTCTTCATTCAAGGCTATTGAAAATTCATTTATAGAGGAAAACCCCGGGTATTTATCCATCAATGCCCTTGTTAAATGATGGATGGTCGCATTTTCATTCAATTCTAAAACCGAAGAACTTTCGTTAGCAATATCCTTCGAGATACCAAAAAAGAGGGTTTTAATTTTCATCAATTATTGTTTTAAAATTTTTTCTTGAGGCAAAATTACTTAAACGTAACTATTGTTACAAGTTCAAGCTCAATTTTTATATAATTTTGTATCTTTAGTGTGAATCTTTTTTGCATGAAATTAAAATTCATTTTACCTATTTTTGAATGGCTGCCTAATTATAAAAAATCTTGGTTTAAAAGTGATTTAATTGCAGGTATAACCGTTGGAGTTCTCTTAATTCCTCAAGGAATTGCCTATGCTTTAATTGCCGGATTACCTCCAATTTATGGTTTGTATACGGCCATGATTCCCCAAATAGTGTATACTTTTCTAGGAACTTCTCGTCAGTTAGCCATTGGTCCGGCAGCAATGGATTCTTTAATTGTGGCATCAGGAATCGCTGCCTTGGCGGCTATAGGCTCAGAACATTTTATTGTTTTGGCCATATTACTTGCCTTTATGATTGGTGTTTTTCAGGTAGCTTTTGGTATTTTCAAACTGGGATTTTTAGTGAATTTTTTATCAAAGCCGGTTATTAGTGGTTTTACTTCGGGCGCTGCCATTATTATTGGAATGAACCAAATAGGTAATTTATTGGGTGTTGATGTAAACAGAAACAATCAATTGCATAGTTTAAGCTATGATATTTTGATACATTTTACTCAAGTAAATTTGTATGCATTTCTTTTGGGAAGTTCAGCCATAGCAATTCTACTGATTTTTCATTTTAATTTTAAAAAAATACCGGCGTCATTGATTGTTGTAGTGTTGGGTATTTTGATAACCTATATATTTAAATTGGATCAAAATGGAGTAAATATTTTAGGTGAAATCCCAAAAGGATTACCGGAATTTACGGTACCAACATTTGATAAAGAGTTCATCAACGAATTATCAGGATTGGCGCTCACACTTGCATTGATCGGTTTTATGGAAGCCATTTCAATTGCTAAAACTATTGAATCAAAACACAATAGCTATACTGTAAAACCAAATAAAGAATTGATTGCGATAGGACTTGGTAATATAGTTGGTTCCTTTTTTCAATCTTTTGTTGCAACTGCAGGTTTTGCCCGAACAGCTGTCAATGACAAATCCGGTGCACAAACACCTTTATCATCATTGATTGCAGCCACAGTTATAGGCTTGTGTTTGGTGTTTTTAACTCCTGTTTTTTATTATTTACCAAAACCAATATTGGCGGCAATCATTATTGTTGCAGCTCTAGGACTGTTGGATTTTAAAATGCCTAAAAAATTATTAAAATTTAATCTTAGAGATTTGGTCATTTTAAATATCACTTTGTTCGTGACAATTTTCATGGGTATCAAGGAAGGAATATTGATAGGCATTATCTTATCTATTGTGATGCTGATCTACAAATCAACCAAACCACATATTGCTGTATTAGGCAATGTTCCCGGAACCCGTTTTTATCGAAATATGAATCGATTCAAAAATTTAAATGTTAACGACGAAATCCTGATCATTCGTTTTGATGCCCAATTGTATTTTGCCAATACCACTTATTTTAAGGATAAGTTAAAAGAATTTGCCAGGAACAAAGGCAAAAATTTAAAAGTGATAATTATTAATGGAGAAAGTTTAAACGCACTTGACAGCAGTGCAATTTATACCTTGGATGAAATCCACGATTATTTTAAAAAATCAGAAATTATTGTTGCTTATACGGGATTAAAAGGACCCGTAAGAGATGCCATTGTTAAATCAGGCCTGATCAAAAAAATTAGATACGATCATTGTTTTATGAGTATTTTTGAAGCCGTTGAATTTTTTGAAAAACAAGGAATACAATTCTC
>SMVA01245030.1_pt1 | contig 37317 bp, 39 predicted proteins | sample 2456451 | NCBI WGS metagenome assembly SMVA01 (sample SAMN11095933, study PRJNA526329) | marine sediment metagenome | biome: Marine sediment; feature: Surficial sediment; material: Deep marine sediment; isolation source: Hadal surficial sediment | place: Pacific Ocean | collected 2014-05 | depth...
AGAGCTCATCCACATTGCCAGGGCTAACGGTGCACTGGGTGCAAAGCTCACGGGTGGCGGCGGTGGCGGGTCGATGGTTGCTTTGTGCCCGGACTGTCAGGACCAGGTCGCGAACGCCATGGAAAGCGCTGGCTACAAAAGCCTGTCGGTAACGATCAGCTAAAGGCAGCCGCTCCAGGTGGGAGCGAATTTAGTCTACAAGCTTGATGTGAGAGACATCCGGCGCGGGAGGCGGTGGTTGGTCATCGCGGTCACCGATATCGGCGCCGACTTCAGCCACATCGAAATCCACGTCATTGATTTTCGGTGCAACAACGACCGCCGGTTCAAGAAGCATATCCGCGCCAACTTCCGCTACCTCAAAATCGGCATCCGGAACCGTCGGTACTTCTTCGCTCTCGTCGGCCAGGCTGGCGTCGACATCTGCGACGGCAACATCAGGGGCCTGTGTATCGTCCGGCTCGGTCGCAGGTGGCGCAGACTCAGTAGTCGGTGAAGGCGTATCAACCGTTTCAACCGTTTCAACCGTTTCAACCGTTTCAACCGTTTCAACCGTTTCAACCGAAGGATTATCAGCAGAGGATGTCGGCGGTTCTACAGGTGCTTGCGTTGCCGTATCTTCGAGCTCCGCGGCTGACGCATCTGCGGACTCTGTCGCGGTTTCGTCAGGTGCATCGTCGGGCTTCGCGGCGGACGTATCTGCGGACTCTGTCGCGGTTTCGTCAGGTGCATCGTCGGGCTCGGCGGCTGACGCATCTGCGGACTCTGTCGCGGTTTCGTCAGGTGCATCGTCGGGCTCGGCGGCTGACGCATCTGCGAACTCTATCGCGGTTTCGTCAGGTGCATCGTCGGGCTCGGCGGCTAACGCTTCTGGCTCGGAAGCGCTCTGCGCGGATTCGGCCGCTTCTTCCATGGCGGCGATCTGCAGTAGACCGCCTGCCTTCTTGAATATTTCCTGGTACTTTTCTGCGGTTGCCTCATCGACATCGCGCTTAACGACGACCGGTTTTCCGGAAAACAGCTTCTCCACCTGAGCTTTGCTCAAGTTTAAAGATTCCCTCAGTCGTCGTTTGACGACCCCGCGGTGTTGTCCTTTAACGAGTTCGCCGCTGAACACCAGTTGATACATTCCGTCCATCGGCAAATTGTAGCGCATCATCACGCCAGAACCGTTCATTGCTTCTCATTATGCGACGGAGCACTATCTCAAACGGACGTTTTTTGGGGGTTGAGATGGGTACAGCAGCTCGAGTCGTCATCCTGCCGAAGGATACCGCGACACTGCGGATCGAAGATGTTTCACTGCCTGACCCTGGACCAACCCAGGTGGTCGTGAAGCAGTTCGCATCAGGCATCTGCCACTCTCAGCTCCATCAGATGAATCGGCCGAGAAAATATCCGGTTATTCTCGGGCACGAAGCCACGGGTGTTGTCAGCAAGACTGGCAACAACGTCACCCACGTAAAAGAAGGTGACATTGTGCTGCTCACGTGGGTGCCGAGAAACGCGTCCGCGGCGGCCGAGTTACCCGTTAGATCAACACTCGAGGTCAGTGACGGCATCGCCCAATCCGAAAACGTTTTTACCTGGGCAGACAACACAATCGCCGATCAACAGTACGTCGTCAAAGTCGACCCCAACATCAAAAAAGACGTAACCGCCATCATCGGTTGTGCCGTGATGACCGGCGCCGGTGCGGTGATCAACACAGCCAGCGTTCAGCCCGGGCAAAGTGTTGCAATCTTCGGAGTTGGAGGGGTGGGACTCTCGGCGGTCGTAGGCGCAAGGATGGCAGGTGCTGATCCCATTATTGCTGTGGATCTGGATGACTCGAAACTCGAATTTGCCACAAAGTTCGGCGCCACTCACACGATCAATGCAGCGCAGGAAGACCCCATCGCGGCCATTCATGCACTTACCGGAGTGAATGAGAAATATACGTTTCTGAAAACTCAGGTGAGTGGAGTTGACTTTGCCTTCGATTGCATCGGGGTTCGCCAGACCATGGAGCAAATTGTGCCAGCGTGCAAAACAGGTCAGTTTGGCGTCACGAAGGGCGGCCTCGGCGTGCTCGTCGGCGTGCCGAGCACGGCAGTGGAATTGAATGCGCTTGACATGCTGCTCAACGAGAAAGGATTCATCGGCAGCTTTGGCGGGTCATGCGCACCGGATCGGGATTTTCCACGCTTTCTGGAATGGGAAGAACGCGGCGAACTCAATCTCGATGCCATGATCACCCGGCGCTTCACCATCGATCAGATTAACGAAGCAACAACCGCGCTCGCGGCTGGCGAGATACACGGTCGCGCAATACTCGAGTTTTAGGATAGACAAGAACCGATCGACCAACCTTTGACCAATCTCCCTGGGGGACAGGCAAATGGCAGACCTCTTGAAAATGTCGACCGACATCATCGATAAAACGGGCGTGGATCCGGATTTCGTGCCCGGCCCAATAAACCGCATCAACCATGAGCTTTCTGTTCTCACCGACGACATCGCAATGGTGGAGGCTTTTTCGCACTGCATCGTATTCAAGACGGATGACGGCCTCGTTGCTTTCGACACGAGCAATGAGCGCGGTGGCGGCAGAGTTGTTGACGCGATACGCGGCTGGACGGGAGATCGATTCAACACGCTTGTCTATACACATGGCCACATAGACCATGTGGGCGGTTGCGGCGCGTTCCTTGCTGATGCCGATGAGCGCAAGGATCCTCGGCCGGCTGTCGTCGGACATGAAAACGTCGCGCACAGGTTCGATCGCTACGACATGACCAACGGCTACAACCAGGTGATCAATCAGCGCCAGTTTCTGGGCTTCGACCGGCGCGGCTATTCGATCAGCGGCTCGGATAAATTTCTACCCGAAACCACAGCTCGTCCCGACATCACATATCGGGACCATCACCAGCTCAACATCGGCGGACTCGAGATTGAGCTGCACCATGCGAAGGGTGAGACAGACGACCACACCTGGGCCTGGATCGAGCGTAACAAGGCAATTTGCGCGGGCGACTTCTTTATCTGGAACTTTCCCAACGCCGGGAATCCGCAAAAAGTCCAACGCTACCCGGTGGAATGGGCGGCAGCGATGCGGGACATGGCCGCGCAGGGCGCGGAGTTGTTTCTTCCTGCGCACGGCCTGCCCATTCAGGGACAAGGACGCATCAAGGCCGTGCTCGAAGACGTCGCGGAAGCACTGGAATACCTGGTCAGGGAAACGATCGACATGATGAACGACGGCGCGCGCCTGAACGACATCGTCCACAGCGTGCACATCGCGGCCGAAGTACTCGCAAAACCTTATCTCGCGCCCCTCTATGACGAACCGGAATTCGTCGTACGCAACATCTGGCGTATGTATGGTGGCTGGTACGACGGCAATCCCGCTCACCTGAAACCCGCAGAAGAAAGTGCACTCGCCCGCGAGCTGGCGGCACTCGTGGGTGGCGCAGACGAACTGGCGAAACGGGCAGAACGAATTGCCGACAGCGATATTCGTCTCGCCTGCCATCTGATCGAACTGGCAGTCGGCGCGGAACCGGACAATCTGTTCGCGCATGGCATCCGGGCTGAAATTTATCAGGCGCGGCGCAACAAGGAGTCGTCACTGATGGCCAAAGGCATCTTCGGCTACGCTGCGGGCGAATCCAAGGCAAAGGTTGAGGACAGCGAATAAGCGGACTCCGCAGCTCCGGCTCGTGGTTAGAAGCAGTTCACTTCATGCACACCACCCACTTCATCAGTAATGGGAATATTCGGACGGCTTATCACGACATCGGTGAGGGTCATCCGTTCGTGCTCGTGCATGGTTTCACAGGATCCAAGTTGGACTTTCAGGACCAACTCGGCTGGTTCTCCAACCTCCGTCGCGTCGTCGCCTACGATCAGCGCGGTCACGGTGAGAGTTCGAACAGCGGCCCGTACACGTTTCAGCAGTTGGTCGATGATCTGATAAATTTCCTGGACCGCCTGCAAATCGACACCTGCGACCTGTTGGGCCATTCGCTCGGTGGGATGGTTGCAATGCGAGCCGTGCTGGCCCATCCGGATCGCTTCAGTTCGTTGATTCTGATGGACACATCACCCATGCCGATTGAGATTTTTCCACCAGGCGTCCGTGACCAAATTATCGAACTGGTGGAACGCGAAGGCTGCGAGGCACTGGTGGGTATGATGCGCGGGCAACCGGTGAGCCCGACGCAACGCCTTGGCGTGGACTTCCTGGGCGAATCGGAGCACTGGCGCCGGATCAGCGTCAAGCTCAGTCAGATGGATCCACGGGCGTTCGTCGAGCTCGCGCAGCAACTCGCAGAGGCCGACTCTCTGCTTGCAGAGCTGCCCGGACTGAAATGCCGGACAACGATCGTAGTCGGCGCAAAAGATGAACCGTTTATCCGCCTCTCGAGCAAGATGGGCGACGCCATACCTGGCGCATCGGTGGTCACAATTGCGCAGGCGGGACACTCAGCGCAATACGAAAACGCTGAAGCCTGGCGCGACGCGATAACAGAGCACCTAACAAACAGATATGGGGTTCGGTCAACCGGCGAGTGACTGATACACGGCCTGTGCGATCGACATACCCCTCTGGTCGCCCATGAGCGATGCTTCCATTCGATTCATGACGTATGAAAAACACACTCTGGCATCCTGATCGACCACAATGAGAGAACCACCCCAGCCACCCCACCAGCAGGTGTGAGGATTCGGACCCAGTGGCATCAACTCAGAGGTGAGGCCGTAGCCCATACCGAAACGAATCGGCATTCCGAGGACGAGGTCCATACCGTTGGATTGCTCATCGAATATTACCCGGCACCCTTCTTCGGACATCAGCCTGGTGCCAAATGCTTCGCCGCCGTTCGCAACGATGGATTGCACACGAACCACAGAACGCGCATTGCCATGGCCGTTTGCCGCGGGGATTTCCGCCTGGCGCCAGCCGGCTGTTCTTGATTCCAGAGCGTCGATAGCCGGGTTGGCAAACGTTCGGGCAGCAATCCCATCGGGCTCGACCTGATCTTCGATTCCCCCTTCCGGTGGAATCAGATCGCAAATTCTATGGAAGTGTTCTTCACCCGTGCCGATATGAAAGTCGGCACCCAGCGGTTCTGCTATTTCCTCGCGAAAGAACGTTCCAATCGAGTCACCCGTCACCCGGCGGACGACCTCACCGATGAGATGCCCCTGGGTCAGTGCATGATAACCACTCTGCGTACCTGGCTCCCACCATGGCGCCTGGCGGGCAAGCGCTGCGACCACTGCACCCCAGTTGTAAAACGCCTCACCGGAGAAAGGTTCGTCCATGCCTGAAAGACCGGCCGTATGGCTCATCAAATGCCGGACTTCAATATTTTCCTTGCCGCTTTCTGCGAATTCAGGCCAATAGGTTTTCACCGGCTCATAGAAGTCAATCTCTCCCCGGTCGGCGAGTAACAACGCGCTGATAGCAGCCATGGTCTTCGTCGTGGAATAAACATTGACGATCGTGTCTTCCTGCCACTTTTCAGTTTTCGCTTCGTCCTTGTAGCCACCCCAGAGATCGACGACATATTCGCCTTCGAGACTGACCGCCACGCTGGCACCAACGTCTCCCCGCTCATCGAAATTAGCCTCAAACGCCTCTCGTACCGCGTTGAATCGCTCGTCACAGGTCCCACTGACTTCTGCCACACCCACTCCTTGTTCTATTGTTGATACGGCGTGATGGTTATCCGATTCTAGCAACCACAGGGCCGTTCGGTCAGCCAGCCTCTTGCCACTGCAACAGCGTGAAGGGTGGCTCCGCATCCAGGTGATGTTCGAATACGCCTTCGACAGCAGTGCCAATCTGTACCGGCCGCTCCGGATCACCCAGAAGATTTCCCACCAGACGAATGCCTCCGGCGTGCGGCAATTCGACGAGCACGACCAGATACGCACCCTGCTCGCGCAACGCCGGGTGGACCGGATGCCAGACGCGTTCATAGCTGTAAATGACGCCGTGAGCGGCAGCCTCCGCAAAACTGACATCAAAGCTGTGACAACTATGGCAGATCCATTCAGGCCCCCACTGCCAGGTGTTGCAACGTTGACACTGTTGAACCCGCAGTCGTTCTTCCTGCAAGCCTTCCCAGTAGGGACGATCGAGGCCATCGGGCGCAGGAGCGGGCTGCGGCAGACCGGGATTCAGATAGGTCGTCACAACACCGCCTCCCTGCCGAATATGCAGGCACTGACCGGTGTGACCATCGGCCCCGAAATGACCATCGACACGCTCGCGTCCGGCACCTGATTGGTGGAAGAACCCCACAACTGGCGGACCGCCTCGATATTCAAACCCAATCCGTGCATGTAACACTCGGCGAGATTGCCGCCACTGGTATTCAGTGGCAGTGCGCCCGAAGGGGCAACGAACCGCTCCTTCACGAAGTAGTCGTTGCAACCATCGGGTGTACAGAAGCCATGTTCAACTATGCTCATCAACACGCCTCCGGTGAAGTTCTCATAGCTTTGCAGCACATCGACCTCGGCGGGAGATACCCCGGCCATCTCATAGAGGCGTGGCGCCAGAGTTTTGAACGTCGAGGTAGCGTAATCCGGCGTGTTGTGAACTCCCGCGCCTGCCCGATAGTGCGAACCTGCGACCGCAGCCAGAACATAGGCTGGCTCATTGGCAAAATCCTTCGCCGCGTCTGCCGCGACGAGAACCATTGCGGCTGCGCCATCATTCTCCTGGCAACAGTCATAGAGATGAAAAGGCTCGACAATCCAGCGCGATGCATCGTAGGTGGCCTCGTCCAGAGGCTTGTCGTACATCACCGCCCGGGGATTATTTTGCGCGTGTTCATAGGAGGCGAGAGATATCGAGCGCAGCGCCGCCTGCTCCACACCATGGTCTGCCATGAATCGCTGAACTTTCATTGCAAACATCTGCGCCGGAGACATCAAGCCAAACGGCACCGTGTGGGCCATATCTCCGACTATCGTCTTGCGCTGAGGACCTTGCCCAAAGCGACCGAACTGACCCTGTGCCAGAGCCCGAAAAACGACGACACAATCGGCGATACCGGTCGCAATCGCCGCCGCTGCGTTTGCAATCGCGCCAGAACCACCACCACCTCCACCGCCCCACTGCATGTTCGCAAATCGCAACTCATCGCAGCCGAGAGCGGCTGCCAGCCTCGAAGGATCGCTCCGATCGTTGCTGAAGGAGGCAAATCCATCCACTTTCTTGGCTGATATGCCGGCGTTTTCACAGGCATTCAGAATTGCCTTGAGCGCGAGTTTGAACTCCGCATCAGGCGACTGACCTCGTTTGAAATACTCGGTCTCTCCAACACCGACGACCGCCACCCGCCCCCGCAAACTCCGATCCATATTCCGCTCTCAAGATGCCTGATTTGCGGCAGTATAACCGCAACAAGCCCACTACCAATTCGGCGGCTGTATGGTAGGGTGCGCGTACCTTGTTAGTGACCTTGAGAGAGAAGTTTGTGAAAAAATTTTTCGTCGCCATGATGGCAATCCTTCTGTTCAGCGGCTGCGCCGCCACGAGTACAGACTCTATGAACGCACTGGAGAATCGAGTCAGCGCGCTGGAGCGTAGCGTGTCGAGCGCCTCCGACGCAGCAGAATCAGCCGGTGCTGCCGCCGATCGGGCCAGTCGGGAAGCCGGTGCGGCTCAAAGTGCCGCAGAGCGAGCGCTCGATGCAGCGAATGAAGCTAATGAGCGGGCTCAACGCATGTCGGAAACCTGCTGCGCACGAAAATAACACAGGCTCGCCGGACGCTCATATTTTGACGGGAATTCCCGTCATGTCTGACAGCACCTGATCCACCAGCCGCCAGTCCACACTGGCGGCGTGATCTCCTGTCGCATCGACAATCTTCTGGATCAACTCAGTCCGAGTGCTGTCTTCGTATAGATCTTTGTGGCTTTCCGCATAGAGAACCGAGTTGCGCCAGCCGAGCTTCAGGGGTTGATTGATGATGTAGACGGGGGTCCCGTTCGGCACCAGCTCAACCAACGTTTCAATATGCTCATCATATAGTCGGATGCAACCATGGCTCACCATCTGGCCCACCCCAAAGGGCTTGTTGGTTCCGTGGATGAAGTAGCCGGGAACCGATATCTGCAAGGCCAGACGACCGAGCGGATTATCCGGGCCTGGCGGCACAACCGGAGGCAACGGATCTCCCATTTCTGCATGTTCGCGCCGCGCGGCAGCGGTAGGCGTCCAGGATGGGTTTTCAATACGGGTAACAACGCTTGCTTGCACGAGAGGAGTTGGAAAACTGAGCCTACCGATTCCGACGGGATAGGTGACGACCCTGTTTTGTCCCGCCGGATAGAAATAGAGCCGAAACTCCGGAATATTGATGACAAGCCCATCCCTGGGAGTGTCGGGAAGAACATACTCCGTAGGCAATTGAATCATCGTACCTTCGCCCGGCAGCCACGGATCTACATCAGGATTGGCATCCAACAGCTCACGGTAGCCCACCGCAAACCTTTGCGCGATGGCGGCGAGCGTATCTTCATACTTGAGTCGGATCCGGGTAACCGCTCCCACAACAGAATCGCCATTTTCTGGCAACCGGTAGGCGGCCGCGGACGCGCCACCAGACGATACGGCCACCACGCTCAGAAGCAAAAGCTGAACGATCGTCGGGCAAACTCGATTCACAATACTCTGCACAACCTTCAATCGCGGAAATTCCCAGGGACGCAGAGAGTTTAAACCATGACGGACACGATGGGGACTAACAAACAAACGAGAACGGCTCCTGGCGTCTTCCTTCTGTATCGAGCCACGATCGGTAATTGGCGTAAGAAGCGCGCAGCTGGCGCCTTCAGCGGACTCTGGCTTCGCCGTGGATGACACGATAAGGTAGGCACCACGCAATTCGGAGGACGTCCAACATGCCAATCAATCCAGATGCCGTAGGTGCTGAAGGCTCACCAACCCGGCGCAGTTGGACAGCTAAAGACGCTTTACTTTATGCAGTCGGAGTCGGCGCGGGTACCGATGAGCTGCAGTTCACCACGGAAAACACCAAGGATACTCCACAGAAGGTTCTGCCAACGTTTGCGGTCATTATCGGCGGCGGCGGCATTCCGATGGACCAGGTCGGCTCGTTCAATCCGATGCTTATGGTCCACGGCGAACAGGGCATCGAGCTCTTTGATGAGATTCCCGCAGATGGCGAAATTGAAAGCGTCGGCAGGATCACGGGTATCTATGACAAGGGTTCGGCTGCGGTATTGGAATTTGAGTCGACTTCCAGCGATGCAGCCACCGGCAAACCATTGTTGAAAACACACACAAGCCTCTTCTGCCGCGGCGAAGGTGGCTGGGGCGGCGATCGCGGACCTTCGACCAAACTGGAGTATCCAGACCGTGATCCTGACCAGCGCACGACGTACAAAACACGTGAAGACCAGGCGCTGACCTACCGCCTCTCCGGCGACCGAAACCCTTTGCACTCCGATCCGTCTTTCGCTGCGATGGGTGGATTCGATCGACCAATACTGCATGGACTTTGCACCTGGGGCTTCACGGGGCGGGCTTTACTGCACGCATTGTGCAATGGCGACCCCAGCCGGTTCAAAAGCATGAAGAGCAGGTTTTCCAAACCCGTGATGCCGGGTGACGAGCTGACCGTCTCCATGTGGGTCGAGGACAATACTGCGCTTTTTCGCACGACCAATCAGAACGGCGACATCGTCATCGACCAGGGTACTTTCACTTTCAACTAGACTAAGGAGAAGGCCATCGTGCTGCAAACCGCGCTCGCCTTCGTCGCGGGGTTGCTCAGCGTAGCGCTCAGCGAGATATTCTCGATCACCTGGATGACGGTAGCACCAGCCAACCTGGACCTGACCGCCAACTATTTTTTGTCGGTAGTCGTTCCGGCCGTGTTGCTGGTTCATCTCACGATGACGCTGATTTTCTGGAAGGCGCTTGCGCGCAACCCCGGACGCAACTGCGGACTCTTCATCGGCACCCACGCCATCGCCCAGGCGGCCGTTCTGTTGTTGCTGAACAACCCGCCGGCTGATATCGCGTCCTACGTAGCCATTATCCTCCTCAGCGGTGCATTGGTTTCCACCGTATTCAGGCGCTACATCTGGAACGACCCGTTCGCCAGAAGCTGATGCTCGAGCGAATCGTCCGCGAGGGTGAGTTCGGTGCGGCATTCGGTCACAATGGCGATGGTCCCGGATACTGTTACAGCGGCTTTTACTTTCTCGCGCAGCAATGTGCAGTCGCCGTGATCGCGAACGACGATAACAGCGATCTCAGTTTCGCGACGATTCTCAAACTCTACCGAGACAAAGCAGGTTCATCATGCAACCACCCCGTCTTTTGCCTCCGCATTACTTCGTCTTCTCGCTCCTGACGATGATTGGCCTGCGCATCATTGAAACCGCGCCATTGTTCGGTGGCAGCTGGTATCTGCTTGGGTTGCTGCCGCTGGTTCCGGGGCTTGGGATCGCGCTCTGGGGCGTGCGCCTGTTTGCAAAAGTCGGTACCAATATCGTGCCTTTCACCGAGTCCACAGCGCTTGTCACCGACGGTGCTTTTGCTTATTCACGCAATCCGATGTATCTCGGGATGGTTCTGGTTCTGCTCGGGGTTGCCTTTCTGCTCGATCGGGCCTCGCCCTGGCTGGTGCTCGTTGCGTTCATCCTCGTGATCCGCTTGAAATTCATTCAGTTTGAAGAGCCGTTGATGGAGCAGACGTTCGGCGAGGATTACGTAACCTACAAATCCAACGTGCGCCGCTGGCTGTGAACTCAGGCAGCATTCATCGGCCGAATGAATCGGCGAAGTACTGGTTCGAGGAAGGCTGCCACATTCTGGAACTCGCAAACTCCGCAGACGATCCGGATCTGTCGATCGCCCGGGCAAGGGTTGGCCCCGGTCAGACCACCCGCTGGCATACGCTGAGCGCGACAACAGAACGCTACGTTATTCTGGCTGGAGAAGGCATCGTCGAGCTCGGCAAAGATCTGCGGGAGAGTGTCACGACCGGTGACGTGGTGCGAATCCCAGCAGGCATTGCGCAGCGAATTCGAAACTGCGGTACCGAAGATCTGGTGTTTCTGGCCATCTGTTCACCCAGATTCACTCTTGAGTGCTATACCGCTATGGAACCGGATGCTGATTGAACTCGAGGAGATGCTCGAAGGCTGATCCTGCGCGGATCAACGTCGGCTCGCCAAGTTTCCGGCCGATCAATTGAATCGACTTCGGCAATCCGTTTGCAGCCAGTCCGGCGGGAAGGGTAATCGTCGGATGACCCGAGTAGTTGAATGGCGCAGTAAAGGTCAAAAAATCGGCGCGAGCTTCATCGAAGGACGCAGGATCATTCATCTCCTCAACCGTTGGCGGCAGCGCCGGCATGCAGGGCGCGAGCAACACATCGACGTCACGCAGCAGCGCATCGAGCGCTGTTGAAAAGTCACCTCGGATGATTTCCAGAGCGGCATAATCGTCCTCACTCGATTTGCGGCCGATCTCGATCAGACCGGCAAGCACAGGACCGTAGAGTTCCTTCTGCGCCGGGTAGTACTTCGCATGCGCCCGCGCACATTCGACCCCGCAGGTTACCGACCAGTCGCGGACAAGCGGTTCGTAACTCGCTGGCATCTTCACTTCCGAGATCTTCGCGCCGCATTCGACGAAAATCTCAACGGCTTCCCGGACCGTCGCAATTACCTCATCCGCCACACCTTGCGACACATAATTCCAATCGACACCAATCGTCAGGCCCGCAACCTGATCGCTCAGCGCTGCAAGATAGTTGGGCACAGCGGCGTTCAGCGTCGTGGGATCGTTGCGATCCTCTCCGGCAAGCACCTGTAACAGCCGCGCTGCATCGGCAACACTGCGGCTCATCGGTCCAATGTGATCGAGGGACTCGGCAAGCGGGAATGCGCCATGACGACTGACTCTGCCATAGGTGGGCTTGATTCCGACCAGCCCGCAACTGGCACACGGAAAGCGAATGCTGCCGCCCGTATCCGTTCCGAGGGCAGCGAATGCAAGACCGGCACTTACGGCCACGGCCGAACCCGAAGAAGACACACCCGTCCACCGCGACTCGTTCCAGGGATTCAACGGAGGATCAATATCGGGGTGATGGACGCCGTACGCACCTTCGGTCAATTGAGTCTTGCCGATGAGGACAGCACCAGCTGCCTTGAGGCGGGCGACGACGGTGGCATCTTCTTCCGGGATGAAATCTGCCATGACCGTGGTGCCACTGGCGGTGACGACGCCCCGGGTATTAAGCAGGTCCTTTACTGCAATCGGCACACCATGCAGCGCACCCAACGGAAGGCCTTCCTCGCGATCTTTGTCCAGCTTCGCTGCTGTGGCGAGCGCAGCGTCCGCCAATACTCTGACGTAACTTTTCAGCTCACCGTCAACCGACTCGATCCGCTCCAGCAGCGCCCGGGTCACCTGGATCGCGGTCAGCTCACCACTTTTGATTCGGCCACAGATATCATGGAGTGATTCATAGTGAATGTCCGCCATCACCAACCTCCTGTGCCGCCTGCTAGCTCGATTCTTCCAGATCGAATATTTTGCCGGGATTGAGAATGCCGTTTGGATCGAGCGCTACCTTTAGTCTGCGCATGAGCTGGATTTCGTCCGCGCTTCGCGTAATACCAAGATACGGTTTTTTCTCAGTTCCAACACCGTGCTCAGCCGAGACCGATCCGGCGATGGCGACAAGCGGTTCGTAGACACACGCCTCGACCCGTTTGCGATCCTCGTCCCCGCCTTGTCCGACGGAGATCAGGAGGTGCAGGTTGCCGTCGCCCATATGCCCGAAGATGAAATTGTTGAATTCAGCATAGTGTGCCGCGAGACGTTCGTTGACTTCATCGAGATAGGCTTCCATGCAGGAAATGCGCAGGCTCACATCAAAGGTGAAAAGCGGTGCGTAACGGAAACCCTGCTCTACATCATCACGCAGCGCCCACAGTTGCAGGCGCTTGGCCTCAGATTGTGCGACAACTGCATCAGCGATCAACTCACTCTCGTAGGCATCCGCCAACGCCGCTTCAACGGCAGACGCATCACTGCCCATCGCTTCGACGAGCACGTAATACGGATACTCCTGCGACACGGGTGGCTTACCTTGTGCCGGCTCGGTGGTAACAAGACGATAAAAATTGTTCCACATCACCTCGAATGCGGAAAGCGTGCCGCCGAGCCTGGCATCCATGTGCTTCAAAAATAGCACCAGCTTCTTGAACTCGTCGATTGCAACAAACAACGTCGCCTGGGATTCCGGCTTCTCCCGCAGCCGCAACACCGCACGTGTGACAATACCAAGACTGCCTTCTGTGCCAATGAACAGCTGCTTGAGATCATAGCCCGCATTGTTTTTGATCATCTGGTTCATGGATGAAATCACGGTGCCATCGGCAAGCACTGCTTCAAGTCCAAGCACCATGTCCCTGGCCATTCCGTAACGAACTACGCGATTACCACCGGCATTTGTCGAGATATTCCCGCCGATCGTACAACTGCCGCGTGCACCAAGGTCGAGTGGAAACATGAGGCCTTCATCGTCCGCGGCTTCCTGGATGTTCTGCAGGATGACACCACTTTGAACGATCATCGTCCGATCGAGAGAATTGATCTCTTCAATCGAGTTCATGCGTTCGAGCGAAAGCGCGATATCTCCGGGGGACGTAATGGCGCTCCCCACCAGTCCCGTCAGACCGCCATGAGCCACCACGCTCTGCTGGTTCGCGCTACATATTTTGAGCGCCTTACTTACCTGTTCGGTCGTGCGGGGACGCAGCAGCGCTTTCGCCTGCACCGTATCGGATCGCCAGATGCCTGCCGAACGTTCGCGCACGGCGGCGCCCACCATCACGCAATCTTCGCCGAGCGCCTCGATCAGTTCTCCGATCACGCGATCGTTGGTGAAATCTTCTTCGACGACTTCCATCACTTCAGCCCCAGGTTCCCTTAAAGAGGAGCTTACCGCAGAACACGCGCGCTCGCTCGCACCCCACGCAGCACCTTGAGAACCGACCCCGTCCCGCACAGCTGCGCGGCTCCGTCGGAGTTACACTGGGCGCAGGGATTGCACCTGTGAAATTACAATGCGGACGAAATTCGATAAGGCTTATTACGACAAATTCTATAGAGACCCGGGCACCCGGGCCGTGTCACCGGCCGCAGCGAAACGCCAGGCCGAGTTCATCGCCGCGTATCTCACTTACCTCGATATGCGAGTGCATCGACTTATCGATGTTGGTTGCGGTGTCGGCAACGTTCTGCGCGCGCTGGCGAGGGTCTACCCTCGAGCCGAGACAACCGGCGTCGAGTACAGCGATTATCTGTGCGAACGCTATGGCTGGACGCAGGCTTCAGTGACCGACTACAAACCAGATAGACCGGCCGACCTGGTAATCTGCAACGACGTGCTCGCATACCTCGACGACGCTACCTGCGAGGCTGCGATCCGAAATCTGGCAGAGATGACGGCCGGCGCGCTGTTCCTTGGAGTATTGACCGAGGAAGACCTCGCAGTCTGCGACAAGCAACGCACCGACAACCAGCAGGTCATTCGAACTCGCGCATGGTACCAGCGGCGGCTGACCCGCAGCTTCACGAACGTTGGTGGTGGATTGCATCTCAAGACGCCTCTCAGCGTCACGGTCTGGAGCCTCGACCGACTACAATGACTTCAGATTATCTTCTGGATTACGGTCGATCATCTTGTTATGCGGATCGATTCCTACTCGTACCGGTCTCTCCGTCACGGTAAACGTCAACGTTTGCTCACGAGTTTTGATCAACTGTTTCTGCAAGGGTATCGGTTCCGGTAGATCATTTTCGCCAAGCTCATCGGACGCTTCAGGAAAGATCGCCAGATCGAACATCTGCTCCAGAGCAACTTCCGTTTCTCTGCCGGCGCCATCGGATTCGAGCTTTCGCGCACCGATTGTCATGGTTACCACGAATCCGTGCGCCGTCTCAGCAACGTCTGCCAAGTTGAATCGTTAAATCGACTGTGGTTTCCGCGTGATCGCTGCGAGCAGGTCACCCGCCCATCGCCCTGCCAGCGGTCGACACCGGGGCCGTCGCAGCATCTCTCAGCAACTGCATAGCAACTGTCGTTCCAACTTATTTTTCGGTTTGTTATCAACAAGTTGACGGCTGACTTCCGCAGCATGCATGGCCAGAAGGCCAACGACTTGGCTAATTTGACCACCCCATGGCTTGCTGATCGGCCACCCCGCCTGCCACTATCAGACCATGGATGAACTCAACTGGCTCAACGCCACAGCGCAGGTGGCGCTGCTCACATCCCGGCAAATTTCCGCCGTGGAGCTGATGAACAGCTGTTACGACCAGATTGAGCGAATCAACCCGCAAATCAATGCCCTGGTCAACGTCCTGCCGCGTGAGAAGGCGCTCGAACTCGCCAGGGCCAGCGACGACGGCAGAGCCGAGCATCAGGGGCCGCTACAGGGTCTACCCATCGCCCCGAAGGATATGCTCGACGCTGAGGGCTTGCCAACGACGTTTGGTTTCGTCCCCTACGCCGAGCGGATCGCGCGCGGCGATAGCGCCCTCGTTGCACGCCAGCGCGCGGCAGGCGCAATCGTGATCGGCAAGAGCAACATGCCGGAATTCGGCCTGGGCTCTCATACCTTTAATGCGCTGTTCGGCGCCACCCGCAATCCCTATGACCTCGATAAGACCCCCGGCGGCAGCAGTGGCGGGGCAGCCGCCGCGCTGGCAGCGGGCATGTTGAGCATCACGGATGGCAGTGACATGGGAGGCTCTCTCAGGAACCCCGCGTCGTTCTGTAACGTGGTCGGATTTCGACCGTCCATTGGTCGCGTGCCGGATGAAAGAGGTTTTGGCTGGTTCGGCAGACTGGCGACGGCTGGGCCGATGGCACGCACGGTTGCCGACGCAGCACTGCTTTTCAGTGTCCAGGCGGGCCCTTCACCCGGCGACCCCCTGACGCTGCCGGAGGACGGCGCCTGTTTTCGGGAATCGTTGGCAGCCGACCTCGCGGGCATGAAGTTCGGCGTAAGCATCGACCTGGGACTCGTGCCGGTCGATCCCGAGGTCGCCTCGATTGTTGAATCGGCGACGACCATTTTCGCTGATCTCGGCGTCACGCTGACCACTGAGTGTCCGGATTTTTCAGACGCAATGAGCATCTTCCAGACCCAGCGCGCTGCGTCGCTGGCGGTTACCGGTCGCAGCCTGGAGCAAACTCTGCCGGACTGGCGTGCTCATGCAAAAGATACCGCCATCTGGAACATCGAACAGGGTTTCGCATTGACGGCGGAAGAGGTCATCCGCTCGGAGTTGCAACGAACAGAGCTCTATCGGCGGGTCAGCCGTTTTTTCGAACAACACGACGCATTGCTTCTACCCGCCGCTCAGGTGCCTCCTTTTGCTTCCTCCGTGGATTGGATCCGGGACATCAACGGCCAACCCATGGCGACGTATATCGATTGGATGACGATCTGCTGCGTGATATCGGTGACGGGTCTACCCGCAATCTCCGTGCCGGCGGGCTTCACGGCGTCGGGCCTGCCGGTCGGCCTGCAGATTGTCGGCAGGCCGCGCGGTGATTTCGAACTGTTGCAGATCGCCCAGGCGTTCGAGGCGGCAACGCACTACGGGGAGACGCGGCCGGAGGCTGCCCGCTGATTGGAAGGAGTGCTAAGCGTACGCTCAGAAGCGCTAGAGCGCGCTCAGAAAGGTTGGCTGGCAGAGTTCGATTTCTTCTACGTGCAGGGCGTTCAGCACCTGTTCGACTGCGAACATGGCGATTGAGGAGTTTTGTGCATGCCTGGCTTTAACGCATGTACCGTTGTCCACCTGCAGCAGTTCAAGGAGCGTATAGAGCTCGCCGTGCACGCTGATCTGTGCACCGATCAATTGCTGATACTCTTTATCCATCGCAGGTGGTGATACGCTCAAGTGAATTCCCGATGATTGGCTCCTGGACTGACAAGTGTACCGATCGGGCGCATCATTGATGTAAAACCGCGTAGAAGACATGTAAGGCTGATGTGAACCATGACGAGTATCAACCGCATTCTGGTGATCGGCGCCCACCCGGACGATGCCGAGTTTCACGCTGGAGGACTCATGTTGAAACTTGCGGCCAGTGGCTGCCAGATCGGCGTTCTGAGTTTGACCGACGGTTCGGCTGGCCACCACGAGCTCGATCGGCAGACGCTTGCCGCGAGACGGCGCAGAGAAGCCCTGGCATCCGCCCAGCAGCTCGACGCGGAGGTCAATATCTGGAACGAATTGGACGGTGAGCTGACGCCATCGATCGCGCTGCGCAGACGACTTGTCAGCGCGATTCGCAGAATCCGCCCGGACCTCGTGGTCACGCATCGGCCATACGACTATCACCCCGATCATCGGGCGACCGCACAGCTGGTGCACGATGCCTGCTACCTGTTGCGCGTGCCGAACGTCGAACCCGAAATTCCGGTGCTGTCACACATGCCTGTCGTGCTCGGCATGTGCGATTTCTTTATCCGGCCGGTGCCGTTCCGGGCTGACATCGTGATCGGCATCGATGAGGTATTCGAGCAGGTGGTCGGACTGCTCGCCTGCCACGAATCCCAGGTATTCGAATGGCTCCCCCACACGATGGACTCGCCGGTCTGTGGCGACCGGATGCAGTGGCTTCGCGAGTTTTACGGCAGGCGACCGGCGGCCATCGCGCGCCGCTACGCACCTGGAACCGCCCGCTACGCAGAAGCCTTTGAGATCTCGGAGTACGGCGAGCAGATATCGCCGGAGGAACTCAGTGAGCGACTGCGGTTGGGCACCGTCTGCTGAGGTGTCTCCTCGAAAACCCCGCAAGACAACCAAAGCGAGCGTGAGATGTGATACATAGGACTCATGCGTCAGCCCTATAAAACTGCTCGCTGCATCCTCTATCGGCGAGACGAGTACCTGTTGGCCGTTCACAACAGCTTCTGGGGGCGTAAACGCCGCCGCTGGGGCCTGCCGGGCGGGCAGATTGAACGCGGCGAATCAGCGGAATCGGCGGTCCTGCGAGAGCTCGAAGAAGAGTTGTCCGTCCATATCCCGGAGCTCATCGAGGTTGGCCCGTTTCCGTATAAAAAGTCACTGCACATGGTCTACGCTGCCGAATTCAATGAACCGATCGATGACTACGACGATACCGAACTGCTGGCGATCAAATGGTTTTGCGAAGCCGACGTAGAGGCGCTGCACCACGGCAATGCCCTCCATGCAAGCTATGAGTTGTACGCGATCCGCGCGCTCAAACAGATACTCGAAGGCTGATCAACTTAAGAGCAACAACCTGGCCGGACGGCAGCTGCAGACTGTTCTCCCGTGCCCGCCGATTCCGCGAAGAATGTCGGCGAGTCTTCCAGCACGCGATACCATTCCCACATCAAACCCTGCGGGTCATAGGAGATGGCTTTATTCTGCCTCGCGAAACAACACACTTCGCCGGACTGGTGCTCGGCAAGAAGGTTCTCGGCCGCCAGATGCTTGGCTACCTGGTTGACCGCCGCATCATCGAACATCTCGAACCCCAGGTGATTGAGCCTTTCGGTTGCGCCGGACGCTTCGAACAGGACCAGTTTCAGCGGAGGTTGCGCCACGACAAAGTTCGCATAACCCTCTTCACGCTTGTTGACGGTAACGCCAAAAAGCCGGCTGTAGTAATCGATCGCTTGCTCCAGGTCATCCACGTTTAAAGCCAGTTGCACACGAATTGTCATGGTCTCATACTCCATTGATATTTCGATCTTAGTCGAAATAATACAGTGGCAACGATATTCGTGCAATAACATTTCGTTATTTCTAGTGTATTCGAAATAACTAAGCATTCGAACGAGGAGCACTCAGTGAAGATATCCGAGGCCGCCAAGGCGCTTGAAAGTCTTGGGAACGAGACCAGGCTTGCCATATTCCGCACTCTGGTCCGCGCCGGCCTGAACGGACTACCTGTAGGAAAGTTGCAGCAGCGCCTGAGGATTCCGGGTTCTACGCTGTCGCACCACATTGGTCATCTGGTGAGCTGTAAGCTGGTCGCGCAGAAGCGGGAAGGCCGCACTCTGCGCTGCACGGTCAACTACACGAAGATGAACGCGCTGGTTACATACCTTGTCAAAGAATGCTGCCAGGACGCAGAAGGCTGTTGATGAGCCGAAAGCTCGCCGCCGAGTTCGTTGGCACGTTACTGCTGCTCTGAAGGCCCCTGCGGGCGCGATCTGAAGCGTGCTCCTGCAGCGTTGCAAGCCTTGTTAAGGACTATGGCCATTAACGGCAGCTTGCGCCTTCCAGTACCACGCTTGATATCACGCAGAGACATCGAATACTTGTTCAGAGGCTTCCTAGACGTCTCGCAGGAGGCCGATTCGGTCCAGCGCCGCTTCGAAGCGAGGGTCGTTGCGAATCGAGTCCACGATCGGCGACGTCCGCAGGAGAACGGTCACAAGGAAAACTTTTTCGTTGATCGCCTGATCGAGCCAGAAAAATATTCGATCACGATCCGCAAGTCCGAGTGTGGCGTAAAACATGGCATTCGGGCTCACATAATTTGTTCGGGCGCGATTCTCGAGTTCAGCCGCGATGCGTTCAGCTTCCGGCAACCGCCCAGCCTTACTCAAGCTATAGGCCAGATAGCCGCGACTGTTGTATTCGTCCTGCGGCACTGCTTTTATAAGCTCATCAAGCGGTTCAATTGCCGCGATGGCCCCGGTTTGGGCAAGAATGAGCGCCCGATTGCAACGGAGAAATATTTTTTGGCCCGGATTCTGCGCCAGCATAAGTTCTTTGTTGAGTAGCACAATCGCCTCATCGGTACGACCCGCAGCTACTAGCGCCATCTCGTAAAACGTGCCTCCTGCAAACGGATCCAGCAACCGGCTGCGCTCGTACTCGATCAGCGCCTCATCGAGTCGGCCCAGCATCTGCAGCAGATTCGCAAGATCCGTCGAAATCAGATTAGGCGCGATCGCTTTGACATTACGATACACGGATTCCGCCGCTCGATAGTTTCCCGCCGCGCGCTCGAGACGTCCGAGCAACAGAAGCGCTTCCGGGTCATCGGGGTTCAGACTCAAGGCAGTCTCGACGGCGCCACGTGCAGTCGGATATGCCTGCGCCGCCGGAATTCGTCCGCCGAGCCGAGTCAGGTAGGCTCGGGCGAGCAAAGCATGCGCAGACTGAAATGTTGGATCTGCAACCGTCGCGCGCCTGGCATAGTCGGCGACGAGATCCCAACGCCCGGTCGGCTGGTAATACAAAGCGGTCAGGTAGTGGTTGTAGGCGTCGAAATTGTCGGTTCGATCGCGGGCGGTCGCACTGATTCCTTCACGATACAACGTTGATTTCAAACGCCTGGCAACCATCTCTGCAATCAGATCCTGGATCGCAAACACATCATCAACCTTGCGTTGATAGGTTTCCGACCACACCTGTTGGCCGTCGGTTGCCCGGACCAGTTGCACCATGATCCGGATATCGTCATCCGCTTTGCGCACGCTCCCATGCAGCAGATAACCCACGCCCAGGCGCTCACCCAGCGCCTGATCATCCAGCTCACTGTCGCCGAGGCGTCGTGAAGCCGAAATGGCGACGGTTCGCAGGTCGGGAATCCGGGCCAGCACACTTTGAATCTCGGCGGCCATGCCATCGGCAAAATAGGCGTCCGCCGGGTCCGGACTGAGGCTTGAGAATTTCAAGACGGCAACGGAATTGTTGCGAACCGCAGCCCGATCGGCTGGAGCAGGGCGCTGCGCAGAGACCACGTCGAGTTCCCCGGATTGCGATAACAGATCCGGATCCCAGATCAGATAAACGATGACGGTCACCAGCAGTGCAATGATCGTCCAGTCCAGCCGCGGGTTGACCCACGGCGTCCCGCTCGCTGGAACTTCCCGTTCAGCCGTCTTGACGATTCCATCCGGCGTTATATCGAAGATCCACGCCAGCATGACCGCTAACGGAAATACGACGGCGAGCAGAATTATGAGAAAGCGCTGTGACCCTGCGGGTAAACCCAACGGCTCAAAGGCAACGTCACCAATCTGCAGAAGAACAAACGAGGCCACCGCATACATTCCGATCACGCGGAATACGCGCCGGCGTTTCAGTTCCGTAAAAAAGTTACGCTCTCCCTCACTCATCGCGCGTTAGGATAGGTGAGCGCCGGTGAATACACCACCGCGGGACTGACGTTCAGGACCGATCCATTCGATCAGCCAGCATGGAACGAAATTGTTCCCTTGTGTTTACCCTGGGATAGGCCTCCGCAGGAACAGGCACGTCGAGAAACTCACACAGCGGATCCCAGCCTTGCGCCGGGTCAAACACCAGAAGCTTCTCTGGCGGCAGGAGTTTCTGCACCCGTTCGTTGTGAGCGTTGTAGATCTCGATCACATGGGCCTTGTCATCCATGCGTCCGTCAAACACACCATCCCAAATTACTTCGAAGGCCATCTCGACCCCCTGCCTTGCGGCCGGATCGTCAGATTCACGCCAGGCGACGGACGATGGGTAAATCGTATTCATCACGCTGGCGTACCACTGCTCCGGATCACGCAGACTCAAGATCACCTTTGCGGCAGGCCAATGCGCAAGTTGCGCTTCCCAGTAGTTGCAGGAAGGCCAGTCGACGCTCGCGCGATATCCGGCAAAGAGCGCATCGAGATCGATCTCCTCACCACGCTCGATGCGTTGCCACAACTCCCGGTGTTCGGGGTGTTCGCGTACCTCCATCATGTGATAGCACTTCACGAACCCGAGCTGTTCGAGCGCGTTTTTCAATGACAGGGTACCCGTGCGGCCGAACCCGGCGCCGATGACGTGCAACGCCATAGCTTTCGTTTCCATCAGGACAGATTCCCGAAAGCTTACCACTCGTGCCGGCATTGATCGCATAATGCCATTTATCCGTTAGTTGGTTCCTATCCAGAATGGACAGGAACTGGCTAGATGGGCATGGACGCCCATCCATTTTCCGAAGGAAAATGCGAGTCTTACGCAGTAAGACGACCAAAGAAATTGCCAGGAAGGCAATTTCTGGACAAGAACTAATTGTCTGGAGCAACCACACATGCTGACACTGGGTGCGATCCTGTATGAAGACTTCGAACTTCTGGACCTCTATGGGCCGCTTGAAATGTTCGGAACCCTTGGTGAGGACATCAATATCGTGACGCTCGCAGAGTCGCCGGGACCCGTAACATCCGCGCAAGGCCCGGCAACGCTGGCGCAATTCAGTTTCACGACGGCGCCAGAGCTCGACCTGTTGTTGCTTCCCGGTGGCATCGGCACGATTGCGGAACTCGAAAACGACGCCTTCCTTGAATTCCTGCGGGATCGTTCAGCCGCCGCACAGATCACCATGTCTGTCTGCACAGGTTCTGCGCTGTTGGCCAGGGCTGGCTTGCTCGACGGCCGTCGCGCGACCTCGAACAAGATGTTTTTCAGTCTTGCAACGAGCCAGAGCGACAAAGTGACCTGGGTGGAGGCTGCGCGTTGGGTCGTCGATGGTCCGATGGTGACGTCGTCCGGAGTCTCGGCGGGAACCGATATGGCGCTGGCGGTAATTGAGTCGCTGTTCGGCAGCGAACGTGCGGAACAGATTGCTGCCTACACCGAGTACCAGTGGCATCGCGACGCCGACTCGGACCCATTCGTTGCGTACCTCAACCAGGGAAACCCCGCGGTGAGCGGCTGATCGACCGGTTCTGCAGCGCCGCCGGGACTCTGGGCGTTGCATTCAGCTTGCCGAATAACAGATTGCCGAGGCTGCACGGCAATCCTGATTTGTATTCCACCGGGGATCTGTGCGAGTTTTAGCTCAGCGCCACATCGGGGGGATACCATGCGCCACTTTTGCAAGTCTGTCGGCAAGTTTTACGCCGTTCTGCTGCTCGCCTGTTGCTCGCTGGCTGCCTTACCCGCAACGGCCGCCAACGTGCGCCTGACCGTGTTCGATTGCGGCATTATCCACGTCTATGACGTCCGCACGTTCAGCCTGACCAATGAGGAAACAACGGTCCGTGAACTGTTCGTGCCGTGCTATCTGATCGAACACCCCGACGGTCGTCTACTGTGGGATGCAGGATTGCCGCTCAGGATGGTCGGCCAGGGTCTCATCGAATCGCCACCCGACATGGCCATGGCATACGAAACTTCACTCATCGATCAACTGGCCGAGTTGTCCCTCTCTCCCGACGACATCGACTTCGCGGCATATTCCCATATGCATTTCGACCACGTGGGGGCTGCAAATGCATTCAGCTCCGCCAAGCTTCTGATTCAGGACACCGAGTACCAGGCGGCATTCGTGGAAAAGGACAATCCCTATTTCCAGCCCGACCTCTATGACGAACTCGTGGACAGTGAAAAAGAGATTCTCAGTGGCGACTATGACGTCTTTGGCGATGGCAGCGTCGTCATCATCTCCGCCCCCGGCCACACACCGGGTCATCAGGTGTTGTTGCTGAAACTCGATAACTTCGGTCCGCTGATCCTGTCTGGCGACCTCTATCACTTCCGAAAAAGCCGCGAACTCAGACGAGCACCGCAGTTCAATGTTGATGCGGAGCAAACGTTCCGCTCGATGGACAAGGTGGAAGCCCTCATCAAAGCAGAGGGGGCCACCTTCTGGATAGAACACGATAAGGCGCTGGCGGACACACTGGATCTGGCGCCCGCGTACTATGATTGATTGACGATTGCAGAACGATTGAGGGTTTACTGCATCACGGTGATCGTGATTTCCTCAGACATAACCGGGGGCGAATGCGGGACATGCAGATGATTCCCAAGCACCAACTGCAATCGGTGTTCCCCTGCAGGTAGCGTCACGGTCGTTTCCGTCTGGCCACCACCAAAATGGCGAACTTCGTCAGTTGCCGGTAGCGGCAGGTTCAGGGCGATTTCACCCTGGTGATCGATCAGCAGGTGATGATGACCCGTAGCATCTTTCTCGATTCCAGCAGGTGCGACACCCATGCCACGCAACCCAAACTTGATGATAAACGTTCCCCCAACCACCGCTGCGTCGACGGGTTCGATGAAATAGAGTTCCGCTCCTTCAGGTGACGGCGAACTCAATTCTTGCGCGGCAACCGGCAGGCCAGCAAGAAAGCCGACGAGAACAAGGCAGCCCGCGGCGACCCGAGCGTTGCGCGCTCCATTCACTCTTCCCATTCCCATTCCCATCATTGGATTTTCCTCACTGAAATATTCCGTCTGTGGCGAGCTGCCGTGAACCATATCGCTCACCAGCAGCAAGCCGAGATCACACGAAGCATTCTGCACTAACGCGATTCCTCTGTGTCAACGTTTACCAGCCGGAACACCGGAATCTGCCGCGTGAGTCTGCGCTGATAGTGAGCATATCCCGGGTACAGCGACTGCGCTTTCTGGAATGCCCGGGCCCGCTCAGCACCACTGAGCTCCACCGCGCGATATGCCTGGAGGCGCCGCCGAATCAGGCACTCGACCTTAGGCTGTGCCCGCAGATTGCTACACCACGCAGGCTCGGCTACCGCCCCGCCATTGGAACCGATGAGTAATACCGAATTTTCATCAGGCACATACAGCAACGGTACTTCACGCATGCGGCCGGATTTTGCGCCGGTGCAGCGCAGCAGAAGCGTGGGTATCACGAAGCTCAGCCGCAGCGCACCACCGGTAAGCTTCATCAGTGGCCGGTCGATATGAGTTGCCACCTTCATGAACGTCCAGCTCAGCCAATGAACTGACAAAATGCGGGCAAAGCCACGCCACAAGAGGTTCGTCACTTCGCCTGCTCTACAGCCGGTACGCCTGCACGGCAGTATCGTGAAAGAGTGCCGATTTCTCCGACTCGGATGCGTCCGCGACCAGTTTCTTGAACGCGTTCCACAGCACCGGATAGGAACAGCTTTGCTTGTCGACCGGAAAATTACTTTCGAACATGCAACGCTCAGCACCGAAACAATCGATCGCATGGCGATAGTAATCGCCGGTCGCCGCGACGATTTCGTCAGACGTCGCTGGTTTTTCGCGTTTGTGGAATCCCAGGCCGTTGATCGGCATTACCAGCCCTCCCAACTTGGCCACCACATTGGGACATTCAGCCAGCGCCGCGACATCGCGGCACCACTGCTGGAAGATCGCATCCCGCTGACCGGCGTAAGGGCCAATACCCAGCGGTCCGCCGAAGTGGTCGAAGATGATGGTGGTGTCACCGAACGCGCGCGCAAGATCGGTCAACTCCGGTATCTGCGTGTGATACAGCCAGGCATCGAACGACAAACCACGTTTTGCAAGCTCGGCGAAACCCTGCCGGAAGCTCGCATCCGCCAATAGTCCGGCTGCTGGGTTGGTATGAGAATTTCTGATCTCGGAGCTTGCATCCCAACCTGCCGCGTGGCGTATTCCCCGAAACCGGCCGCTCGCCGCCTGATGCGCATCGAGCACTTCCGCAACCGCAGAACCGAGCGTGAGATCTGCAAAACTGACGATTCCTGCACAAGCACGGGTGGCACCGTATTGACCGCTTGCGGACATGGCGGCGACACCGTTGACGAACTCAGTCTCCCCCACCGGCTTGAACCTCTCCGCACCATCCGCGCGATACATGCTCATGCATTCGACAAACACGGTGCTCACCACATTGTGGCCGCCATTTACGTCTGCAAGCAGTTCATCGAGAAGATAGCGACTGTCCGGATGATCCCACAGGTGGTGGTGAGGATCGCAGATCGGCCTTGCCGGTTCGATAATCTCTTCGCGCACGAGCGCCAGCCAGTCTTCATTGCCTATAGCCACGATCAGTACTTCTCGATCACGTGGCGTGCAAAGTCCGCAAAGTTCTTGCGGGCGCAAGCCATTGGTGGCAACAACGTGACTTCCTTGAGACCCGCACTTTCCTGCTCTCGCAGATCCGCGATGATTTCTTCCGGCGTACCCACCAGGCCACCCGAGGCGCGGATCAGTTCGGGCGTGATGAACTGGCGCTCAGTTGGCTGCAGGTAGGTGCAATGACCATCGTGGACTGTCATGTGACGCCGTTCGCTCGGCATGGTATCGACATGGGCGAGATAACGTTCCCAGACATCCCTGACTTCCGGGCGAATAAAGTCATCGCTGCCGTGTTGAATGAAGAGCTCATACCAGAAATGCAGACTGGCTGAGACCATCGATCCCACCTCGTCGATGACTCGATCCGAGGTCAGCGATTCTCCAGGTTCCAAGACACAGGCAAACGTCAGTGCAGCAGTATGGAAGTCATCGTCCCAGCTCCGGCCAGCTTCTTCAGCGCCAAGCTTCACCACTCCCAGGTTGTTGGAAAAAACGCCGAGGGGTTCGCCGCCAGCCGAGATTCTGCCATCGCCGTAAGCACCGGCAGCCCGCAACGCAAGCGGGCCGTTGGCGGCAACATAGATCGGCACGGGATCAGCGACATTGACGAATCCAAGCTCCTGATGGAGAAACTGAATCGGTCGCGTCTCGCCGTTGAGCGTGTAATCGACCTCTTCGCCCTGCAGCAGCGCGCGCACCACCCGAAGGTATTCACGAAAAGCTGAGGGCTTCACAGGATTGAAACCCATGACCCGCATTGCCGTATGGCCCGTGCCGATGCCCAGGAATATCCGCCCCGGGGCAAGCCGATTCACGCTGGCAATCGAGTGTGCTGTCACCGGGGCAAGTCGCGTACCGGCGATCGCCACGCCGGTGCCAATGCGGATCGTGGAGGTGTGATGCGCAGCGAGCGCCATCGTTGCATAGCAATCCGACCAGATCATCTGTGAATCCGGTACCCACGCATGATCGAAGCCAATACTTTCAGCGTACGGAATCAACTGCCAGTCATCAATTTTCGTCGCCACCATTGCACCGAATTTCATCGAGTCCTCCTCAACGGATCCAATCGGATCTCAATAAATAACCACCGAGCGGATGCTCTCGCCGGCATGCATGAGCTCGAAGCCGGTGTTGATCTCGTCGAGCGCGAGGGTATGGGTGATGAGATCATCAATGTTGATCTTGCCGTCCATATACCAATCAACAATCTGCGGCACCTGCGTGCGGCCCTTCGTGCCGCCAAATGCGGTGCCCCGCCATACTCTTCCGGTAACGAGTTGAAACGGCCGCGTCGCGATTTCCTGTCCCGCCCCGGCAACGCCGATGATCACGCTTTCGCCCCAGCCCTTGTGGCAACACTCCAGCGCCTGACGCATGACGTCAACGTTGCCGATACACTCAAACGAATAGTCGACGCCACCCCCGGTCAGCTCAACAATCGCCTCCACGGGATCCGTGTCGGCGGGATTTATGAAATCTGTCATGCCGAATTTTTCTGCAAGCGGCACCTTTGCCGGGTTGAGATCCACTCCGATAATGCGATCGGCTCCTATTAGACGAGCACCCTGGATGACGTTGAGACCGATACCGCCGAGCCCGAACACAGCAATGTTGGATCCCGGCTCCGCCCGAGCGGTGTTGATAACCGCACCGAGGCCGGTTGTGACGCCGCAGCCGATGTAGCAGACCTTGTCGAAAGGTGCATCTTCGCGAATTTTCGCCAGCGCGATTTCCGGAACGACCGTGTAGTTCGAAAACGTCGACGTGCCCATGTAGTGGAAGAGCTTGTCACCGTTGAGCGAGAACCGGCTCGTGCCATCCGGCATCACACCTCGCCCCTGTGTATCGCGTATAGCGCCACACAGATTGGTTTTGCCAGACGTGCAGAACTTGCACTCACGGCATTCCGGCGTGTAGAGCGGAATGACGTGGTCACCGGGCTGCAGAGAAGTCACGCCGGCACCGACTTCCACGACCACACCTGCGCCTTCGTGGCCCATGATGGCGGGAAAAAGCCCTTCCGGATCCGCACCGGAAAGCGTGAAGGCATCCGTGTGACAGATTCCGGTCGCCTTTATCTCAACGAGCACCTCGCCGGATTGCGGACCGGCAAGCTGTACGGTCTCGACTGTGAGCGGTTCCCCGGCCGCAAATGCGACCGCAGCGCGTGTTTCCATCTTCCATCCCCCTGCCCGCGTTAGAGTGGTGTCTTAGCTTCGAGGCTAACGCCTGCGAAAGAAAAAACAATAGCTTCGGATTCCTTAGTACAATCCGCGCCCACTGGCTGAATTGCACGGACCTCGGTGCTCCAACCCGTAAAAAACTGGCGGAGTTATCTGCCAATACTCGATGTGATCCGGGACTACCGACGTGACGATTTCCATCACGATCTGGTCGCCGGACTCGTGGTTGGCGTGATCACCGTGCCGCAGGCAATCGCCTATGCGTTTCTCGCAGGATTACCCCCGGAAGCAGGTCTTTACGCCTGCCTCCTCCCGATGGTGATCTACGCGCTTCTCGGATCTTCCCGCCAGCTGGTGGTCGGGCCTGTGGCGGTGGCTGCGTTGATGGTCGCCGCCGCGGTGAGCGAATATGCACCCGCGTACAGTGACGAATACCTTGGAATCACGACTGTCTTGTGCCTGCAGGTAGGGATCTTCCTGCTGCTGTTGCGCGTTTGGAATATGGGCGGCATCGTGAATCTGCTCAGCCTGCCTGTGATCGCCGGATTTGTGAACGCGGCAGCTCTGCTCATCATCATCAGTCAACTCGGTGCGTTTACCGGCATCTCCAGTGGTAATGCGGACAGCCCGCTGGGTCGACTGTTGGATCTTTCGGCAAATTTCGACCAGCTGAATTCCACAAGCGTCATCATCGGCGTCGCCTGCGCAGCCGGTGTCTGGTTCATTCAGCGCCATGCAGTATCGTCGATGAAACTCATCGGCGTGAACCTGCCCGCACAACATCCCATCTCGCGCATCGGCCCGGTTGTGGTTGCCGTTGCTGCGGGGATCGCTGTGGCGCTCGGTGATCTCGACACCAAATTCGGCGTTGCGGTGATCGGCGATGTGCCAGGCGGGTTGCCGGCTTTGACACTGCCGCCATTCAATCTCGACCTGTGGTTGGATCTCATGCCAGCCTCAATGATGATTGCGGTCGTCGCATACGTAGAAAGTTATTCGATCGCCACCACACTGGCGACAAGAAAACGCACACGTATCAACAGCAATCAGGAACTCATCGCGCTGGGTGCCGCAAATATCGGCGCAGCGTTCACCGGAGCGTATCCCGTCGCCGGCAGCTTTTCCCGCTCGAGCGTCAACTATCAAGCCGGCGGGCGCACGCCTGTCAGCTCGCTCATCTGCTCGATTGTCATCGTCCTCACGCTGTTGTTTTTTACTCCGCTGTTCGATCTTCTACCGCATGCCGCACTTGCCGCGATTGTGATGCTTTCGGTAGTGAGCCTGATGGATCTGAAAAGCTTTCGGACGCACTGGCGCATTTATCGCGAAGATACAGTTACCCAGATTGTCACGTTTTTAACCGTGCTCGGTTTCGGAGTGGCGACCGGACTCATTACGGGTGTCGCCCTGTCGATCGCATTTTTTGTGCGACAGTCGAGCAGACCGCATATTGCCATCGTCGGACGTGTGGGCGACGGACCTCACTTTCGCACAGCCAAGCGCTACGACGTGGAAACGTTTCAACACGTCGCGGCGATTCGCATCGATGAAAATGTTTACTTCGCGAACGCCGCTCAAGTGGAAAACAAGCTGCTGAAAATAGTCCACCGTCGTCCTCCCACGAAACACGTTCTGCTCGTGTGCAGCGCGATCAACCTCGTTGACATTTCAGGACTCGAAATGCTCGAACGAATCAATCAGACCTTCGATCGCATGGGGATCACCCTGCACCTTTCCGACGTCAAAGGACCGGTCATGGCACAACTCGAAGCAGCCCGGTTCATCATCAACCTGACCGGCAGTGTTTTTTTCACGACCGACCAGGCGATGCGAGATCTGAGTAAACGCCTCTAGAATGTTGTAGTAAGCTCAGGCCGTTACCGATCAAAACTCGCAACACCACAAAACACCCTGGGGAGGGAGTCAATGAAACTCGGCCTGATGCTCGGATACTCCGGCGCGGAACTCAACATTCCGGTCAAACTGGTCCAGCTGGCGGAGCAGCTCGGCTACGACTCGGTCTGGACAGCCGAGGCCTACGGCTCCGACGCCATCACGCCGCTGGCGTACCTTGCAGCGCACACCGAACGGATCCGGCTTGGTACCGCTGTCATTCAACTCGCCGGACGCACCCCGGCAAACGCAGCGATGGCAATAGCGACGCTCGATAAACTCGCGGGCGGCAACCGCGTCATCTGCGGCATTGGCGTATCCGGACCGCAAATTGTCGAAGGCTGGTACGGTCAACCGTGGGGGAAGCCCTATTACCGGATCAAAGACTACGTCAACATCATGAAAAAGATCTGGGCGAGAGAAGAACCCGTGATCCATGAAGGCAGAGAGATCAGTCTGCCTTTTACCGGTGAAGGCGCCCTCGGTATCGGTAAACCGCTCAAATCCATCCTGCACATGAATCCGGATATTCCGATCTGGCTGGGCACGGGCATGGAGTCCACCGTCAGGCTCACCGCGGAGATTGCCGATGGCTGGTTGCCTCTTGGTTTCGTGCCGGAATCCGCTCATCTATACGACCAATGGATCAACGAAGGTCTGGCGAAGGCCAACAAAACATCGGAGCAGTTCGAGCGACAGACGATGACCCATGTGCAGGTGACGGACGATGTGCAAGCCGCGCTGGATCGCATGAAACCGGGAATTGCACTTTACGTCGGCGGTATGGGGCACAAGAGCAAAAATTTTCACAACGAGATGATGGTTCGGCGTGGCTTCGCGGACGCTGCAGCGCGGATTCAGGAACTCTATCTTGCCAAGCGCAAAGACGAAGCGATCGCGGCCGTACCGGATGAATTTGTCGATCAGGGCGCCCTCGTCGGACCAGCCGATCGCATTCGTAAACGATTTCGCGTCTGGGAAGATTGTAGTATCACCGGCTTAACCATCTCGGGCGACGAGCAGGCTGTCCGATTTATGGCTGAGTGCGCGCGACTGAATTTCGAAGCGCGCTGAACTTACGCGAATCGACCAGACAGAAAAACAAGGCAGGCAACGGAGAGGCGCATATGTATCCAGGCAAGTGGGCTCAAGAATTTCCCGAGAAAAATGCCATCGTTCATGCGATCACGCGAGAAGCGGTTACCTACGCCGAGTTGAACGACCGGTCCAATCAACTTGCGCAGCTGCTCTGGGCCGATGGGCTGAGACCCGGCGATCATGTTGCCATCCTGATGGAAAACCACCTGCGTTTCTTCGAGGTGGTCTGGGCGGCCCTCAGATCGGGCTTGTATCTGACTACGATCAACCGCTACCTCACCGGAGAAGAGGCCGGTTATATCCTGGATAACAGCGAAGCAAAGCTACTGGTAGCTTCCAACTACCTCGCCGAGATCGCCGCCGGTCTTGCCAGCTATGCGCCAAACTGCGAGCGCTGGCTGATGGTCGATGACACGATTGATGGTTATGAATCCTACGAGTCAGCGATCGCTGAACACTCGACGCAACCCCTTGCGGAGGAACCTGCCGGGCAGTTCATGCTTTACAGTTCGGGCACCACCGGGCGTCCCAAAGGAATATTGCGGCCTCTGTCAGGCAAAATGATAAAGGAAGACAGCGGGCCACTGGGCAGCATGCAACAGGCACTCTGGGGCTTCGACACGGACACGGTCTACCTCTCCCCCGCGCCGCTCTACCACTCTGCACCCGTCGGCTTTTGCACCGCCACGCTCGCACTCGGCGGGACGGTTGTAATGATGCCGCGATTTGACGAGATCGGTGCACTCCAGGCCATTGAGGACTTCGCAATCACTCACAGTCAGTGGGTGCCCACCATGTTCATCCGCATGTTGAAACTGGCCGTAGATCAGCGCTCTGGTTTCGATCTGTCGAGCCACAAAGTCGCCATCCACGCAGCAGCACCCTGCCCTGCTGGCATCAAGCACCAGATGTTCGACTGGTGGGGGCCGATCATCTATGAGTACTACGGCGGCACCGAACTCAATGGATTGACCCACTGTAATCCCGAGGAATGGCTGGCACACCCCGGGACGGTCGGCAAATCACTGCTCGGCGTGATCCATATCTGTGACGAGGACGGTGCGGAACTCCCTAACGGCGAACCCGGGCTCGTGTATTTCGAACTACCGGTCATGCCCTTCGAATATCTCAAAGACCCGGCCAAAACACGCGATGCCCAGCATCCGGCGCATGCGAACTGGAGCGCACTGGGAGATGTGGGTTACGTGGACGACGACGATTTTCTGTATCTCACCGACCGGGCGAGCTTCATGATTATCTCCGGTGGCGTGAATATCTATCCGCAGGAAATCGAAGACGCAATGATCCTGCACCCGAAGGTTGCCGACGTCGCGGTGGTAGGCGTACCCCACGAGGAAATGGGCGAAGAGGTCAAAGCCGTCGTACAACTTGCCGACGGAATCGGGGAAACTGCCGAGGTCGCAGCTGAGCTGCTGGACTATGTCCGCGAGCACATCGCGCACTACAAGTGTCCGAGAAGCGTCGACTTCATGGACGAACTGCCAAGACTACCGACCGGCAAACTGTACAAGCGATTGATTAAGGACGCCTACTGGGGCAAGACGGACTCGCGCATCGTCTAAGTCGGTTCTGTTCGGTGCCGTTCGCGCTGCACGAGTAGTAGTGCCATTCGTTAGGTTCGTGTCGCTGAAAATGGCCGTAAAACACGCAGCCGAGTGAGCGAATTGACCCGCAGGGGCAAGTTCGCGGTGCGAGGGCAGGCCGGAGGGCCTGCGTGAGGCCAGACTCGGTGAGACAAGACTGACCAACGGCGCTACGGTCCAGGAAGCACTAAGGCACCGCCATGCCCTTGATCACAGCCTCCCTGCTGGCCACCTCAGCCACCCAACGTGTTACGTGTTCGGCCTCTCCGAGCACATCGGGCTTGGCAGCCTTGAGCGGAGGCAACCCGACCGCAACCCACGGATAACATGCGATGTCCGCAATCGAATAATCTCCCGCGAGATACGCTACCTCGGCGAGCCGGTCATCCAGGACCTTCAGCAGTCTGGCGGATTCGGCGAGAAACCGCTCGATGGCGTAGGGGATCTTCTCAGGCGCGGTATTCAAGAAGTGATTCGCCTGGCCCAGCATCGGACCGAGTCCGGCCATCTGGAACATCAGCCATTCCAGGGCCTTGGCCCGCGCCAGTCCTTCCGCCGCGAAGAATTGACCCGTTTTTTCCGCAAGATGAATCAGAATCGCGCCGGATTCGAAAATGGCTACGCCATCATCGACGATGGCGGGGATTTTGCTGTTCGGAGAAACGGCGACGAATTCAGCTTCGAATTGCTCACCCTCGCCAATATCGACCGGATGCACAGAGTACTCGAGCCCTGTTTCTTCCAGCATGATGGAGGCCTTCTGGCCGTTCGGGGTACCCCATGTATAAAGATCTATCACTCTGACTCCTTACGTGTACAAGTCGTGCCGTTCTTCAGCCTTGCAATTTCGTTACCGGTCGCCGGTAAAGTCTTTTTGGGTTTCGCCGAATCCGCGTTAAGGCTAAAGGCTAACGAACGGCATCATCGGAGAGTGCGGCGTTGAGCGCGGCCACCCGCAGCTCGCCGTCGCGGGTCTGCCCGCCAATTTCGAGGAACTTGCGCATGTTGGCCTGCGCTCCCGGCGTTCGCAACAGACGTTGGAAAAGGTAGGCTTCCTCGGCCAGTCCGTCCTGTAGAGGTTTTTCGGCGGCATTCACCGACTGTTTTGCCAGCCGCACCGCGTCGGGCGGAAATCCCGCAATTCGTTGCGCCAACGCCGAGACGAACGGCCCGATGGCGTCCGGCTCGAAAATCCGATTGAGGTAGCCCCAACGCTCTGCGGTCTCTGCGTCAAGATCGTCACCGCCGAGAATAATCTCCATCGCGCGACCGCGACCCACGAGACGCGGCAGTCGCTGCGTACCCGTGCCGCCCGGTAAAATACCCAGCGGCACCTCCATTTGATTGACGACAGTTTTACCGCGCACGCCGAATCGCATATCGAAGCTGGCGACCAGTTCACTGCCGCCACCTCCAACGCGCCCCTCGATTTGCGCGATCGTCACTTTGTCCATCGTCCGGAAGCGCTCGCACATCGCGTGAAACTCGTTGAGTTCCGGATCCTTCTCCGCCGCTGGGTCTGTTGGAAATTCAAGAATCGCCGCCACATCGAAATGCGCGAGAAAAAAATCCGGATCCGCACTCTTCATCACGACAACGCTCAGCGTTGGATCATTTTTCAACTCGACACTGAGTGCGCTGAGTTCTGCATAAAGTTGAATCGTGATCAGATTGATCGGCGGATTGTTCACGGTCACGCTTGCAAGCCGATTCTCAACCTGCACACTTAACAGTTCGTAGTCATATGCCACCTTGCACGTCCTCCTCGAATTAGCCTTGTACTTCCGCGCAGCAAGAAGCTGCCCCTGGATTCAACTACATTCCGCCGCTGGCGATCAATCTCTTCCTTCGCAACATCACCGGTCTTGAGACCGGTCCCCCTACCAGTCATCCGAGGGACTCGACAGTCTGCGCTACGCGTCGATCGCCATGACAGCCACTCTCATTTCGGGTGTGCTGCACGTTCTTCGCCGGCAAGTTGTCTTGCGCCGTGAACCTGCTGAAAAACACCGCTGAATAGCGTTTTCCGGCATAATCCAATGCCCCAACAACCTGGGGTCACTATCTGGGAGGGTCGGCGGTGGCAAAAACAATCGGTGATTTGAGGGCTGACATCGTCGCTAGAATCGATGCCCTGGCGGACGATCTGCTGGCAGTGTCGCATTCCATCCACGCCAAGCCTGAACTCGCTTTCTTAGAACACCATGCAAGCGGCCTGCTCTGCGACGTCCTGGCCGAGCACGACCTCGAACCCACCCGCGGCGCATACACACTCGAAACCGCCTTCGAGGCCAACCTCCGGACGCAGGGTGGCGGCCCGACCGTTGCAATTCTCGCGGAGTACGACGCATTGCCTGGAATCGGCCACGCCTGCGGCCACAATCTGATCGCGACCGCAGCACTGGGCGCCACATTGGGTCTGCAGTCCGTGCAGGCTCATCTGCCCGGCCACGTCCGCATACTCGGCACACCGGCCGAAGAGAAGGGCGGTGGCAAGGAGCTCATGGCGCGCGCTGGTGCGTTTGACGGCATCGATGCAGCCATGATGATCCATCCCGCCGGCGTGAATCTCACCACGATGCCCTGCATCTGTGTTGCCGAGGTCGAAGTCGTCTACCACGGCAAATCCGCACACGCATCAGCAATGCCACATCGCGGCGTCAATGCGCTCGATGGCCTCCTGATCGCCTACCAGGCCATCTCGAACCTGCGCCAGCACATTCGCGATCAGGAGCGAATTCACGGCATCATCACCGATGGTGGACAAGCGCCCAACATCGTTCCCGCGCGGGCTGCCGGTGATTTCTATGTTCGCGCTGTCGATGAAAAGGCGCTCGCTGCGCTGAAGCCCCGTGTGCAGGCATGTTTTGAAGCCGGTGCGAAGAGCAGCGGAGCGGAAGTGGAAATCAACTGGGCGAACGTGGATTACCTGGATCTGAACACCAACTGGCCCCTGGCCGATTGCTTTCAACGCCATGGCGAATCACTGGGTCGTGAATTTCTCGATCCAGCAAAGCTTGGCGGCGCCGGTAGCACCGACATGGGTAATGTCAGCCATCGCGTGCCCTCAATACACCCGATGCTGGCGGCCGCGCCGCCCAATATCGTCATCCACAATCCCGAGTTTGAGAAGTGGGCCGGTTCCGAAACCGGCGACGCCGCAGCCCTCGACGGGGCAAAGGCACTGGCCCTCACGGCCGCAGATTTTCTGCTCAACCCGGATTTGCAGGTCGAATCCAGCAAAGCTTTCAACGTTTCAAGCGGTTTGAGCTGATCGAGCGATGACGCCGAACAACGCAGCACAGCTGCCTCGATGAATCGTTGGGTTTTTGGTTACGGCTCGCTCATCTGGCGACCGGACATCGAGTTCATCGAATCCCGTCCAGCTCGGCTGCCTGGCTGGCAACGCCGTTTCTGGCAGGGCTCCCACGACCACCGCGGCGTGCCCAAACAACCGGGCCGGGTCGTCACTCTGGTCCCGGAACCGACGGGCCATTGTGATGGCATGGCCTATCTCGTCGACGAGATAATCGTCGGTGCGACCTTTCAGGCGCTCGATGTCAGGGAAAAAAACGGCTATGAACGTCACGAGGTGACGCTGCACCTGCAGGATCCCGCGCACCGCGAAGACGGCCTGGTCTACATTGCACCGGTCGATAATCACGCATTCCTCGGCCCGGCACCGCTAGCGGACATGGTGGCTCAGATTCTCCAGTGCGAAGGCCCCAGTGGCCGCAACATCGACTACCTCTTTGAGCTGGCGGCAGCCCTGCGCCAGCTCAACGCCGATGATCCGCACGTGTTCGAACTCGAAGCCGCTGCCCTGGAAGCGCTCGCATGAACATCAGTTTCAGTGCCGCACACGATGCGTTTCGCGATGAAGTCCGGGCGTTTCTGGATCAGTCGCTGGATGACGATCTGCGGGATGCCCAGAAGTATTGCCCCGGCATGTTTCTCGACTACGAGCACAATATTCGCTGGCACCGGATTGTCTTTGATAAAGGCTGGATTGCCCCCGCCTGGCCAAAAGAACACGGCGGCACGGGCTGGGATCTGACGGAACGCTACATCTGGTCGCGGGAATCGACCCTGGCCGGTGCGCCGAGTCTCGCGCCGATGGGCCTGGGCATGTGCGGTCCCATGCTCATTGGCTTCGGCACAGCCGAGCAGCAGGCCTTTTATCTCCCGCGCATTCGCTCCGGCGAAGACTACTGGTGCCAGGGTTACTCCGAACCTGGTTCCGGCTCCGACCTTGCTTCCCTCAGATTGTCCGCCGTGGTCGATGGCGACCACTATCGGCTCAATGGCAGCAAGATCTGGACGACCCACGCCCATTTCGCCAATCGAATGTTCTGCCTCGTGCGGACCGGTGAATTTGCAAAACCCCAGCAGGGAATCACGTTCATTCTGCTGGACATGGACACGCCCGGCATCACCGTCGAACCGATCGTTTTCGCCAGCGGGACCCATGAGGTCAATCAGGTGTTCTTCGACGACGTGCGCGTGCCCATCGCAAACCGCGTTGGTGAAGAACACCAGGGCTGGCGCGTTGCAAAGTACCTCCTCGAGTTCGAGCGCGGCGGGGGTGGCAGTGCCGGGTATGTCACAGCGCTGACACGGGTACGCAGACTCGCTGAGCAATCGCCCACGGCCGATGGTCCGCTGGCCGAA
>SMVA01063345.1_pt1 | contig 37218 bp, 36 predicted proteins | sample 2456451 | NCBI WGS metagenome assembly SMVA01 (sample SAMN11095933, study PRJNA526329) | marine sediment metagenome | biome: Marine sediment; feature: Surficial sediment; material: Deep marine sediment; isolation source: Hadal surficial sediment | place: Pacific Ocean | collected 2014-05 | depth...
CCAAGGAGGAAATCTTGTTGCTGGCTTGTTTCTGGACGAATAATGAGAATTTTTGCTAAACCTTTTCAAACGGTTACAGATTGGTGAAGAGGTTCGAATCCTCTCTGCCGCACCACCCAATGACCGGATCTTGCCCAGAGGAACCGCTGGGATTCCGGGGCCATCGAGTTCGACCCAACCGGTTTCGAGCTACCGGACGCCCGGCCAATGGGCTGCGGAGCGACCAAGCGCAACCGTGAAAGGAAAACGTCAGTGTCTGAACTAGCCGATATTGCGCGGGCCATGGTGGCCCCCGGCAAGGGAATTCTCGCAGCCGACGAGAGCACACCCACGATCAAGAAGCGATTCGACTCGATCCAAGCCGAATCCACCGAGGAAAGTCGCCTCACCTACCGCGAGATGCTTTTCACCACAGAAGGCGCGGAAGAATTCATCAGCGGTGTGATCCTGTTCGACGAAACACTCCGACAGAAAACCTCGAGCGGCGTAACCGTCCCCGAGCTGCTCGACAGCAAGGGAATCCTGCCGGGCATCAAGGTCGACACGGGCGCCAAGGACCTCCCGCTCGCCTCCGGTGAAAAAATCACAGAGGGCCTCGACGGCTTGCGAGACCGCATCGTCGAGTATCGCCAACTCGGAGCGCGCTTCGCGAAATGGCGCGCCGTCATCACGATTGGCGACGGCATCCCGACTAGCGGCTGCATTCACGCCAACGCCCACGCCCTGGCCCGCTATGCGGCGCTCTGCGTGGAAGGCGATCTGGTTCCGATCGTAGAGCCCGAAGTGTTGATGGACGGACCTCACTCGATCGAGCGCTGCAACGAAGTGACGGAACTCGCGCTGAACGCGGTTTTCTCCGAACTCCGCGATCAGCGCGTACCGCTGAACGAGATCGTCCTCAAACCGAACATGATCCTTTCAGGGAACACCTGCGCGACGCAGGCGAGTGTTCGAGAAGTCGCCGAAGCAACGCTCGCCTGTATCCGAAAGACCGTCCCCGAAGAGGTACCGGGGATCGTCTTCCTCTCGGGCGGTCAGAGCGACGAGCTGGCTACCGCACACCTCAACGAGATGAACAAGATTGGAGGCGTTCCGTGGGAGTTGAGTTTCTCCTACGGACGTGCGCTGCAGGCGGCGCCCCTCAAGGCCTGGGCGGGCGACGCAGCCAACATTCCCGCGGCCCAGCAGGCCTATTTCCATCGCGCTCGCTGCAACTCTGCCGCGCGCAGCGGGGATTACACGGACGAGATGGAGCGCGCAGCCTGACCCGCATCCGCGCTACTCGGCCAGGCCGCAATATTCCCGGTTGTAGAACAGCAGCGGTTCACCATCGGCGACGTGGAGTCCAACCACTTCTCCGACGTAGATGATGTGATCGCCCGCTTCGTAGGCGGCCGCAAGGCGGCAATCCAGGTTTGCGACGGATCCGGCCAGCAGGGGGGCGCCGGTTTCTCCAGTCTCGTAGCCGAGGTCCAGGAACCGGCGATCTTCTTCATCGTCGCACGCGAATCGCTGCGCGAGCGCCTGCTGATCGCGAGCCAGGATGTTCACTGCAAAGACGCCACCTTTCGCGAGCACGGGCAGGGTATTCGACGTCCTGTCTACGCAAACCAGCACGAGCGGAGGATCGATCGAGACCTCGGAAAACGCTGAAACCGTCATGCCGTGAATGCGGCCGCCTGCCCGCGTGGTGACGATCGTGACCCCGGTTGCCCAACGCGCGTAGACATTCTTCAACTCGGTTTGGGAAAACGACAACTCACACTCCCCGTGGCGGTGGCACGCGAGTCTACACGGACTCCAGCCAGTTTCGAACCTCCCGACCGCCCACCGACATGCACAAACCCGCCGCACAGAACCCAGCACAACGCGCGGATCGTGCTCGGGGACCGTGACGCAAGAGCTACTCGGGGTCGACGTATAGAAACGCGAGATCCATTACGTTGGTGCCCGTCGGGCCCGTGCGAAAGATTCCGCCCTCTCGGTCGAAGAAGCTGTGCGAATCGTTGTCGGCCAGCGCGACGCGCGCATCGACACCGAGTTCGTTACCGCGCGCCACCGTCCCACCATCCGCGTAAGCGCCCGCCGCATCGGTCGGACCATCGATCCCATCCGTTCCGGCGGCGAGCAGCGCGACCTTCGGGTTCCCCGCGAGTTCGACCGCAGCCGCGAGCGCGAGCTCCTGGTTGCGCCCTCCCCGCCCGTTCCCCCGAACCACCACCGCGGTTTCGCCGCCCGCAATCGCACAGACCGGCTGGGGCGAAACCGTGGACTTCCCGAGTACCGCGAGGCGCCGCCCCGCAACCTGCGCCTCTCCTTTGAGATAACCGGGTAGCGCGAGTGCGCGCATTCCGCGCGCCTCGGCGGCCAGACACGCGGCTTCGATCGCGGTGACGTTCGACGCGAGCAGCGTGCTGCGAACGCGCTCGAATATCGCCTCTCCGGGTGACGGGGTGTCGTCGAACTCCCCCCGAGCGCCGGCTTCGAGGTGGGCGAGAACCCGCTCCGGAAACTCCCCGCCGATTCGAGAAACCGAATCGAGCGCATCGCGATAGGTCGTCGGATCTGCGGCCAGCGGACCCGAACCGATTACGTCCATGCCATCGCCGGGAACATCTGAAATCGCGAGTACCTCGATCCGCCTGCTGCTCGCGTGGGTGGTGAGGCGACCCCCCGCCAAGCGGCTCAGGTGCTTGCGCACCGCGTTGAGCTCTTCGATTTCGGCACCCCCTTGGAGCAATCGATTCGTTGTGTTCGCCAGGTCGGAGAGTGTCACTGCCTCGACGGGGCAGCTCAGCAGGCTCGACGCACCGCCCGAGATCATCGCGAGCAAAACGTCGTCGGGACGAGCACCCGCGACGAGATCGATCGCCATCTGGCCCGCGCTTTCGCAGCGCTCATCGGGAATCGGATGAGCGGTCTCGCGCAACGTCATGTGCTCGAGGTTCACTGCGAGTCCGTCGGGAACCACCACCAATCCGGCCGCAATCCGGTCTCCGGCGACCGCTTCGAGCGCTTGAGCCATCGTGCCCGCGGCTTTGCCAACCGCGAGGACGACCAGGCGTGCCCCCGGCTCCAGAGCCTCGCCTGCAATCTCGATCTGGTCACCGTTGCGCTGAACCGCTCCCTTCACCGCACGCGCGGGATCCACCGCCTCCAGCGCAGCGGAAAACAACTCCTCGAGGCGAGCTCGGGCGAACCTGTCGGAATTCACGAAGCGGGTGAATCGTCCGGGCTGGGCTGGCTGGACGTCGCCGAACTGGGTTCGGCGGAAGGGTGATCGGCGCTGGAGTTTCCGTTGGAATCGTTGGTGGGTGCGTCGAGTTGAATCTCGATTCTGCGGTTCTTCGCACGCCCTTCATCGGTGTCGTTCGAGGCAACCGGCGCGAACTCGGCTCGCGACACGGCCTTGAGCCGATCGGGTTCGACCCCGAGTTCGATCATCAATCGAACGACCGAGCTCGCTCGAGCCGCGGCAAGTTCCCAATTCGACGGGTAACGGCGCGCAACCGGTACATCATCGGTATGCCCCTCCACCGTGATCGTGTGGGGAAGTTCGACCAGGCGGCGACTCACCTTTTTCAACACGGCCGTACCACTCGCATTGAGATTCGCGGAACCCGAGGAAAACAAGATCTCCTCGGAAAGGTTCAGCTTCAATCCGGTGCGAAGCCGCTCGATGTGGATCTGGCCAGCCGAGACCTCGTCCTCGAGGTCTGAAATCAAGCCGTCATAGCTGCTGCGCATCTTCGCGATCTCGGCGCTACGAGTAGCCAGCAGCGTCTCGCTCGACTCGAGGCTCTCGGCGAGCTGAGACCTCACCCGCACCAGCCGCGTAACCTCGCGCTCGTTGCGATTCGAGGAGATGCGCAGATCCTCGTTCTCGTCGATCAGCGCGATCCGTTCCGCGGTGAGGCTCTTGTTTGCGGCCTCCAGCTGCTCGATGCGATTCTCGTGTTCTCGGCGAAGGGTGGCGAGCCGATCGCGCTCGCCCGCAACTTTGTCGTACCTACCCTGGGTCACACAGCCGACCGTCGAGAGCAGCAACACCCCACACGTCGCCACAAGGCGGCCGTGTCGCAAGAACCAGCCTCTGCTGGCGCCCGCAACCGCGCTTCGCTGTTTATCCGTTCGGTCCCACGAGCGTGTGTCGCAGCGCCTCATCGATCCGCCCCACGTATTGCAGGTGTAGTCCCTCGAGCAGTTCCTGCGGCACCTCGTCGACGTCTTGCCGATTCTGCTCGGGGAGTACAACGGTAGCGATTCCCGCGCGCTTGGCCGCTAGAACCTTCTCTTTGATCCCGCCTACGGGAAGGACCTTTCCGCGAAGCGTGATCTCCCCGGTCATGGCGACCGCGGGTTGCACGGGTCTCCCGGTCAACATCGAAGCCAATGATGTCACCATTGCGATTCCCGCCGAGGGCCCATCCTTCGGAACGGCTCCGGCGGGAACATGGAGATGGATGTCGCTCTTTTCGAACAGCCTCATGTCGATCTCGAGGTCGGATGCACTCGTCCTCAGCCACGACCGGGCCGCTTCGGCAGATTCGCGCATCACGTCTCCGAGCGAACCCGTCAATTTCAATTCGCCCTTCCCGGACATCCGCGTCGATTCGACGAAAAGGATGTCCCCTCCCGACGGCGTCCAGGCGAGGCCCACCGCCACTCCCGGCAGAGCCGTGCGCTCGGCAACCTCGGGCTCGAATCGAACCTGGCCGATCAGATCGGCCAGGTCGTCGGGGCCGATCGTCCGAGATTCAGTCAGTCCGTCCTCGGCAACCTTTCGCGCAACCTTGCGCGCAAGCGCCCCAATCTCGCGCTCGAGATTGCGCACCCCAGCCTCTCGGGTGTAACTGCGAATCAAGCGCTGCAGGCAGCCGTCAGTCAGATCGAAACCAATTTCGGCAACCCCGTTCTGCTCCCTCTGCCTGGGAATCAGGAAACGCTTGGCAATTTCGACCTTCTCCTCCTCCGTGTAACCCGGCAGTTCGATCACCTCCATGCGATCCCGCAGGGCCGCAGGCACCGGGTCCATCAGGTTCGCGGTGGCGATGAAAAGAACCTGCTGTAAATCGAATGGAACTTCGAGGTAATGATCGCTAAATGATGAATTTTGCTCTGGATCTAGAACTTCCAGCAAGGCCGAGGAAGGGTCACCGCGAAAATCGGCGCCCACCTTGTCGACCTCGTCGAGGACGAAGACCGGGTTCCGGGTTCCGGCCCGCCGGAGTCCTTGAATGATGCGCCCGGGCAGCGCGCCCACGTAGGTGCGGCGGTGGCCGCGAATCTCGGCCTCGTCGCGCACGCCACCGAGCGAAATCCGTTCGAATTGGCGGCCAAGCGCTCGGGCGATCGACCGCCCCAACGAGGTCTTGCCGGTACCCGGCGGGCCCACGAAGCAGAGAATGGGTCCTTTCAGATCGCGCTTCAGCGAGAGAACCGCGATGTATTCAACGATCCGATCCTTGACCTTCTCGAGACCGTAATGGTCTTCGTCGAGAATGGCTCGCGCCCTGTCGACATCGAGACTGTCTTCGGAAGACTTCGCCCACGGCAACTCGACCATCCACTCGAGGTAGCTCCGAATGACGCTGTGCTCCGCGGCCGCCGCGGGCATCTGCACGAGGCGATCGAACTCCCGAGTTGCCTGTTTGTAGGCCTCTTCGGGCATTCCCGCGGCGTCGATGCGATCCCGGAGTTGCTCGACTTCGCTATCGGTGTCGTCGCCCTCGCCGAGCTCCTGCCGGATGGCGTCAAGTTGCTGGCGAAGCATGTAGTCACGCTGGGACTTCCCGATGTCGTTTTGAACCTTTTCGCGAATTTCCCCCTCGACCTTCACCGCCTCGCGCTCGCGAACCGCTTCATCGAGTACACGCCGCAGGCGAGCCGGCACGTCCAGTTCGCGGAGAATCGCTTGCTTGCCTTCGATGTCGAAATCGAGATTCGAACCCACGAGGTCCGCGAGTCGGGACGGGTCATCGATCGAACCCACAAGAATCTGGAGGTCGTCGGACAAGCGCGAATTCTCAGCGACCAGCGCGCCGAATTCCTGGGAGAGGTTGCGCACGAGTGCCGTCGTCTCGACGGAATCCAAATCTCCCGTCTCCTTGAGTTCTCGAATCCTGGCGCGCAGAAAGGGATCCGTCGAGGTGAATTCCTCGACGCACGCCCGCGCAACGCCCTGCACGAGCAGACGATAGGAGTCGTCCGGGAACTTCATCATCTTGGCAATTCGAATCACGGTTCCGATTCGATGCACGTCATCCGGGCCCGGAGGCCCCTCCGGTTTCCCCTTGACCGCGGCGCAGAGCAGCAGGCGACCGGGGGTGAGCAGCGCGTCGTCGACCAACAGCTTGGATCGTTCGGACCGAACCAGCACTGGGGAAAGCAGGAACGGGAACAACACCGTGTCCTTGAGCGGCAAAACCGGAAGAAGCTCCGGAATCTCGACCGGGCTGGGCTCGTCACCGTCTCCGCTCTCGACCGCGACTTCGGTCCCCGCCCCACCGGGGTGGCTCTCCAGCGGAATTTCGAATTCTTCGTCACTCATGACCGCACCCATGACACTCGCCGTTTTCGATCAACATCAGAATTTGACCGGCACGCGCCGCGGTCCAGCGACGCTCTTTGGCAGGGTGACGGTCAAGAATCCGTCCTCGACGTGGGCCGACACCCCGTTGCGATCAAATGGAATCTGTATCCGCAGCCGCCTCTCGAACGGTCCGGAGGCGATCTCTACCTGGTGCAGACGCTTGACTCGGGAACCATCCGGCGCAAGCCGGATTCCGGCAATCCGCAAAATCTGCCCATCTACCCTCACGTTCAGATCTTGGCTGCGAACGCCCGCAATTTCCGCGCGAACCACGAGAGCGGTCTCGGTCTCGAAGACGTCGACGTCGGGTTGCCAGCTGTCGCCGCGGAGGCGATCGCCAAAGTGTTCGACGAGCGAATCGTGATTCCGGTCGCTCACGGGCAGGAGCCTCTCAGCTGTCTCCCCTTTCCTCCGTGTACTCGGCGTCCACGACATCTTCGTCGGCCGCAGAATCCGCGGAATCCGCACCCGGCTCGGGATCAGCACCCGAACCCCCTGCGGCCTGGGTCTTGTAGAGTACCTCGGCGAGCTTGTGAAGCTCCTGCTCGACGCGCTGACGCCCCGTGTCGAAGCGCGCCTGGTCATCGCTCTCCATGTCCTTCTTGGCCTCTTCGATGGCAGTCTTCAGCGAACCCGTTTCGGCGTCGGAAAGTTTTTCCGCATTCTCTTGGAGAAGCTTTTCGCCTTGGTAGATCATGGAATCGAGAGCGTTGCGCTTCTCCACCAATTCGCGCTGGCTCTGATCCTCGCTCGCGTGCATTTCCGCCTCGCGAATCATCCGATCGATCTCTTCCGCTGCGAGACCACCGCTTCCCTCGATGCGAATCGATTGCTCCTTGCCGCTCGCCTGGTCTTTGGCGGATACCGACAGAATGCCGTTCGCGTCGATGTCGAATGCCACCTCGATCTGGGGCACACCGCGCGGGGCGGGGGGAATCCCATCGAGGATGAAACGGCCAAGCGTTCGATTTCCCGCAGAAATTTCCCGTTCGCCCTGCAAGACGTGGATCTCCACCTGGGGTTGACTGTCTGATGCGGTCGAGAAGATCTGGGACCGCTTCGTGGGGATGGTCGTATTCTTTTCGATCAGTTTCGTCGTGACCTGACCGAGCGTCTCGATACCGAGCGAGAGCGGCGTCACGTCGAGCAGCAGGACATCCTTCACGTCCCCCGCGAGCACTCCGCCCTGGATCGCAGCACCGACCGCGACGACTTCGTCCGGATTGACGGTCCGATTCGGCTCGCGCTGGAAAAGGTCCTTCACCTTCTGCTGAACGAGCGGAATTCGCGTCGTTCCTCCCACCAGAATGACTTCGTCGATCTCCGAAGTCGAAAACCCCGAGTCCGAAATCGCCTGGCGACAGGGGCCCAGGCTTCTCTCCACCAGGTCTTCGATGAGCTGCTCGAATTTTGCACGCGTGAGCTTGAGCGTGAGGTGCTTGGGTCCGCTCTGGTCGGCGGTGATGTACGGGAGATTGATATCCGTGCTCTGAGCGGTCGAGAGTTCGTGCTTGGCCTTCTCCGCGGCTTCTCGAAGGCGCTGAAGCGCCATCGAATCCTTGGAGAGGTCGAGTCCCTGATCCTTCTTGAATTCAGCGATCAGGTAATCGATCACGCGCTGGTCGAGATTGTCGCCACCCAGGTGGCTGTCACCGCTGGTCGCCTTGACCTCGACCACGTTCTCGCCAACTTCGAGGATCGAGATGTCGAACGTTCCACCACCGAAGTCGTAGACGGCAATCTTCTGGTCTTCTTTCTTGTCCAGTCCGTAGGCGAGCGCCGCGGCCGTCGGCTCGTTGATGATTCGCTTGACGTCGAGGCCCGCAATCTGGCCAGCGTCTTTCGTCGCCTGCCGCTGGGCGTCGTTGAAATACGCGGGGACGGTGATGACGGCGGCGGTCACTTCGCCGCCGAGTTGAGATTCTGCGGCCGCCTTCAACTTCTGGAGAATCATGGCCGATATTTCGGGCGGAGAATAAGTGGTGTCGCCGACCTTGACTTCGGCAGTTTCCTCTTTGCCCTCGACGACATCGAACGGAACGAGGCTGATCTCTTCGGGGATTTCGCTGAGCCTTCGGCCCATGAATCTCTTGATGGAGTAGATGGTCCCTTTCGGGTTCGTAACCGACTGACGTCGGGCGATCGAGCCGACGAGTCGCTCGCCATCTTCGGTAAAGGCCACAACCGAGGGCGTGGTGCGTCCGCCTTCGTCATTCGTGACGATGGTGGCCTGACCGCCCTCCATGACCGCCACCGCCGAGTTGGTGGTGCCGAGATCGATTCCAATGATCTTGCCGGTATCTGCCATGTCTTGAACTCCTTACCCCGAGTGACTCCGGTCCTGGCCGAGTGACTCCGGTCCTGGCCGAGTGACTCCGGACCTGGCTCAGTGGCTGTCAAATCTTGGCCCGCGATCCCCGTTGTCAATGGCGGGCGGCGCGGAAATAGCGCATTCGCAGAGGTGCGGGCCGGTTGCGCACTGGGGATCCGCCGCAGGGCCCCGCCGGATCGGCTCACGATTCCGATCCGCTCATCCTTCACGACCGCCTCCCCTCTCCGATCGGCTCAACTCTCGCTGGCAATTCCGCGTGGAACAGCCAGTTTCCGAACGGTGTCCCAAAGGCTGCGGGGGCGATCGGCCGATAGAGCAGGCTGCCGTGTAACTGCCCGAAATCGCGACGGAAGCACTGTAAGCAACTGGAGCGCCGGGGTATACTGCGGGGCCACGCCGTGGCCGGACCGTCTGGCGGCGCGCGGAGGGGACAAAACACTTCATGGTCCGATACGTGGGCTGGCTTGCCAATGCCGCGCTTTTCACGCTGTGTTGCTTTCTGGCCGCCAACACTGCCAATGCAATCTTCGCTGCTCTGCTCAGCCAGTCTCCGGCACAAGCCGTAGAGCTTCGGCCGGACAGCGGCCCGCAGAATCGAACCTGGGACGATCGCCAACAGATCACCCAACGCAATCTGTTTCGCTCGGCCACGCTCTCGACGGCGGGTAACCAACCCGCCGCACCCACCGACGAAGAACTCAAAGAGACCGAACTCCCGCTGAAATTGTGGGGAACGATCGCGGCCAACGACTCCGACCTATCGTGGGCATCGGTGGAAGAGACCGGGAGAAGCGGAGCCATCTCGGCCGTCCGCGTGGGCGATAAAATTCAGAGCGCGACCATCGTCGGAATCGAGCGGCGGCGAATCGTCTTGCTCGAGAACGGCAACCGTCGCTCGCTGAGTCTCGATGACGAAGAAGCGGCGGGTACGTCGCTGGCCAAATCCAAGCGCAAGAAGCCATCCACCCGGACGACGACCGCCCGAGCCGACAGGCGCAAGAGTGCCCGAGCGAAGCGGGAGGCAACAGCCAAGAAAACCAAATCGCCGGTGGGAAATCCCACCAGTTTGTACTCCCAGGCTAGGATCGTGCCCAAGATCGACCCCGAAACGAACGTGGTCACGGGCCTCCAGCTCAGCGCCATCCAGGCGGGAAGCATATTCGAAGATGTCGGAATCAAAAACGGCGACGTGATTACCGAAATCGCCGGTGTTCCCGTTAGCGACATCGGAGACAGCACTCAGATTATGGCCGCGCTGACCGATTCGGACGAAGTGGAAATCGTCACCGTGGACAAGGACGGAACGACTCACCAACGAGTCATCACCCCGCCACGATGAGAAATCGAACAGTTCGTATGGGGAGGGAAATGGGGAGGCGTCCGAACGTCATGACCGGGCACGCTCGAACGCTCGCAGCGGCGGTGTTGGCCACCGCGTTCCTGGGTCTCGTTTCGACGCTGAGCCCTGCCGACGAGCTGGTTCGATCCGAAGCCGCCGAAGAAGACGACCTCGTCCAGCTCGACTTCAACGACGCTGAACTCACCACGATCATCGACGCAATATCGAAGATGACCCGCAAGAATTTCATCTACGACGAACGCGTGCGCGGCAAGGTCACCATCAAGTCACCCACGCCGATCACCCGGGAGCAGGCCTACGCGGTCTTCGAATCCGTCCTCCAGGTCAAGGGTTTTACCACCGTCGAAACCCCGGGCGGGGCCTTGAAGATCATCCCCGTGCGAGACGCCAAACAAAGCGATATCGAAACGATGAAGACCACCTTACCGCCCCCGAACACCGACCGCTTCGTGACGCGGTTGATTCCCCTCCGCTATATCGACGCGGTTTCGATCACCGCCACACTGAAGCCGCTGGTCTCGAAGGACGGCAGCATCGACGCCTACGAACCGACCAACATGGTCATCCTGACCGAAGCCGCCACGAACATCCGTCGCCTCATGGCAATCATGGAAGCGATCGACATCGAGACCTATCAGGACGAACTCTCGATCTTCAAGATCAAACACGCGGACGCCCGCACCCTCGCCGAACAGGTCTCCGAAATCTACGGCGCCGAAGTCACGTCCAGCAGCAGCTCGAGCCGAAGCAGTTCCAGTCGGCGAAGCAGTCGCTCGACGGTCAACAAGAGTTCGGAAAAGTCGACCGGCGCGCCTGGGCACGACAAGGTTCGGTTGATGACCGACGAGCGCACCAACTCCGTGATCGTACTGGCGCCACGCGTTCAGATGGCGGATGTGCGCAAACTCATCCAGCGACTCGATATTCCGATCAGCGGTGGCGGCCGGATCCACGTCTACTACCTCCAACACGCGGATGCCGAGGAACTCGCGCTCACGCTCAATTCGCTCGTCAGTGGCACCATCATGTCACCCAGTTCAACGGCTCGAAGCGGCCAGGGCGCGACGTCTTTGGCAGCCGTCGTCCAGGAGCTCGCGGACGGCGTCAAGATCACCGCAGATCCCGCCACGAACGCGCTGGTCATTCAAGCCAGCCGCGAGGGTTACGAAACGATTTCCGAGGTGATCGCGAAACTCGATATCGAACGGCCGCAAGTGCTCGTCGAAGCGCTGATCATGGAGGTCGATGTCACGGATTCCGAGGACCTCGGCTTCACGGGCATGTTTCGCTTTATCAATGGAAACACAGAGCTGACCACGGTCATCGCGCCACGAGCCGCCGAAGGTTTCATGCTTGGCGGCCCCGTGGGAGCCGCCGTCATGGCCGGCGCGCCGTTCCTCCAGCGCTTCCTGAGAGACACGACCGACGGGGGGGAAAATAGCGGCACCGTGAGCGATGGGATCATCCGCGCGGCCGCAGGCGACAGTGGGACGAACATCATCTCGGCGCCACACATTCTCACGATGGACAACGAGGAAGCCGAGATCCGGATCGGACAGAACATTCCGATCATCACCGGGCGGACCCAATCTGCGGGTGGTGTCACCGGCGCCACGGGCAGTCTTGCGACCGCAGTCAACATCGAACGCCAGGACATCGGTGTCACGCTGCGCGTCACGCCCCAGATCACCGAGGGCGACAGCCTGCGGATGGAGATCTACCAGGAGATCAGTTCGATCAACGTCGGCCTCACCGCGAGCGGCGCGCTCGGCGCTGCAGAGGACGTCGGCGTACCGCTCTCGAAGCGCGAAATCGAAAACGTGGTCGTGATCCGCGACGGTGAGACCATCGTGATCGGTGGCCTATTGAGCGAGGAGTACCAGGACACGGTTACGAAGGTTCCGTTCCTCGGTGACATTCCGATCATCGGTTGGGCGTTCAAGTCCAGCACCCGCGAGCTGCGCAAGATCAACCTGCTCGTATTCCTGACCCCTCACATCATCCGCTCGCCGGAAGACCTCGAACTTCAAACGATCCGCAAGCGCGAGGAATTCGCCAACGCCTCGCAAGCGGGGCTCAAGTGGTCGGATCGCGAGCGCGCCGTCGAGCGTAAACGACAGGAAGCCGCCGAAGCCTCGGGCGAAAAATACGAACCGCTCGGCGATAATCCCGTGCGGATCTCCGTACTCAAGCACGAAGCCCGCTACCCAGTGGAGCGCATCGCGGAAATTGAAATCGAAGAGGCAGCCTTACATGCGGAAGCCGAGGTCGCACGGCTCGCGGCCGCGAACGCACCGAAATACGCCGTCCAGGCACTGGTCGGAAGAGAGGTCGACGAGGCGGTCAACATGCTCCAGGCGGTGATCGACCAAGGCCACGACGGAACGCTCGTCTCGAACGAGATCGGAGGATCGGTCTACTTCGAGATGCAGATCGGTCCGTTCCAGACGGTCCATGCAGCCGAGCGCGCTGCCGAATTGATTCGGGACGTTCACGGCCTCGAGCCGTCCGTGATCATCGTTCCAAAGGAAGCGGCGGACGAGCCATGAGCGAAACCCCCCAACCCGAGCGAGCCCTCGAGCTGGGTGCGATCTTGATGGACACCACCCGTCTCACCGAAGATCAACTCGAAGAAGCCCGAGCCACCCAGGCCGAAGAGGGTGGCCGGCTCGCCGACCACCTGCTGTCTTCCGGCCGCGTGAGCGCAGACCAGGTAATGGAAGCTCTCAGTCGACAACTCGGCCTGCCCGTCCTTCCCAGCATCGACACCGGTGAAATCGATGAGGATTTGATCGAACGCGTTCCGATCGGATTCGCGAAGACCCATGGAATCCTTCCGATCCAGCGCACCACCGACGGTGCGATCCGCGTAGCCGTCACCAACCCCTTGGAAACCGCGCCCCTCGACGACCTCCGCCTGCTTTTTGACAACGCCGAAATTCGATTGGAACTCGCCAATCAACGCACGCTTCTGGGTGCGATCAACGAGGTCTACGATCGCGGCGCCTCGGCGACCGATGCGCTCGCCGAAGATGCCGCCGAAGACCTCGACACCCTCGCGAGCGAAATCAGCCAAGAACCCCAGGATCTGCTCGATGCCTCCGAAGATTCGCCAATCATCAAGCTCGTAAACTCACTGCTCCAGCACGCCGTCAAGGAGCGTGCAAGCGATATCCATCTCGAACCCTTCGAGACCGAACTCCGCGTGCGCTTCCGCATCGACGACGTGCTCTACGAGCCGATCAAACCGCTTCCGCGTTCACTCCAGGCGAGCATCGTTTCGCGTATCAAGATCATGGGCGGTCTCAACATCGCCGAGCGTCGGCTTCCCCAGGACGGGCGAATTCGACTCAAGATCGCCGGCCGCGACTACGACGTGCGGCTCTCGACCCTGCCCGTCACACACGGAGAGCGCGTGGTGCTGCGTCTGCTTCCGCGTACCTCCGAAATGACCGACCTCAAAAAGATTGGTTTTGGCAAGCAGCAGATGGCCGCGATTCAAAAACTGATCACTCGACCCAATGGGATCATCCTCGTCACCGGACCGACCGGAAGCGGCAAAACAACCACTTTGTACGCCGCGCTCTCGTCAATCAATACCACCGACAAGAACATCGTCACCCTCGACGATCCGGTCGAAATTCAGCTCAAGGGTGTCGGACAGATCGAAATCAGCCCGAAGATCGGACTGACCTTTGCGAGCGGACTGCGCTCGATCCTGCGCCAAGATCCGAACGTGATCCTGATCGGAGAGATCCGCGATCTCGAGACCGCGGAGATTGCGATTCAGGCTTCCCTGACGGGCCACCTCGTCTTTTCGACACTGCACACCAACGACGCGCCGAGCGCCATCACCCGCCTCGTCGACATGGGGGTCGAGCCCTTTCTCGTGGGTTCGTCGCTGGTGGCGGTTCTCGCGCAGCGGCTCGTCCGCGTATTGTGTTTAGAGTGCCGAGAGGCCTACATGGCCACACCCGATGAACTCAAGGAAATCGGGTTGCGCCCACCGGAGCGCCCGGTGAAGGTCTACCGCGCCAAGGGATGCGCGGAGTGCAACTTCACGGGCTACCGGGGCCGCGTCGGGATCTTCGAGTTGATGCTCATCGACGATGATCTCCGCAGCCTCGTATCCCAGAACATCGATTCCAAGACAATCAAGCAGGCTGCGGTCCGCAAAGGCATGCGCACACTACGCGGTGACGGCGCGCTAAAGGTTCTACAGGGGACCACCTCGAGTGCAGAAGTGCTACGAGCAACCGAGGAAGAAGGCAACGTAGTCCAAATCTGAGGTAACCGTGCCGGTTTACGCGTTCAAGGGAGTCAATGCGACCGGTAAGTCCATCAACGGACTTCTCGATGCCGAAACCACGCGGTCCGCTCGCGACAGGCTGCGGAAGGATGGCGTCTACGTCACCGAACTCGTCGAGCGAAAAGGGGCTACGAGCGTCAAGGCAACTTCGAGCCGCAGCTTCCACCTGCCGAGTTTTTCCCGGATCCCCCCGCTCGATCTGGCACTCGCCACCCGCCAGATTGCAACGCTGTTGAATTCGGGCATACCGCTCGTCGAGGGACTCAGCGCCCTCACCGAACAGACCGAAAATGTCCGGCTGCGCACCGCGCTGGGAGAAGCCCGGGATCGCGTCAACGAGGGCTCCAATTTTGCCGACGCGCTCGCTCAGACCGAAGCCTTCCCGGACCTCTACGTCAGCATGGTCCGCGCAGGGGAAGCGGGGGGCGCACTCGATGTCGTGCTCGAGCGATTGGCCGACTACTTGGAGAGCCAGGTTCGTCTGCGGAACAAAGTGAGTTCGATACTCATCTATCCCACCGTGATGTTTGGATTTGCGCTGGTAGTGGTAGGCGTCCTGGTGACGGTCGTACTACCCCAGATCACTGAATTGCTGACCAGCCTCAACCAGGAGCTTCCCTTCTACACGCGCTGGATCATTGGCATTTCGAACTTTGCGAAAGTCTGGTGGTGGGCAATCGCGCTCGTCATGGTGCTCACCGCGATGGGGCTGCGCGTTGCCGTTCAGACCGAACGAGGGCGAGAAGTCTTCGACACCGTCGTTCTACGCCTGCCGGTGATGGGTCGAACGGTGCGCATCATCGCGATTGCGCGCTTTTCGCGAACTCTCGCGACGCTGCTCGCAGGCGGTCTGCCAATCGTCCGCTCGCTCGAGACCGCGAAACACGTCGCGAACAATACCGTGCTGGGGCGCGCGATCGACGCGGCTCGTGATAGCATCATAGAGGGTTCCAGCGTGGCGGCTCCGCTTCGGAACAGTGGCGAGTTTCCACCCATGGTGACCCATATGATCGACGTCGGGGAGCGCAGCGGACAGCTCGAATCGATGCTCTCCAAGATCGCCGACACTTACGAAGAACAGGTCGAAACGACCGTGACACGATTGACTGCATTACTCGAGCCATTATTGATCCTGCTGATGGTGGGTATCGTCGTGGTTATCATCCTCGCGACACTCGTACCCCTACTCCAGGTCACCAGCTCGATTTCCTGAATCGGAGGAACTCCAATGCTCGAAACTGCAGAGCGAAAGCAGGACGTTCAAGTGCGCAATCTCGCGGGCTTCACACTGATCGAAATCATGGCTGTCGTGCTAATCATCGGATTGCTCAGCACGATCGTCGGTGTTTCGATCTTTGCGCAAGTCGACAAGGGTCGCATCACAGCGACGAGCGTTCAGATCTCGAACCTCGAATCCGTGCTCGAGCTCTACCGCATGGACAGCGCCCGCTATCCCACCACCGAGCAAGGCCTCGATGCGTTGGTGAACGAGCCCGACGACGCAAGAAATTACCCCCCGGGCGGTTACCTCCAGAAGAGGCGCGTACCCGAAGACCCCTGGGGTAATCCATACCAATACGAACAACCGGGGCAGAACAATCCCCACTCGTACGACCTCTGGTCCTACGGCGGAGACGGTAACCCCGGCGGCACCGACGCCGATGCCGATATCGGAAATTGGAACTTCGGCGGAGACGAAAGCTGAGAGCGAGCGCACACTGCATGCGGGACCGAGCTGGATTCACCCTGCTCGAAATTCTCGCGGTCTTGCTCATCGGCGGACTGCTGATGAGCGTCGCGTTGCCCAATTTCGGCGCCCTGCATTCGCACAAACTTCGAAAAAACGCGGACCAGATCGTCGAGCGGATGGATTTTGGCCGACAGCGCGCCGTGATGACCGGAGTCCCCCACCGGTTGGCGATCGACCTAGACGCCGGCACCTACAGGCTCGAGTGGCAGGGAGACAGTGGGAGCGATCCAGTACAGCGGCCAAAACCGAAGAACGAACTCGGCATCCAAGTCAAGCTCTCCCTCGCACCGCCGCCAAAGATCGAGCGAAGTTACCAACGCATTTCGGGTCCACTCGGCAAGCTCGAAAGCCTCGGCGGGGGTATCGAATTCGGATGGATCGAGACTCCCGGCGGAGAGGTCGATATCGGCGAGGCGTTCATCACCTTCGAGAGTGATGGAACGTCGTCTTACACGATTCTCGTGCTCAACGAGCCCGGTGGCGAAGAACTTGCGCTGGAAATCCTTCCCCTCGCCGATGCCGTGCGGATTCTCCATGAGGAATTCTGACACCGGGTTCACACTCTTCGAAGTGCTCGGAGCGGTTGCGATCCTGGCGATCCTCTACACCACGCTTTCGGGTGTTGCGATTCAGGGATTGCGCTCCGAGGGCGAGAGTCGGCGCATCTTCGAAGCCTCTCTGCTCGCGGACTGGGAACTCAGCGAGTTCGAGTTGTCACTCGAAACCGGAGAGGCTCCTGTCATGGGCATCACCGAGGGCCAAGAAGTGGACAACATGACGGTTACCTGGGAAGTTACGCCACTTCAAACCGTGATCTTCCAGAGCAATTCGGACGAGGATCGCAAAGCCAGCCCGCAGAATTACACCGCTCCCGGGACACAGCTTCCGGCTGCACAGATCGCGATGACGAAGGCCGGCGCAAATGTCTTCCTTCAGGTGGATCTCACTGTTTCGTGGCTCGAAGCGGGAAACGTGCGCTCAGTGAAGCGCACCATCTTCGCCGTCGATGAGGATGCAGCCGCCAAGTACGCGATGGAGGTCGCACGGAGCACCGCCGAGGGGGGACGGCCATGAACTCACGGCTGCTAAAATCGGAGGGGTTCACGCTGATCGAAATGATGGCGGTCATCGCGCTGATCGGCGTCGTCTTCTTCGTCGCGCTCAATTTCTATACAGACCTCTCTAACGCGAGCAACCGCGCTTCGAATCACACCCGCGGAATTCGGCGCGCGAGCGCTGTTCTCGACCGCGTCGCACGCGACATCGAGGGCACAATCCTGCTGGTGAAACCTGCAGAGATGGACCCATTCGAATTCCCGTGGATCTTCCTGGGCGAAACCCGCCTCGGCGGCAATGCCTCCGAGCGGCTCAAATTCATCACAAGCAACCACAACCCAGCGCGAACCGAGGTCGTCGATTCAAACCTCGCCACGGTCGCCTACGTGGTGGAATCGAGCGAAGACGATTCAGTTGCGCTTTATCGATGGGCCTCTCCTCATCTTCCCGACAGCCTCGACAAGACCTTTCCGAGGGAGGGCGACGACGGGGTGTTCCTGCTCGCCGAGGGCCTCTATTCCTTTGGATTCACCTTTCTCGACGAAGACGGTGAACTTCACCGCGAGTGGGACTCATCGACGGTCATCCAATCGGGTTCCCTCCCGATGGCTGTTGAAATCCAACTATCCCTGATGAGCGACCGGACATCGGACGACGAAGAACCTCCAATTTATCGGAAGCGGGTCATCATCCCGATCCGTCCGCTGGATCTCGCGGCGCTCGCCGACCCCAACGACCCGATCTTCGGAAGCGGCAAGGAAGACGACGAAGAAGACGAGGACGAAGAAGAAGACGAAGACGACGGTAAGAAAAAGTCCGGCGTCCCCAGCGACGACCGCGGGCTGACGAATGCCGATTGTATCCCACGCTCCGCGCCGGCTGACGCCCCCCAAATCGCGAAGACCTGTGTCGCACTCGCGAAGTCAGCCCCCGACATGATTTTCACCAAGGCGGACTACCAGGGCATGCCGGATCAATGCAAGTTCCTTGTGGCCTCGCATTGCCGGTGAACCGATCCACTCGCCAACAAGGGGTCGTGCTCCTCATCGTGCTCTTTTTTGCGCTGCTGCTCACGAGTTCGATCGCAACCTTCACGCGGCGAGCAATCATCGACGCGAGCGTCGCGCGAAATCGCGATGCTGCGGCCCGCGCGGAGGCTCTCGCTCGAAGCGGAATTCGGCTCGGGAAATCTGTTCTGGTCATGGACCAGATCCAGGAAACAGTCACCCAGCAGACCATCGACAGTCATCAGGACGCCTGGTCGAAGCTCTCGAAAACCGCGATTCCCGGAGGCGACGGGGCCGTCCTCACCATCACGATCGAGGACTCGGGAATGCTCTTCAACCTCAATGCGATCTTCGACTACGCGGACGGAGGAGCTCCCTACTCCAGCACCGAGCCGTTCCTGAAGGAGTTCTTCGACAAAGTCATCGACGAAATGAAAATTCCACCAGGTGAAAAGTTCTACGACGTTTATGAACTCATCGAAGCGCTGATGGATTGGGTCGACACAGATCCGATTCGGATCCAGGGAGGCTTGGAGGACACCTATTATCAGCTCCAGCAGCCGCCCTATCGGGCTGCAAACGCACCCCTGCTGAGCGTCGATGATCTCGCCCTCATCGAGGGCTTCGATCGCAAGCTCGTGGACGCGCTGCAGCGCTATATCACAGTGCAGCCCTTCGCGGGGGGTGGGGGGATTAACCTCAACACAGCGCCGGCCCACGTACTTTCCCTGATCTACTCCAATGATGGGGTCGTCGATCGACTCGCCAAAGAGGACCAAGTGAAGGAGATCCTCAAATATCGCGGTGAGGGCCGAATCATTTGCGGTGAATCTCTCGCTATCGAGGGCTGCGTGCCGATAAGCAGTATCGTGCAGAATGCGATTTTTCCACCTCCGACCTATGCCGCGAGCGTCTTCACGATCATCGCGCGCGCCCGCGTGGGCGAGATCCACCGGAGCATCGAGGCGGTCGTCAACCGCAGTATTGATCCACCGCTAGTGCTATCTTGGCGAGTCCGGTGAGCGAGGGGCACCGATGGCGCTTCTAAGCAACATTCTCGGATTGGACATCGGAAGCCACAGCCTCAAGGCGGTGGAATTCCGGAATACCCTGCGCGGCTTCGAGGCCGTCGCGATGCGGATCTTTCCGCGTGCGAACAGCGACGCACCGCTCGCAGAACTCGTCCAGCACTTCGTCCGCATGCATCGGCTCTCCACCGAACACGCGGTCTGCGCACTGGCCGGCGATCGGCTTTCCACTCGGCGCTTGAACTTTCCGTTTCGAGACCGCAAGAAACTCAACCAGGTCGTCCCATTCGAGGTGGAAGCGGACTCTCTCTTCGATCTCGACGACGTCGTGATCGACTGGGAGATCGTGGGTGGGGATCGGAACCACTCGGAGGTTGTTGCGACCGTCGCCACCCGCGCGGATGTATCCGAATTGCTGGGAACGCTTAGCGAGGCGCACTGTGAACCCCGGACCCTCGAAGCCGAGGGCTTGGTGCTCTCCCAGTTGAGCAATCTCTTCGATCTGGATGGAACTCGCCTACTGATCGACCTGGGCCACCGAAAGACCACCTGCTGCTTGATCTCGGACGGGAATCCCATTTCAGCGCGCACCTTTCCAATCGCCGGTGCCGCACTCACCGAAGCGCTCGCGCGTGATCGCGCACTCAGTATCGAAGACGCCGAGCGCGTCAAATGTGAGCCCGGTCTGATCGGTTCGAGCCTGGCCGAAATCCCCACCGCCACCCGAACCACGCTCGACCGCATTGCGCGTGAAATCATCCGAACCCTGAGCGCTCTCGAGCCACAGATTGCGAAGCTCGAATCGGGGCCGGTCAAGGAACTGACGCTCTTTGGAGGGACCGCGCAACTCGATCGCCTCGACGCCTACCTCTCGGCTGCGACCGGAATCAGTTCGAAGCGGCTAGGTACTCCGACGCAGGATTGCGGAAAAGCCCTGGCGGCGGATACCAATGCGATCGTCTTTGCACCCGCTATCGCATTGGCGTTGCGGGGAACCGCGCAGTCCAAGACCCGAATGGATTTCCGCCAGGATGAATTCGCCACTCGGCTCGACCTCTCTCGATACCGGCGCGAATTCGCATGGCCCCTCGGCCTCGCGGTCGCAGCAGTGGTTCTCGGCCTCGTAAACATTGGAGTGGCTACCGCACTTGAAAATCGCCGAGCGAGCCGGATGGAACAGCAGATCGCGCAGCTCTACACCGATGCCTTTCCCAGCCAGTCGCTACCCCCTAACCCGCTGGTCGCGCTACGCGAAGAGATCGCATCCGCCTCTACGCGCGCCGAATTTCTTGGCGTCTATCGCGGGAACCTCTCCGCGCTCGATCTGCTGGCCGAAATTTCCAAACTCGTCCCCAAGGATCTGGACGTCATCTTCGATGAGCTCAGCATCGATCGGCAGATCATTCGAATGCGGGTCTACGCCAATAGTTTCGAATCCGCCGATCGCCTTGGCGCAGAACTGGCGAAATTTCCGCCCTTCGCACAAACGCGAATCGGATCCATCGATTCGGACCCGAAGCGCGGAGGCAAGCGGTTCGACGTCACGATCAACCTCGCACTTTCCAAGGATTCGGCATGAAGAATCTCTGGAGCCGCGTGCTCGCCGCATTCGATGATCTTTCCGAGCGCGAACGCGTGCTCGTTTCGATCGTGGGCGCTCTAGCCGTCCTGTTCGTCATCTATTTCGGTGTCATCCAATCGTCTCTCGGGCTTCGCAGCAATGCCCGACAGCGACTCACCCAAGCCGAGCAGCAATTGACTGCCATGTCTCGGCTTCGCAACGAATTCGACGACGTGAACGAGCGGCTCACTTTGGTCGAACAGCGGATCCAGAGCAGCACGCGAGGCAATCTGCGGACGACCCTCGAAACCCTCGCGCTCGCCTCGCAGGTCACGGTCGATTCGATGGAGCCGCAGGCCACACCTTCCGACGATCGCTATCGGGAAACCAAGGTCGCGGTTGCACTCAAGGAAGTCACGCTTCAGCAGACCGTTAGCTATCTCCACGAGATCGAATCCTCGGAAGAGGTGCTCTCCGTGAAGAGCCTGCGCATGCGCACACGCAAGGACCGGCCGGACTTCCTCGACGTGACGTTTACGGTCTCCACCTTCGAGCCCATCTAGAATGCCCTCCACCACTCACCACCAGGCAGGCGGAACGCTGCCGCGACCGCTGATCGTGATCGGGATCCCCTGCGCGGGCGTGATCCTCATCGCGATCTTCCTGATCCGCGGCTTCCCGTACGAAGAGCTCGGCAGGTTGATTGCGAACCGAATCGAGCAAAGCCACGGAATCCATCTCCTGATTGGAAATGTCGGCCCGGCGCTGCAACTCGCAGGCCCCGCGCTCGAAGCCACGCAGCTGCGGGTAACCTTCCCGAATCATTTGCCTCAGCGAATCGATCGCGCGCTCATTCGACCCGCGTGGTCTCTTTCCTGGTTCTCAGGGGAGCCGACCCTCCACGTGGAAGTCGAGAGCGAATCTGGACGCGCTGATGGGACGCTTCACTGGAATGGCGCTCTATCTTGGGTAGGAACCATTCGAGACGGCCGACCCGATCTCCCCCCGATCGCAGGCTGGATCCCGACCGGGAGCCTCGAGGGCACGCTCGATGCGACGCTCGAAGTTTCGATGGGCGAAAGCGGCCCCGAGGGCCACGTCGAATTCGAAATCCGGGACGGCTCGATATGGCTGCCGGCTCTTCCGGCCTCGTTGCCCTTCGAGAGCCTCACGGGCGCGGCAAGCTTCGGGGGGGATGCCTACGCGAAGCTCACGTCCCTGACTTTCGAGGGGCCCCTGGCCTCCGGTTCTGGCAGCGGAAAGATCGGACTCGCCGAAACGATCGAGCAGGCGCCAATCGGTTTCGAGTTCCAACTCAACCTCAAACCCGAAGTGACCCGCAGCCTGAAACGGCGGGTGAAGATCAATCCGGGGGGCGATGCGCGCGCAATCATCTCCGGAACGGTCGCAAAGCCGAAAGTTCGCTAGACCCCACATAATCGATCGCCATCTTGTGCGATCCTCCGAATCCAGCCGCGGATGTGAGGGCTATGAAGGCCGACCAGCTTCAGCGCGTGTTTCGGGTTTTCTCGGACCCAACCCGCATTCGCATCCTCGCGCTGCTCGAGCGGGAGGAACTCGCTGTCCAGGAAATCATGGAAGTCCTCGGTATGGCGCAATCCCGGGTATCGAGGCACCTCGCGATTCTGCGCGAAGCGGGACTTCTCGAGGACCGGCGCGACGGGACCTTTGTCTTCTACCGCTTTGTTTCGCCGCAGAACGCACCGTGGCGCGACACCTGGGCATTGGTCGTCGAAAACCTACGTGGCGACGCGACCGCAGAGCGCGACGCCGCCGCACTCGCCCGCGCGATGGAGTCTCGCTCCGAACGCACGCGGAGCTTCTTCGATTCGGTCGGCCCGGAATGGGACGCACTCCGCAAGGTCTTCAACGACGACGCATTGCGCGCCCGCGCGGTTTCGCGCCTAATCGACCCGAATCTCGTCGTCGCAGATATCGGCACCGGCACGGGCATCCTCGCGATCGAACTCGCGCGCCTCGGAACACGGGTGATCGCAATCGACCACTCCTCGCGCATGCTCGACGCCGCGCGCGCCAAGACCGCCGACGAGCCCCACCTCGAAATTGAATTCCGGCACGGCGAGGCGGGTGGATTACCGATTTCCGACAGCGAGATCGATGCCGCATTCGCCCATATGGTGCTGCATTATCTCCCCTCCCCTTCCGATGCGATCGCCGAGATGGCGCGAGTCGTGAAGCCGGGCGGTGTCATCGTCGTCGTGGACTTTGTGCCTCACCAACACGAATGGATGCGCGAAGAACTCGGGGTCAGCTGGCTCGGCTTTGCGGCAGAGGAGATCGAGGGCTGGTTTTCCGCAGTCAACCTGTGCGATTTTCGGCTGGAGGAGCACGCGGGTTTCGCATCGAGTCGTGATCTGCCGGCCACATTCATCGCCTCCGGTCGACGTCCGAGCTGACGATTGGATCACCGCCGTGCCGTCTTGTTCGATGCCGCAGGAACGCTGATCGAACTCCGCGAACCCGTGGGTGAAACCTACGCGCGCATCGCGCGCGAATACGAAGTGACCGTTTCACCGAGCAAACTCGAAGCTGCATTTCGTGCCACATTCAAAGCGGCTCCTGCGATGGCATTTCCCGGTGTTTCACTCCGAGAGATTCCCCGTCTCGAAAAGGCGTGGTGGTGCCAGGTCGTCTCGAAGACGTTCCAAGCCGCCGATCCAGCTGCCAAGTTTCCCGATTTCGACGGGTTCTTCGAGAACCTGTTCGGCGTAATGGGTCGGCCGCAAACCTGGCGCGAAACCCCCGGGGCGCGGAGCCTGCTGCTGAGACTCCGATCACTTCGCTGGACCACCGCAATCGTTTCGAATTTCGACCGGAGGCTTCCGGAAATTCTTCAGGGACTCGGGCTCGCGGAGCTGTTCGATGCCGTCGTGCTCTGCTCCGATGTCGGTGCCGCAAAGCCCGATCCTGCGATTTTTCACCACGCACTCGACCGGCTTCAGGTCAGCGCCTCGCATGCAGTCGTCGTGGGTGACGACGAGGCCTTGGATATTGCGGGAGCCCGCGCAGCGAGGATTCGGGCGATCCATCTGACCTCCCTTGCTAAGCTCGATGGGCTGGTGGACCAGTTGCTGGCGCTCCCGGATTTTCCCGGTGAGCGAGAGAGAAGAGTCGGAGGATCGGACCATGGCGAGTGACGAGGGCGGCGACGTCCCCATAGCGTTCTTTCGCGACCAATTCGGGATGGACGACCGAAGTCTGACCCGTGCGCTCGACGCGGCCCTGGAGCGCGAAGTCGACTACGCGGATCTCTACTTCGAATACACCGTCCAGGATTCGGTCGCGCTCGAAGAGGGCATCGTCAAGACTGGGAGCCGCCACATCGAGCAGGGCGTCGGTGTGCGAACCCAAATCGCCGAACGCCAAGGGTACGCGCACTCGGACGACGTGACGGTCGAAAGTCTGGAACTCGCTGCGGCAACGGCGCGTGCGATCTCCGAGAGCCCAAGCCAAACCAGTGCGGTCGCCTTGCAGGGAACTGGCGCGGTTGCGAGAAACCTTTATCCAGTCGAGCAACCACCGACCGAAGTTCCCATCCCCGAAAAGGTCGGCTTGCTCGAAGCGATCGACGTCTATGCGCGCGCACGGGATCCCAGGGTCAAACAGGTCATGGCGAGCGTCGTCACCCAGTACCAGAATGTCTTGATCGCAGGCAGCGACGGTAGCCTCAGCGCTGATGTCCGGCCGCTCGTCCGACTCAACGTGCAGATCGTCGCAGAGAACTCGGAGGGTCAACGCGAAATCGGCTACCAGGGCATGGGAGGTCGGTACGATTTCACTCGACTGCTCGAGGCCGCGACCTGGCGCGAGCTGGTCGACGATTCGGTACGGCTCGCACTGCTGAACCTCGAAGCGAAGCCCTGCCCGGCTGGAACCATGGACGTCGTTCTCGGCCCAGGTTGGCCCGGCATCCTGCTCCACGAGGCGATCGGTCACGGACTCGAGGGAGACTTCAATCGCAAGAAGACGTCGGCTTTCACGGGCCGCATCGGAGAACGCGTCGCGAGCAAAGGCGTGACCGTGGTCGACGACGGAACACTGGACGAGCGGCGCGGTTCGCTCAATGTCGACGACGAAGGAACGGCGACCCAGCGAACGGTTCTCATCGAAGACGGGATCCTTTGCGGCTACCTCCAAGATCGCCTCAACGCTCGCTTGATGGGGATGAAGCCGACTGGTAACGGACGCCGGGAAAGCTACGCCCACATCCCCATGCCGCGCATGACCAACACCTTCATGCTCGCTGGAAATGACGACCCCGAGGAAATCCTGCGCTCCGTGCAGTCCGGGATCTACGCGGTTTCATTCGCAGGTGGTCAGGTGGACATCACGAGCGGGAAATTTGTTTTCTCCGTCAGCGAAGCCTACGAAATCAAAAACGGCCAGATCGGCGCACCCCTCAAGGGCGCAACCTTGATCGGAAACGGACCCGACGTGTTGACCCGGGTATCGCGCATCGGAAGCGACCTGAAACTCGACCGGGGTGTGGGGACCTGCGGCAAAGATGGCCAGAGCGTCCCAGTGGGTGTCGGCTTGCCAACGATCCGGCTCGATGGAATTACCGTGGGAGGAACCGCCAGTTGAGTGTCGAAGCGCCGCACGACATCATCGAACGAGCCATCGATCGCGCCCGGCGCGCCGGAGCGAGCGCGGTCGATGCCGTCATGATCGAAAGCGACAGCGTTGAGGCGCGCGTCCGCGCCACGGAAATCGAATTCGTCACCCAAGCAAAGCAGCGAATTCTCGGGATTCGCGCACTCGTGGCCGGCACACACGGCGCTCGCTCCGCGAGCACTTCAACCAGTGATCTCTCGCCCGAGGCCATCGACCGAATGGCAGCTGAAACCGCGGTGCTCGCCAAAGCAACCGCAGAAGATCCGACTGCGGGCCTTCCCGAAGAACCATTCGCAACCGAGGTTCCCGATCTCAATCTGTTCGACCCGGCGGACCGCGAGGTCGATGTGGAAACGCGAATAAAAGATGCCCGTACCGCAGAAGCTGCGGCACGCGATGTCGATCCCCGAATCGACAACTCCGAGGGCTCCCAGATCGGATCGAGCTTCTCGCACGTCGCCTACGGAAACTCGGCGGGCTTTTTCGGCGAATACGATACGGCCGTTCACTCCCTCTCCTCCGAACCCGTCGCCAAGAGCAACGGCAGCCTCCAACGCGACTACTGGTATACGATTGCTCGGCGCCTATCGGATCTCGAGGCGCCGAGCTCGGTCGGCTCCCGAGCCGCCGAGCGCGCCCTGCGCCGCCTCGATGCGAAGCGCGTTGCGACCTGTGAAGCTGCAGTCATTTTCGACTCCGTGACGGCTCCGAGCCTGCTGGGCCACCTGATCAGCTGCATCAATGGTTATACGGTTTACCGGCAAACCAGTTATCTAGCCGACAAACTCGGAGAAACGATCGCTACCGCATCGATGACCGTCATCGACGACGGAACACGCCTGGGCGGACTCGGCAGCAAGCCCTTCGACGGAGAGGGATTGCCGACACGACGGACCGTCATCGTCGATCGCGGACGACTCTCGAGCTTCTTGCTCGATAGTTATTCGGCGCGAAAGCTCGAGATGAAATCCACGGGTAGCGCGACGCGCGGGGCGGGCAGTCCGCCGAGCGCTGGTTCGACCAACCTGTGGCTCGAACCCGGCCAACAGTCTCTCGATGAGATCATCGCGAGTACCGACCGAGGACTACTCGTCACAGAGTTGATCGGAATGGGATTCAACCCGATTACCGGCGACTACTCGCGCGGAGCAGCGGGGCTTTGGATCGAAGGCGGAGAGATCGTTGGGCCGGTGGAGGAAATCACGATCGCAGGCAATCTCTCAGAGATGTTGATGAATATCGACGCGATCGGGTCGGATCTGCTCTGGCTAGGCAGCACCGCCTCGCCGTCGGTGCGAATTTCCAAGATGACGATCGCGGGAGAATAAGCTGTCCCAATCACCGCAGACGATGCTGGACCTACAACTCCCTGACGTGGACCGCTGGTCGGATCGCGTCGTCGTCGCGCTCGGCCAGAATCCCGGCCCCTTCACGGGCCCCGGAACGAACACCTATCTCATAGGCACGGGAAAGCGAAGGATTCTCCTCGATACCGGGCAAGGCCGAGACGCCTACCTCCCGGTACTCGACGCTGCACTCGAGCAGGCGGGTTGCGATGGCATCCAGGAGATCGTTCTCACCCACGGTCACGAGGACCACATCGGCGGAGCGAGGTCGATCGTCGAACGCTACGGCGCTTTGAAAATTTCGAAACGACCGTGGGCGGGAGTCGACGAGCAGCACGATGTTGCGATCACGCCGATTGGGGAAGGCTCGGTCGTGCGCACCGAAGGTGCGACGCTGCGCGCCATCCACGCTCCTGGGCACGCCGAAGACCATCTCTGCTTCGTACTCGAAGAGGAAAGATCGCTCTTTTCGGGCGACAACGTGCTCGGCATCGGAACCACGATGATACCCGGCAATGGGGGCAACCTGATCGAGTACCTGAACTCACTCGATCGATTGCTCGCGGAAAAGCCGGGCACCATCTACCCCGCACATGGCCCGCTGATCCGAGACGGCGAGGCCAAGATCCGCGAATACATCGCGCATCGTCAGGATCGCGAAGACCAGATTCTCGCCGCGCTCCAGGAGGGATCGCTCTCGATCCCCGAAATCGTCTCCCGCATCTATGCCGGCTATCCGGCATCGTTGCACTGGGCGGCAGGCGAAACGGTCGGCTCACATTTGCGAAAGCTCGAAACCGAGGGTCGCGTCGCGGCCGCGCGGGCCCGCGATTCCGAGCCGGTGCACTGGCATCTCTCGTGAGCCACCCGATCATCGAACGACTGCAGAGTTCAAAAGCCGATGAACGCGCATCTGCGTGCCGCGACGCGGTCGATGATCCCTCTGCAACCCTTTTGATCGACGCGCTCGGAGACGCACTCTCCGATTGCGATAAGTCGGTCGCCCTCGCGGCCTCGAAGGCGCTCGCGCACCTCGCCCGAGAAATCGACGAAGTGAAACCCATCGTACGCCGCGCACTTCGAAGTGACGATGTCTCGCAACGTTGGTACGCGGCTCTAACGAGCGCACAAATCGAACCCCCGACTCCGAGGCTGCTACCTCCGATCGTCGAAGCGCTGGGGAGCTCCGAAGGCGATGTGCGCTGGATGGCGGCGCGACTGCTGGTCGAAACGGGACGCGTAAATCCGGAGGTACTGCCACTGGCTGTCGGCCTCGTAACCGGAGGTACGTCGGCCAACGTCCGCCGGATGGCGGCACACTGCGTCCGTGAACTCGGACCCGAGCGGCCAGAATCCACACGAGCGCTACTCGAAGGCACCCGCGACCCCGATCGTTCTGTCCGTCACGCCGCCCTGACCGCGCTGGCGGGACTCACGGATCCATCGCCTGAAGTATTCGATCGACTGATGGAAATCATTGCGGATCCGAGCGACGCAACGAGCCGCAAGATCGCCGCGTATTCGCTGAACGCTCTCGCGAGTGAAGCTGCGCATGCGTTACCGGAAGCTTCCATTGCGGCGCTCGAGAAAATCGCCAGAGAGGATCCCGACCCTGACCTCCGCTCGGTGGCCGAGCGTACATGCGAACGCCAGCAACGCGCGCCCAAAGCCGTCGGGTAACGCCTCCATCACAGACAACTTCCCCGACGCCTTCGGTCTATTGACCTTCGTCAAGAGAACGAGCGCAGGCAATTGACCGGAGCCCGGCGGTCCGTCACTATCCCGCAGCAGTCAGTGTGGCCTCGATTCCGTCACGTCGCACGGCACTGGAAACGAAAAGTAAAACAGAACCAAAGAGAAAGAGGGGAGCAAGCATGTCCGAAATCAAAGGGTCCAAGACCCATCAGAATCTCAAAGACGCTTTCGCTGGGGAATCCCAGGCCAATCGACGCTACCTCTACTTTGCCCGTCAGGCGGACATCGAGGGATACCCGGATGTCGGCGGCCTGTTCCGAGATACCGCAGAGGCCGAAACCGGCCACGCGCATGGTCACCTCGACTTCCTGAAACCGGCGGGCGATCCCGCCACCGATATGCCGATCGGGGCGACGGACCTAAACCTCGCGGCCGCGGTTGCGGGTGAAACCTACGAATACACCGAGATGTATCCCGGTATGGCGAAAGCCGCGCGCGACGAGAAGTTCGACGATGTTGCGGAATGGTTCGAAACCCTTGCCAAGGCCGAGAAGTCGCACGCAGGACGGTTCCAGAAAGCACTCGACAGCCTGGAGAAGCTCTAGCCAAGCGATCCCCATCCGCGGAGGGACCGCCCGACACGAGGCGGCCCCTTCTTGGACTCGAGCGTCCGCGCGGGTGTATCGCGATTCGGAGCGATCCCCGATGAAAGTTCCGCCGCCCGAAATACCGTCTAGCGAGTTGCGCTACGAAAGTCCGGGCTACGACGATCCCGAGAAACTCGAGCGCGAACTGCGGCGCACGGGTGAAATCTGCCATCAGTGCCGCCGCTGCCTACCACTTTGCCCTTCCTTCCCGCGACTCTTCGAATTGGTCGATGCAACCGATCTCGAAATCGAAGGCGTGTCGATGGCCGGCTTCGACGAAGTCAACGAGCTCTGCTTTCACTGCAAGCTCTGTTACAACAATTGCCCCTACACGCCGCCCCACGAATGGGATGTCGATTTCCCAGCATTGATGCGCCGGCATCAACAATTTCGCGCCGCGCGTGACGGAGTTTCGCTCGCGCGAAAAGTGACCACCCGGACCGACTTGATCGGCAAGCTCGGATCCCTCGCGCCAGCACTGATGAACGCCGCCAACCGCAACCGACTCTCGCGGGTCATGATGGAGAAGACGCTCGGCATTCACCGAGACTGGATTCTGCCCTCGTTTCATCGAGAAACCGTCAAGCGCTGGTTTGCAAAGAACCCAAGGCGGTCTACCGGTGAGAACGGCCACGCAGTTCTCTTCACCACCTGTAGCGTCAACTACAACGACCCCGAAACCGGGCGAGCGGCATTCGAAGTTCTCGAAAGAAGCGGTATACGCGTGGACCTCTGTTATGAACGCTGCTGCGGGATGCCATTTACGGACACCGGAGACCTCGACGCCGCGCGCCGCAACGCCGAAAAGAACGTGGCCGACCTGCTCCCGTACGTTGAGGCCGGTGCCACAGTCGTTGCACCTGGGCCTTCGTGCTCGCTGATGTTGAAGACCGAGTATCCGAAATTGCTGGCAAGCGCGGACGCCGCGCGCGTTGCCGAGAACACCCAGGACCTCATGGAGTACATCTACAACCTGGCCCGCGCCAAGAAGCTGAATCGCGACTTCAAGTCGCCTCTCGGAAAGGTGGCCTATCACGCACCCTGTCATCTGAGGGCCCAGAACATCGGTTTTCGCTCACGCGACCTGCTCCAGCTCGCTGCTGACGAGGTCGTGCTGGTGGACGCGTGTTCGGGCGTCGACGGCACATGGGGAATGCAGGAGCGCTTTTACGACGAGTCGATGAAGGTTGCACGCGGTATGCTCAAGCGGCTGGATGCCGCAAAGCCGGATTGGGTCTCCACGGACTGCCCGCTCGCGGCGCTACGCATCCAGAAGGGCCTCGGCGTGAAGGCTCTGCATCCCGTGGTTCTCATGAACCGCGCCTATCAGGAGCCTAAATCGTGAAACCCCTCGTCCTGGCAGACATCGCCGACCGCGAAAAATACGTGGAGCTGCGTCCGAGTTATCGCGCGGCGGTCATCGACTACAAGCGAAGCCGTCGTCTCGCGGTCGGCGAGAACATCACCTTGCTGTTCGAAGACCGCGAGACGCTTCGATTCCAAATCCAGGAGATGGTTTGGGTAGAAGGCATCGCGCTGCCCGAAAAAATCCAGCACGAGATCGATACCTACAACGAACTCATGCCCGCGGATCGCGAGCTCTCGGCGACCTTGTTCATCGAGATCACCGAATCGTCTGAAATCCGAGCCGAACTCGACCGCCTGATCGGCGTCGACGAACACGTCTCGTTGATCGTCGGCGAAGGACAAGAGGCGATCGAGATCCGCGCGCGATTCGATCCAAAGCAGATGGAGGAAGACCGGATCTCCGCCGTGCAGTACATCAAGTTCAGCTTCAGCGAAGACGCCTTGCGACTCTTCTGCGACCCCAGTCAGCTCGCGCGCGCGCGGGTCAGTCACCCCAACTACCGACGAGAGGCCGAAATCCCGCCGATCACCCGAGACAGCCTGATCAAGACGCTGCGATCCGAAACCACCCCCCTACTCCCGACCGCAATGGACCCGAAATCGACCGCAACCGACCGCGTCGTCTTCGAAACCAGGGTGGCCCGCGCGATTCGGCCCGACCACCCGCTGGCGCCCGGACACCTCATCATCGAACCCATTGAAGCCGTGGAATCGCTCCTGACCCTCGAGGATGAGCTGCTGGTGGAACTGATGGCGGCTGTAAAGCGTGCAGCGCAGGAGATGGTACAGCGACACGGCGCTTGCCGCGTACACACGGATCTCGGCGGCCACAACAACCGGCTTCGCTGGCACGTATACGCACCGCCGAGCTAGCGGTGAACGCCCCGCTCATTGCGAATGTTCTCGGTTGGCTGCTCGTTGGCATTGCCGCGATTCAACTCGTCCCGCTGACCGCGGCGATCATCTTTGGAGAGCCCACGCTCCCCTACGCGGCGAGCGCCATCGCGGCCTGCGTCGTCGGCCTCGCCATGGCTCTCGGATCGCACCCCGAACATCGGCGCATGCGAAGCCGCGATGGTTTTCTCGTCGTCAGCGCCGCCTGGTTGATCGCATCTGCGTTCGGTTCCCTCCCTTACCTGTTTACCCAGACGCTTGTTGGTGTCGATGCCATCTTCGAATCCGTGGCGGGCTTTACCACGACGGGAGCCACCGCGATGAGTCAGATCGAGGGTTCTCCCAAGGCCCTCCTACTCTGGCGGTCCCTCACCCAATGGCTTGGTGGCATGGGAATCATCCTGTTTGCGATCGCCCTCATGCCCCTACTCGGTGTCGGCGGCATGCAGCTCTTCAAAGCCGAAGTACCGGGCCCCGTCGCCGACAAGCTCACTCCGAGGATCGCCGTCACCGCCCGTCGACTCTGGTTGATCTACGTCGGTTTTACCGCGGTGGAGTGGGTGCTGCTGATGCTTGCCGGAATGACGGGGTACGAGGCGCTCTGTCACTCGCTTACGACCATGTCGACCGGGGGATTCTCGACCCGGGATGGATCGGTCGGCAGCTTCGATTCAGCGTTGATCGAGTGGATCATCATCGTCTTCATGACGCTCGGCGGCGTGAACTTCGTGCTCCACTATCGGGCCCTCACCGGCCGCTTCCGCAGCGTCTTGCGCGATGTAGAGTTGCGTTATTACCTGACCCTGCTCGGCGTAGCAGCCCTCGTTATTTATTGGGCACTCGTCCACGCACTCGAACCCACGGGATTCCGCACCGTGCTGTTTCAGGTCATCTCCATCACCACGAGCACGGGTTACTCGACGGTCAACTTCGCGTTGTGGCCAACCATCGCGTTGCTCGTGCTGCTTCATCTGATGATTCTCGGCGGCATGGCGGGCTCGACCAGTGGGGGGGTAAAGAGCCTGCGGGTCGTGATCGGAATGAAAGCGGTCGCGAGCGTGTTCAACCGACTCGGGCACCGAACCGCCGTCGGCCACCCCGTCCGCTACGCGGGAAGGCGAGTTCCCGATGACGTGCTCGCGGGCATCTGGGCATTCCTCACCGCCTATTTCCTGATCGTCGCAGCCGTCGCTTGCGTGGTCGGCGCAGCCGGCTACGACCTGGTCACCTCGCTGTCAACCGCCCTCAGTGCGGTCGGAAACGTGGGGCCGGCATTGGGTGAAGTCGGCCCATTCAACAACTTCGCGCACTTTCCGGGCTCGGTAAAACTCACCCTCTGCATCGCGATGATCGCGGGGAGATTGGAACTCTTCACGATCCTGATCCTTTTCCACCGCGACTTCTGGCGGCGTTGAAATGGATGACCTGCGCGTTCGCCGGGGCCTCGTCATCCCAGCGGGTGAACTGCGCGCGTCGGCGAGCCGATCGAGTGGTCCGGGGGGGCAACACGTCAACAAATCGAGCACCCGCGTAACACTGCGCTGGAACATCGAGGAGAGCGAAGCGCTGTCGGATCGGCAGCGCGCGCTCCTGCTCTCGAGACTCGAACACCGCCTGACGCGCGGTGGGGATCTGGCACTCCACTCCGGCCGCGCGCGCAGCCGAACCCGCAACCTGGAGAACGTCCGCGAACGACTCGCGGAGATCGTCCGGAGAGGGCTCGCAACGACTCGGACGCGAATCGCCACCAAGGCCAGCGCGGGCGCCCGCAAGCGCCAGGCCGAGCAGAAGAAACACCGCTCGCAGGTCAAGAGCCGACGCCGCCGGCCTGGTCTCGACGATTGACCGACCTTCGATTCCGACGGCGCGAGGCTGCACGAGATGCACTCCTCCTTGACGGGCAGCGTGCGACCCGGTAACCCGCGAATCGTGACGTGCATCGATCCCGCGCCGCTGGTCCTCGCGAGCGCTTCACCGCGTAGACGCGATCTGCTTCGCCGCGCCGGCATTCGCTTCGAAGTGCGCCCCGCAGACATCCCGGAGGTCGAGCAGCCCGGCGAGACCCCCAGCGCATTTGCGCAGCGCCTTGCCCACAGCAAGGCTCTCGCGATCGCCAAGCAAATCGGCGCCTCTCCTCCCCGGCTGGTGCTGGGTGCGGATACGATCGTGGTATTGAACGGCGAGGTGTTTGGAAAGCCTCGCGACGCGGACCACGCGCTGGAGCTTCTCGAACGCCTGACGGGCCGCGAGCATTCGGTGATCACCGCGATCGCGTTGGTGGAGAGCGTGGCACTACGAACTTGGCAGGCAGCGGTCACGAGTCGTGTTGAAATGCGCGCGGTCGACCGGGACGAGTTGATCGCCTATGTGGCGACCGGAGAGTCGCTCGACAAGGCGGGAGGTTACGCGGTGCAGGGAGGCGCTCGATCCTTTGTGACCCGAATTCACGGCAGCGAGACGAACGTGATCGGCCTGCCCCTCGACGAGACCGTCGACCTGCTCGATGAGGCCGCCCGCCAGCTTGGCAAAGCCAAGTTGGAGGAGGCCCATTGAGGCCTGGCGACGAAATGGAGCGCCGGCTCGCGTCCGTGCGCGAGCGCATGGCGGCTGCGGCCCACCGTGTGGGCCGCAAACCGGATGAGATCACCTTGCTCGGTGTCGCCAAACGAAAGCCCCCCGAACTGATCGTGGCCGCCGTGCGCGCAGGCGTGCACGATCTGGCCGAAAACTACGTCCAGGAGGCAGCCGCAAAGATTCCGGCCGTAAACGCCGACCTCGAACGCGCGAAGCTTGCCGCACCGCGCTGGCATTTCGTCGGGCAGCTCCAGCGCAACAAGGTCCGAGAGGTCGTGCGCCTCTTCGATGTCATTTCGAGTGTCGACCGCGTGAAACTCGGGACGGAAATCGAGCGCCGCGCCGAGCAGGAGGACCGCTTCCTCGAAGCCCTCCTTCAGGTCAATCTCAGCCGCGAACCCCAAAAAGGCGGGGTCGACCCTGCCGATCTTCCCGAGCTACTCGAGGCCAGCGCACACTGGTCCCGGTTGCGGATCGTTGGGCTGATGACGGTCCCCGCGGCCACCGAGGACCCCGACGGCAGCCGGCCGGCCTTCGCGAGACTTCGCGCGCTGCGCGACGAACTCCGTGGCGAACCCGGCGGGAAACACCTATCTGAACTCTCCATGGGTATGACCGGCGACTTCGAGGTCGCCATTGAAGAGGGTGCCACGATCGTGCGGGTGGGAACCGCGATCTTTGGCCCCCGGAGTGAATCATGAGCTTGGCGGAGCGAAGAATCGCTTTCATAGGCGGAGGTGCGATGGCGGAAGCGCTGGCCGGTGGACTCATCGCGAGCGGCGTTTCGGCGGCGCAGATTCAGATCGCAGAGCCCCTACCCGAGCGCTGCGCGCAGCTGCGCGATCGGCTCGGCGTGGCTGCCACGGCCGACTACGGGGACGCCGTTCGCGGCAGTGATCTGGTCGTGCTCGCCGTCAAGCCGAACGTCATCCCGAAGGCGCTCGCTGCGCTGCGCGGCGAAGATCTCGACCTGCGCAGCCCACTGTGGATTTCGATCGCAGCTGGGGTTCGGCTCGCGTCTCTCGAGGCGGGGCTTCCCGCGAATGCGCGGATCATTCGAGCGATGCCCAACACGCCGGCGTTGGTTCGCGCGGGCGCCACGGCAATCTGCGGCAACGCCCAAACCGACGCATCGGATCGCAACGATGCCCGGCTGCTCTTTGAAAGCGTGGGGTTCGCGTGGGAAACGGATTCCGAAAAGCTGCTCGACGCGGTGACGGGCCTTTCGGGAAGCGGCCCCGCATACGTGTTCCTCTTCATCGAGGCGTTGATCGATGCGGGCGAGAAGGCCGGCCTACCCCGCGAAGCCGCCGAGCGCTTGGCCATTCAGACCGTCTACGGAGCCGCGAAGCTCGCGTCGGATAGCGACCGCACGCCCGCGGAGCTTCGCGAGCAGGTCTCCTCGCCCGGCGGCACCACACTCGCCGGCCTCGCGGCGCTCGATCAGGGCGGGCTACGAGAGATCCTCGCGCGGGCCGTAGCGGCCGCCACGCGCCGATCCGAAGAACTCGGAGAGGACTCCTGAGCACAGCCCTCGACTTCGCAGGCGTCTAAAGATTCCGGGCAGTTCGGTCGATCCCCTGCCGGAGTACGAAGTCCAGCTTGGAGGTCGACTTGCGAATCACAGTGCTCGACATTCGAAACCACGTCTTCCCGCGTATGATCGGGGGTTACGCGCGCGGCGAAGTCGACGCGTTCCTAGACATGGTTTCTGATGACTACGAGGCGCTCCTGCGAGAATCCGCGGCGCTTCGAGAGCACCTGATCCGACTCGAGGTTCAGGTTGAAAGGTTGTCCTCTAACGAGGCGATTTTGCAGGCAACTCTCACCACCGCTCATCAGCTCAGTGAAGACTTGAAGCGAACGGCCGTCAAGGAGGCCGAGACCATGATCGGAGAAGCGGAAGTCAGGGCCGAAAAGGTTCTCGATGCCGCACACCGCCGCGCCACGAGGCTGGCGATCGATCTCCGAGAGATGAAAGAGCTCCGCACCCGGCTTGCCGCGTCAGTCCGCGCGACCATCGACACCCACATCGGGCTGCTGGATGCGCTCGCCAAAGACCCGCCCGACGAACCCTCGCTCGGGACCAGCGCGGCATTTCTCGCCAGAGGTAGTGCCGACCCGAAAGGCCAGGGACCGGGCCCCGACGCTTGAACGAGGGCCACGCCGACTTCGCGCTCGCGCGAACCGATTCCGGCGTCGCCTTCTGGATCCACGTATCAGCGCGCTCGCGCCGGCCCAAGGTGGGCGGCCTCCATGGAGACGCCCTCCGCGTGGCGGTGAGCGAGCCCCCGATCGACGGAGCGGCCAATGAGGGCTGCGCGAAGGCCCTCGCCCGCGCGTTGGGCGTCCGCCGCAGCGCGGTAGCCCTGGATCCCGCCTCCACCGGGCGGCGCAAGCGCGTCCGAATCGACGGTGATTCCGAGCTACTCTCGGAGCGACTTTTGGGGTTGGCGAGCCGCGCTCGCGCCCATTAGCCTCCCCTGCCCGGGCCGACAAGCGACCCACCGACCCCCCCGCGAAGCGGAGCCATGAACTTTCGCTGCGAGTCTTTCGAGACCCAGCGCACCAAGAGATGTGAAATGCCGATCTACGAATATGCGTGTGGAAAATGTGACCGAGAATTCGAGGTCAAGCAGCGGATTACAGATGAACCGATCAAGACCTGCCCTCACTGCAAATCAAAGAAGGTCAAACGCCTGATCTCGCGGACATCCTTCGTCCTCAAGGGCAGCGGCTGGTATTCGGACCTGTATTCGTCGAGCGGTGCAAAGGACGACAAAGGCGACAAAGGCGAATCGGGCGACGGAAAGGCCGAGAGCGATTCGAAAGATTCAAAATCGGAATCCAAAAAGGATTCGAAGAGCACGGACACCTCCAAGGCAAAAGACAAGCCGAGTGCGAAAAGCAAAGGCAAGGGCGGCAAAGCAGCAAAGCGCTAGCCCGCACGCCCGCCTCTTTCGTCGATCGCGTACTCGCATGCAATGACTGTCGTACGGGCACCCTTTTTTCGAGCGGAGGCAACACGCTGATGGTGGATCAG
>SMVA01100923.1_pt1 | contig 37217 bp, 33 predicted proteins | sample 2456451 | NCBI WGS metagenome assembly SMVA01 (sample SAMN11095933, study PRJNA526329) | marine sediment metagenome | biome: Marine sediment; feature: Surficial sediment; material: Deep marine sediment; isolation source: Hadal surficial sediment | place: Pacific Ocean | collected 2014-05 | depth...
CGAAGAACCTATTCCGTCTACGAAGCTGCGTACCGAGACCAGAGTGGTGAAATCAATTCTCGTGATTGCTAGGTGATTGTTAATACAAAAAATTCGCCGATGATAAATTCATATACGAACCTAACTAGTTGAAAAAAATGGTGATCCCGGCGGGATTCGAACCCACGACCCCCAGATTAGGAATCTGGTGCTCTATCCTACTGAGCTACGGGACCACTAACGTTCTAATAGGTCGCTGCGCTGGTCTTGGCAACTGCGCCGACCGCCCCAATTACATCGTCACGTTGATCTGGCCGCCATCCATCAGGACGTTCTGGCCGGCCATATAGCCGACATATTGACTGCATAGGAATGCGCACATGGCACCAAATTCGTCTGGGTTGCCAAAGCGACCGGCGGGGATTTGGGCGGTGAAGTTTTTAGACACCTCGTCCAGCGACTGGTCATTGGCCTCAGCGGTTGCCCGCATAGGGGCCAGCAGGCGATCGGTGGCGAACATGCCGGGCAACAGATTGTTGATGATCACATTATGCTGCACTACTTCGCGCGCCAGGCCGGCTATAAAACCGGTAAGACCGCCGCGGGCCCCGTTTGAGAGGCCCAGGATCGCTATGGGCGCTTTGACCGAACTGGATGTTATATTAACCACCCGGCCAAAGCCGCGTTCGATCATGCCATCGATGGTGGCCTTGATCATCTCGATGGTGGCCAGCATATTGGAATCGAGAGCCGAAATCCAGTCGTCGCGGGTCCAGTCACGGAAATCCCCCGGGGGCGGGCCGCCGCAATTATTGACCAAAATGTCCGGGTCGGGGCACACGGCCAGAATGGCCTCGCGCCCTTCGACGGTCGACACATCGGCAACCACTATTGTGACATTTGCGCCGGTTTCCTGGCGGATTTCCTCGGCCGCAGCCTCCAGCGTTTCTACCGTACGGGCTGATATCACCAGGTTAACCCCTTCGCGGCCCAGCGCCATGGCGCTGGCTTTGCCCAGGCCCTTGCTGGCGGCGTTGACGATGGCCGTGCGGCCTTTGATTCCTAAATCCATAAGTTCTCTCCACTATTTGTTTGCAGACTAACCCGGCGGGTCGAGGAAGTTAAAGCGCCAATGCATCAGAAATGATACTTAGGCATTTATGGAGCGCATTTTCTCGACCATCGGCAAAATTGTTGTTGGCCTCTTGGCCCTGTGGGGCGCGTGGTCCCTGATTCAACCGCTTTTGCGCGAAGCGCCTGTCGAACTCAAACCCACGGCTGCCGTTGATCCTGCGCCCATTCAGGCCCCAGATCAGCCAAATATTGATCAGCCAGTCATAGATCAGCCGATAGTAGCGAGAGTTGTCCGCGTTATCGATGGCGACACGGTCAGGCTGGCGAACGGACGCGAGGTCCGCATGACCGGTATTCAAGCCCCCAAGCTGCCACTGGGGCGCGAGGGGTTCCGCAAATGGCCTTTGGCTGACGAGGCCAAGCGGCACCTGGAAATTCTGGTGTCAGATCAACAAGTGCGCATAGTACCCGGTGAAAACCCCCAGGATCGTTGGGGCCGGATATTGGCGCAGATCTATAATGAACAAGACGTCTGGTTGCAGTCTGCAATGTTGGAAGCGGGCCTGGCGCGGGTCTATACATTTGCGGACAATGACAGGCACGCCGATGCCCTTTATGCCGCCGAAGCAAAGGCCCGTGCGGCGAACAAGGGGATCTGGCACCTGGACTATTATGCGGTGCTGACGCCCCTGCAGGCCGTTGGCAGGGCGGATTCTTTCCAGCTTGTCGAAGGGCGCATTGTTGATCTGGCCAATGTGCGCGGGCGCGTGTATCTGAACTTTGGTGAAGACTATAAAACAGACTTCACCATATCGATCGCCAGCCCCGTGCGCCGTGCTTTTAAGAAAGCGGGCATCGATCTGATGGGGCTGCAGGGTAGCCGGGTGCGGGTGCGTGGCTGGTTGCGAGACTGGAACGGCCCCATGATCGAGCTGACCCATCCAGCGCAATTGGAACTGTTAGAGCCCTCGTAGAACCGTCGGAGCCCTAGCCAAAAAAAGGCCCGCCAATAAGGCGAGCCTTTCAAGTGGGATGTGCGCTGTTTTACGCAGCGCGGATAGTTTCTTCTAGTTTTTCAATGGCAGCCTCTTCGTCGATTTTCTCGACCGCAGCTAATTCGCGGGCCAGACGGCCAATGGCTGATTCATAGATCTGTCGTTCGCTGTAAGACTGCTCGGGCTGTTCTTCAGTCCGGTGCAGATCGCGCACAACTTCGGCAATCGAAATTGGGTCACCAGAATTAATCTTTGCTTCATATTCCTGGGCGCGACGGCTCCACATTGTGCGCTTGATGCGGGCCTTGCCTTGCAGGGTTGTGAATGCCGACCTCATCTTTTCAGGGGAAGACAGCGCCCGCAGGTTCAACTGCTCGACCTTTTGGATTGGCACCCGCAAGGTCATCTTTTCTTTTTCGAAATTGATGACGTACAGGTTCAGTTCCGTCCCCTCATAGGTTTCGGTTTCGATATTGTTCACGCGGCCTACACCATGGGTTGGGTAGACGATGTATTCACCCTTGCGGAACTTTCTAACTGGTTTCTTAGCCACTCTCTCTCACTCCTAGATTGCCTTCGGCCAAATTAGTGACGCACCAAACGTCACGCTTGGACTCGCGGTCTTACTTATCTGTCGTGGTTGACTGCTTTTGGGGATCAAAGCGTCTCTGCATTCAAGCGAGGACTGGCTTTCAATCTGGTGCAGGCCATACTCCACCATCAGCGCACTATGCACTGTAGATCCGACCATATCACAAAAACGCAAAAAAATCACCCCTAATTGTTTCAGGGGTGGGACGGGCTCGCCAGCTTGGGGGGACTAAGACCTGGCGGGCTCAGGGCCCGCCAAGATCGGTGATCAACTAGCCAGGATTGGTGCTGAAATATTTATCGTACTTGCCAGCTTCGTCTTTGACGTCGTCGGCACCGGGAAGCATATCTTTCTTTTCAGTCAGATTTGGCCACTCTTCAGCAAACTTGGTGTTGACTTCCAGCCACTTTTCCATGCCGTCTTCGGTGTCGGGCACGATGGCCTCTGCCGGGCATTCTGGTTCGCATACGCCACAGTCGATGCATTCGTCAGGATGGATCACCAGCATGTTTTCGCCTTCGTAAAAGCAGTCCACAGGGCAGACTTCTACGCAGTCAGTGTACTTACACTTGATGCAGGCTTCCGTAACGATATAGGTCATTGCTTCCTCATATTTTATTGTTCAGCGCTTAATCGTTGCAACACTCGTTTGCGCGCGTCACCTCTGTCTCGATCAGAGACATAAATCAACCCGGCTATGCGACGCAACAAGTTTGATTCATGCGCATGTAACGTGCCGTCTGAATAGACCACTTCCCAAAGCAGTTCAATCAATTCCACGCGCTCTTCTTCAGAGAATCTGTCTTTGATTGTTTTGGTATATCGATGCAGACTTACCGACCACTCGTGTTGGTCTTGCGCCATGGCGAACAGGTCCTGACTTTCGGTTTCGCTAAGCGAAAAGCGCCCGGCCAGCAGGCGTTTTACGGCTGCTATTTCTTCCTCGACAACTTCGCCATCCAGATTGATGGCCTCGACCATCAGAACAGCGGCGGCTAGATGTAACTCGTCGGTATGAGACTGCTCGGGTGCCGCGTCGTCGTCAGCGCGGGCGAATAACTTGGATAGGGATTTTAGCACTTAGTTGCCTCCGGGTTCACTGTGGTCTTCAAGGATAACGAGATCTTCATACAGGCTTTGGGCCTCCACTGCAGGGCCACGGCGTTCGCCAAGGGCGGCTACCTGATAGATGCGGACATCATGATGGCGAACAAAGGTCAGGACGTCCCCAACGCGGATCGCCGCACCCGGTTTGGTAACGCGCTGGCGGTTAACCCGAACTTTGCCCTTCGACACAAAAGCCGTCGCCTGGGTGCGGGACTTGAACACGCGGGCATACCATAGCCATTTATCGATGCGGATGCTTGGCAGAGGGCCAGGTTCAGAGTGAGGGCCAGATGCGCGCCGGGTCATGCCTGTTTTTTGGCTCCATCATTTTTACCCCTTTTGCTTTTATTGCGACTGCTTTGTCGACGGTCAGCCTCCATGGATTTTTTGAGATCCATCAGGCCCGCGAAAGGTGAATCGGGTGAATATTCTGGCTGGCGTTTCTGAGGTCGTCGATTATTGCCACGCTGCTGGCCGTTGCCGTTTTTGGGCCCGTTTTTGGGCCTGCCCTGGCGCTCGTTGGCCCCGCCCTGGCGCTCGTTGGAACGTGCCTGGGGGCGTTCCTGGCGCGATTTGCCTCTGGGACCATCTGTGCGTGTTTTTGGCCTGCTTGACCGACGACGTTCAACAGGGCGGGATCGCACATAAAGTGGCCCTAATTCTGCAGGGGCCTCGGGCACGGGTTCACTGGCATCGGGTGTAGGCTCAGGGGCCTCTGATTTCACCTCTGCACGCTCAGTTTCATCCTTTTCCACAGTGGTTTTCTCAGTGGTTTTCGCAGCGGTTTCCGCAGTGGTTTCCACAGTGGTTTCCACAGCGGTCTCCGCAGTTTTGGCTGACGCTTCGGGTTCTTCGGTCGCCTTTGGTTCTGAAGCAGTTTCTGGTGATTCCGGAGCAGCTTCTGGTGGTTCTGAAGCAGCTTCTTCGGGCTTGTCTTTTGCATCCGCAGGGGCTTCGAAATAACCGAGCATGTTCAGGATGGCTTTAAAATCATCGCCGCTGCAGCCGACAAAGGACATCATGTCGCTTTCGGCTCTCAATTCGCCTTTTTCGGCCTTTTCGCGAGCCATGACGGCGACTTTTTCCAACATATCCATGCGAACAGCGCGGGTGCCTGCTTTGCGGAAGCCCGACATCTCGTAATATTCGTCAGGTTGATCCCCTAGCGGGATCGACGTCAGGCCGGCAATGGGCGTCTCGGGGATCGGGTCGATGCCTTTATGGATAGCCCACAGCACCAGCCGATACAGGCTTTGTTGCGGCTTTAGCAATGCCGGCATGAAGATCGATACTTCGCCAAACCGAATGCCCAGCTTGCGCAGCAGGGCCCGATCTGCCTGTTCGATTTTACGTAATTCGTTGCGGACCTTTGATCGCGGCAGGCTGCCGAGGTCTTCCAACATCTGGAATACCAGCCCCCGTGACAGGCCGCTAATCCCGTTCGACGTGTCCGTGCGCGCCAATTCGTCCCGCAGGCCGTATACGGGCGCCAGGACTTCGCGCAGGTGCTTGGCCAGCCAGGGTTGGACCCGCTGGCTGACGACTTCAAGGGCACTACTTTCCAGAAAATCACTGGCCAGAATGGTCACACCAGGTGACAGAGGGTCGCCGCCTGCTGTCAGCTTGGCAATAGAGGCGCCCTTGAAAACAATTTCACCGATTTCGGGGATCAGGGTAAAGGCATCGTCTTCTGCGGCTTTGATCTCTTCCACCCGTCGGTCAAGCTCGCGCCGCAGGGCCTTGGTCGCGGCGTTTAACAAGGTGCTGCTTTCGGCGCCTGTTGCGTCTTCATCGACCAGAAAAGTCAGGCCTTCCAGACGACCGACATATTGTCCTTCGACCAACACATCGCTTTGCCCGTCGACACTGGCGATCAGTGCCCGGTCCGACTGCAGATGCTTCAACAATATCGACGAGCGTTTGTCGACAAAGCGTTCGGTCAGGCGTTCATGCAGCGCATCGGACAATCTGTCCTCAACGGCCCGGGCCTCGCCACGCCAATGGGCCGGGTCTTCCAGCCAGTCAGCACGGTTCGAAATATACGTCCAGGTGCGCGTATGGGCGATGCGCTGGGCCAGGGTGTCGATGTCGCCATCGGTGCGATCCAGCTTGGCCAGACGAGCGGAAAACCAGTCATTAGGCAAAATGCCGTCGTTCTCCATCAAATGGGTATGGATGCGCCCCAGCAAGTCGGCGTGTTCGTCATCCATGGTTTTGCGAAAATCTGGGATCTGGCAAACCTGCCACAACATCTCGACGGCAGCCGGGCCGCTGACCTTGGCATCCAGCTGGTTGTTCCGCGACATAATTTTCAGCGCGCGCAGATCATCGGCTTCCCGCGCTCGTACTAGCAGGTCGTTGTCTGACGACCGCTCCAGACTGCCGACAAGAGAGTGGATCGAACTGAAGTCCATCCGGTCATTGCGCCATTGTAGACGGTCTATACGGCGGAATTGATGGTTTTCGATCTTGTCGATGGTTTCCTGGTCCATGTCCGTATCGCGACCGGCAAACTCGCCATAGCCATCTGAGATCACGCCAAAGGTTCCGTCATTCATGTGACGACCCGCGCGCCCGGCAATTTGCGCTATTTCATGGGCCATCAGCCGACGTTGGCGGGTGCCGTCAAATTTGGTCAGGCTGGCAAAGGCAACATGGTTAATCGACATGTTCAGGCCCATGCCAATGGCGTCGGTGGCGACGATATAGTCGACCTCGCCATTTTGATACATGGCTATCTGGGCATTGCGAGTGCGGGGCGACAGGGCCCCCATGACCACGGCGGCACCGCCTTTCCTGCGGCGGATCAGTTCTGCCAGGGCATAGACGTCATTGGCCGAAAAGGCGACGATGGCCGACCGGCGGGGCAGGCGGCTTAGTTTTTTAGCGCCGGCATAGGACAGTTTGGAAAAGCGGTTGCGGGTCTCGAACTCGGCCTCGGGGACCAATTTGCGGATCAATGGCGCGATTGTATCGGACCCCATCACCATGGTTTCTTCGCGCCCACGGGCGTTTAACAGCCGTTGGGTGAAGGTATGGCCCCGATCTTCGTCGGCGGCCAATTGTATCTCGTCGATGGCCAGGAAGGCGACATCGCGTTCCAGCGGCATGCTCTCGACGGTACAAATCCAATATTGCGGGTTTTTGGGGATGATCTTTTCTTCGCCCGTAATCAGGGCGGCAACGCCATGGCCGCGCATCTCGACCACCCGGTCATAGACTTCACGTGCCAACAGGCGCAGCGGCAGACCGATCATGCCCGAGGAGTGCCCAAGCATGCGTTCGATAGCGTAATGTGTTTTACCGGTGTTGGTGGGACCTAGGACGGCGAGAAAGCGGGAATGTTCTGTCACGTTTTGTTACTTTACCTGTAAGGGCGCGCCTTCCTGGAAAGGCCCGCAGCTTGTTTTGGGTGACTCTGACCTCAGAGCCGATTCGTACGGCCACTATGCCCAAAATGTCGCCAAATTGAAAAGGGTATAAAACAGTCTTTGTCAGGCCGGGCCAAAGCTCTGTATGGTTTCGCAAATTCATATCAATTGAGGAAACACTGTGAGCATCCTGGAAGACCCCCTCGAGCTGCCTTGTGGCGTCGCCGTACCGAACCGCCTGGCCAAATCTGCCATGACTGAAGGGCTGGCCGACCCCCCCACCGGGCCACGCCCGAGTTGAACCACATATACAAGCGCTGGGCGCTGGGCGGCATCGGGTTGAATATCACGGGCAATGTGCAAGTCGACATCACCCATCTGGAACGACCGGGCAATGTGGTCATCGATCCTTCCATGGCAGGCAACGGTGGCCTGGATGAATTGCGCGCCTATGCCACGGCAGGTCGTGCCAATGGGACTGAATTGTGGATGCAGGTCAACCACCCCGGCAGGCAGTGCCCGGCGTCGATTAACCCGCATCCGTTTGCGGCGTCTGATGTGCAACTGGGGAACAACGACGCCCATTATGGCAAGCCCATCCCCATGAGCCACGATCAGGTGATCGATATCCGCGATCGCTTTGTCCATGTCGCCAAAACGGCCCAGGAAACGGGTTTTACCGGCGTGCAGATCCATGCCGCCCATGGCTATTTACTGTCGAACTTCCTGTCCCCCGTGACCAACAAGCGCACCGACCAATGGGGTGGGTCGCTGGAAAACCGCGCGCGGCTGTTGGTGGATATCGTCCGGTCTGTGCGCGAGGAAACTGGCAAAGACTTCCCCATTTCGGTCAAGATGAACTCGACCGACTTCCAACAGGGCGGCTTTACGCTGGAAGACTGCCAGCAGGTCGTGGCCTGGCTGTCGGACGCGACCTTAGACCTGTTGGAAATATCGGGCGGTACCTATGAACAGCCCGCCATGATGGGCGGCGTTGGAAATGCGGCCACCTATGAAGACCCGTTGAAGGAAAGCACTGCCAAACGCGAAGCCTATTTTGTTGAATATGCCAAAGCCATCCGCCCGGCCGCCACCATGCCGCTGATGGTCACCGGCGGCTTTCGTACCCGCGAGGCCATGGAGTTTGCCGTGAACGAAGGCGCAGTTGACCTCATCGGCATTGCCCGGCCCCTGTGCGGCGACCCGGAATCGCCCGCCAAGCTGTTGCGCGGCGAAATCGAAGCCCTGCCAGACTATGAAAACATGCTCGACGTCACCGAAGCAGATGCCCCGAACATGAAACCCCACCAACGCACGGCCTTGACCGGCGCAGGTCGCCAGGGCTGGTTCTGCCTCAATATCATCCGCATGGGGCAGGGACTAGAGGCCGATATGGACCTGTCTTGCATGGATGCTGCTGCGGCCTATGCCGCCAGTGAAGCGACGACAAATAAGAAGCGATTGGCTGTATTGCAGGAATAGCTGATACTTCTGTCGTCATCCCGCACCCTGACTGAAAGTCAGGTTACGATGCGGGATCCAGGAAATGAACAAGTCCCTGCCAGGGGCAGGGTCATGCCTGCTTTCTGGATACCGGGTCTGTTCGGGCGTTGCCCGGCCCGGCATGACGGTGTTGTAGGGGATTGGTTAACAAGGTGAAAATCCCGCTATGCCCCCGGCGCAATTGACATATGCGTGGGTTTCAACATACTGCGCGGCAAATTTAGGCTAATATGGGTGCCTTACAGATAGGCAAATGAAACATGGCAGATAAAAAACACACCGTAGAAGAGTGGGCTGAACTGGCTGAAAAAGAGCTTCGGGGCAAGCCCTTAGCAGACCTGACCTGGGATACGCCAGAAGGTATTGCCGTCAAGCCGCTTTATACCGCTGCAGACCTTGAAGATATGGGTTTTGAAGAAACCCTGCCTGGTTTTGCGCCGTTTACACGTGGTGTGCGTGCGTCCATGTATGCCAACCGCCCCTGGACCGTGCGCCAGTATGCCGGTTTTTCCACCGCTGAAGAATCCAACGCATTTTATCGCCGCAATCTGGCGGCGGGCCAGAAGGGCCTGTCTATCGCATTCGATCTGGCGACCCATCGTGGCTATGATTCTGACCATCCCCGGGTGGTGGGTGATGTCGGCAAGGCCGGTGTGGCCATCGATTCCATCGAGGATATGAAGATCCTCTTTGATGGTATTCCGTTGGACGAAATGTCCGTCTCCATGACCATGAATGGCGCGGTGCTGCCGAATCTGGCCTATTACATTGTGGCTGCCGAGGAACAGGGCGTTTCGCTCGATCAACTTACCGGTACGATCCAGAACGATATTCTCAAAGAGTTCATGGTCCGCAACACCTATATTTATCCACCGGCACCAAGCATGCGGATCATCGCCGATATCATCGAGTATACCTCGGCGAATATGCCGAAATACAACTCGATCTCGATCTCCGGCTATCACATGCAGGAAGCCGGCGCGACCCAGGTGCAAGAACTGGCCTATACGCTGGCTGACGGTATGGAATATGTCCGCGCGGCCATGGCCAAGGGCCTGGACATTGATGTCTTTGCCGGCCGCCTGTCGTTCTTCTTTGCCATTGGCATGAACTTCTTTATGGAAGTGTCCAAGCTGCGGGCTGCACGCCTGCTGTGGGCCCGGATCATGACAGATTTTGGGGCGCAAAAAGCAAGCTCCAAGATGTTGCGCACCCATTGCCAGACATCGGGCGTGTCGTTGACGGAAAAAGACCCTTACAACAATGTCGTCCGCACCACGGTAGAGGCCATGGCTGCCGTTTTTGGTGGCACGCAAAGCCTGCACACCAACGCGCTGGATGAAGCCATTGCGCTGCCAACAGACTTTTCAGCCCGCATTGCCCGCAACACCCAATTGGTGTTGCAGGAAGAGACCGGCATTACCAATGTGATCGACCCCTTGGGTGGGTCTTATTATGTGGAAAGCCTGACCAATTCCATGGCCGAGGAAGCCTGGAAGCTGATCCAGGAAGTCGAAGAAATGGGCGGCATGACTGCAGCCGTTGAAAGCGGCCTGCCCAAGTTGCGCATCGAAGAAGCCGCTGCCCGCAAGCAAGCCCGCATTGATCGGGGTGAAGAAGTTGTGGTTGGCGTCAACAAATACCGCCTTGAAAAAGAAGACGATATAGACGTTCTCGATATTGATAACGCCGCGGTGCGTGAAGCGCAGATTACGCGGCTGACCCGCGTTCGGGGCGAGCGTGACCCTGTCGCGTGGCAGGCTTCCCTTGACGCGTTAACGGAAGGCGCCAAAGGCGATGCCAATTTGCTGGAACTGGCTGTTGAGGCAGCCCGCGCTCGCGCCACAGTCGGCGAAATTTCTGACGCCTTGGAAACGGTGTTTGACCGCCATAAAGCTGAAATCCGGTCGGTTTCTGGTGTTTACGGCGCCGCCTATGAAGGGGATGAGCAGTTCATGAATATTCAGAAGACCGTTGAAGACTTCGCCGCCGCAGAAGGTCGTCGTCCCCGCATGCTGGTCGTCAAAATGGGCCAGGATGGCCATGATCGGGGCGCCAAAGTGATCGCAACTGCTTTTGCTGATATCGGATTTGACGTCGATGTCGGTCCCTTGTTCCAGACACCAGAGGAAGCCGCGCGCCAGGCTGTTGAGGCCGACGTGCACATCGTTGGTGTGTCGTCACAGGCCGCTGGTCACAAGACATTGGTGCCAGAGCTGATCAAAGATTTGCGCGCCCAGGGTGCCGGTGATGTGCTGGTGGTCTGTGGTGGGGTGATCCCGGCACAGGATTATGAGGGGCTGTATGCAGCCGGTGTATCCGCCATTTATGGCCCAGGGACCAATATCCCTGACGCCGCCAGCGAAGTAATCGCGCTTTTGAACAAGCATAAAAAAGCTGCCCAATAGGCATTAGTGAAGGGACGGCTTCCTATGGCTGAGGAGTCGCTTGCACAACAGTTGATCGACGGGAACCGCCGGGCTTTGGCACGGGGGATTACCCTGGTTGAATCGTCTCGTGCAGATCACAAACAGGATGCCCAGGCGCTGTTGGCCGAAATTATGCCAAAGACAGGCGGTGCCATGCGGCTTGGTCTGTCTGGTGCGCCCGGCGTGGGCAAATCCACCTTTATCGAAACTATGGGACTGCATCTGACTGGCCTTGGTCATAAAGTTGCGGTGTTGGCCGTTGACCCCAGTTCTGCCCGCACGGGTGGGTCTATCCTGGGGGATAAAACACGGATGGAGCTGTTGTCGCGTGACCCGAACGCTTTCATCCGCCCGACACCAGCCAGTGGTACCTTGGGTGGGGTGGCGCGGCGCACGCGCGAGGCCATGTTGCTGGTCGAGGCTGCAGGCTATGACATTGTTATTATCGAAACCGTGGGCGTTGGCCAGTCAGAAACTGCCGTGGCCGATATGGTCGATATGTTCCTGTTGTTGCAATCGCCCGGTGGGGGTGACGAATTGCAGGGCATCAAACGCGGGATCATGGAAATTGCCGACCTGATCGTGGTCAACAAGGCCGACGGCGTGCTGGAAAAACCAGCCAAGATTGCCCAGGCAGAATTTGCTGGCGCCCTGACCCTGATGCGCCCCAAAAGCCCCAACTGGACGCCAGAAGTGCTGTTGGCATCGGCGTTGAAGAACATCGGTATCACCGAAATTTGGGACACGGTCTGCACATTTGAAGAACGCATGGTAGAGTCGGGCGAATTACAGGCTAATCGGGCGCGTCAAGCGACTGCCTGGATGTGGACCGAGATTGGTGCAGGTCTGATGGACCGGTTCAAGGATGACGTGGCCGTATCGGCCCGGATGAGCGTGCTGGAAGACGATGTAGCCAAAGGCGAAATCACGCCGAGTGCGGCAGCTTCCGAACTCTTGGGGATATTCAAGAGTAACTGAGTTAAAACCGTGTCTTGACGTGGCTGCAATGGTTCCTTATACATCGCCGCCAATCAGAGATTTACGGGCAGAATCGGCCCGCATGACTGGCGGAAAGCCGCGAGTTGTAACAAAGCAAAGAAGAGTGACAGATTATGTCCAGAGTGTGTGAACTTACGGGTAAAGGCGTCATGACAGGCAACAATGTCAGTCACGCCAAAAACAGAACTCGGCGTCGTTTTCTGCCCAACCTGAATCAGGTGACACTCGCCAGTGATTCTCTGGGTGAAAAATTCCGCATGCGCGTCACATCCCATGCCCTGCGCACTGTTGAGCACCGTGGCGGCCTGGATGCCTTTTTGCTAAAGCAGGCTGATGCTGACCTGTCTTTGAAGGCCCAGCGCGTCAAGCGTCGCATCAAAAAGAAGCTGGCCGAAGCCGAAGCATAAGCTATTGGTCGGCATTATCGACCAATTCGAACATCAATAAAAGCGTATCCTGCATGGGGTTGAAATTGTCGTCTGACAATATGTAGACCAGCGTTTCCCCGTGCGCGCCTTCCACGACACGCAATCCTTCAAAGTTATCAACAGTCATTGGCGATGCAATCTCGGCGATTTGGTCGCAGGGCAGAGTTGCGCCTGGCTTGACGTCTTGGCGCTGAATGATGCACAGGCGTATAGCGGACCCCAATGCGGGCGTATAGCGTCTTTCCAGGGTCAAGATGTTGCCGTCAGGCAACAGGGCCATCGAAACAGGGAAGAACATGTCCCTGATCAGGTAGGATAACTCGTTGAATTTGGCCCCAAGAATCAACCAGCCTTTGGTCGTGTTGTCCGAATTAAAACTGCCCTCTGTCACTGCCAGTAACACGCCCTTATCCAGATAGACCAGCGCTTCCATCGCTGCATTAGGTGTTAGTGAATCGCTGTTTGGCGGGACGAACCTGTCGATAGCTTGCGTCTCTTCATTCAGCGCCACACTTAGGGGATGTGGCCCAGGAAATTCAAATGCCAAAACCTGATGCACACGTTCCAATGACACAAATACATGACCGGCATTGTCTGTTGCCAGACCTTCGATGTCGGCACCATATCCGACCAATGGGTCGCCGCTCATATCTTTAACAGCGGCGAGCGTACTTTGCCTTACGCCAACCAGTTTGCCGTCTTCATGGACCAGATAGCTGTGCCACCATAAGCCCCTGTCCGAGACAGCCAGAATTTCCATGGTCTTAGGATCCACCAACAGGCCGGACAGGCCGCCAAATCGATTATGTTCTGATGTCAGTCGAAGACCGCCCCGATATTTCAGTTGCCCGACGCGTGTGGTGCCTGAGTCCCCTGGCACAAGCGGGACTGATTCAGCTGAGACGACCACGGGGCCCAATGGGTCCAGAAAGATGGCCCTGGGCCAGAATAGATAGGCGGCGACAAAAAGGGCGACAGCAATGACAATCATTGCGTAATAGGTGCTGCGTTTCACGTTGAACCTTTTCAGGCGTAAATGGATAGTTCTATGATGACTTTAGGGTGATATGGAACGGGGAGCAATTGACATGACGCAGCAATCGACAGTGAATGAAAAAGCAGGCATCAGCAGACGGTCGCTGCTGGCAGGGGCAGCGGGCTTGCCTCTGGCTACAATATTGGCCAGCCCTGCCTTGGCCGAACTCAGCGCTGCAACGGCCACAGAAGTCACGATCACAACCAATTCCGGTGGCCATACAATCAGTGCCAGCCTGTTCACCCCCGATGGGACGCCTGCTGGTGCCGTCATCCTGATCCACGAATGGTGGGGGTTGAATGACCAGATCAAATCCGTTGGCGCAGAGCTGGCCAAATTGGGCTATCTGGCGCTGGCGATCGATTTGTATGGCGGCAAAGTTGCGACCAACGCCGACGAGGCCATGCAATATGTGGGCGCCGTCGACGAGGCCGTCGGCGTCGATACCGTGCAGTCCTGGGCCAAGTGGCTGCGCAATCACCCGGCAGGGTCTGGCAAGGTGGCGGCCATGGGCTGGTGCTTTGGCGGCGGCTGGTCGCTGGAGGCCGCCATCGAGGCCGGTGTGGACGCCAGCATCATCTATTATGGTCGCGTGACAGCCCCACCCGAGCGCCTGGCATCGATTTCTGGCCCGGTGCTGGGCCATTTCGCGACCCAGGACCAGTTTATCAACAAACCAATGGTCGACGGTTTTGAGGCCAATATGGCCGCTGCAGGTAAAGAGTTGACCGTCCATCTGTATGACGCTGACCACGCCTTTGCAAACCCAACGTCCGCCCGTTATGACGACGCCGATGCGGCCTTGTCGTGGCAGCGCACAACAGCTTTTTTGGCCGAACATATTGGCTGAAACAAATACGATTGATAAGGGGAATAGAATGACCTTCACCATGCCGGAAAAAGGACGTGACTGGGACAGTCTCAGCCAGGAAATGACGGATCGCGCCAGCGTTGATGTCAAATGGCGTGACGGTAAAACAGCGGTCTATGTTTTCAACGGCGGTGAGGATGTGCGCGACGTGGCCAAGCAGGCCTATGGCGCCTTTATGTCCGAAAACGGCCTGGGCCCGGCGGCCTTCCCCAGCCTGAAAAAAATGGAGGAAGAAGTGGTCTCGATGGGGCTGAACCTGTTGCAGGCCCCATCTGGGGCGGCGGGCAACCTGACGTCGGGCGGCACGGATTCCATCACCATGGCAATCAAAGCTGCGCGCGACTATCGCCGTTCTCTGAACAAACTGAATGGCCATGTTAAATTAGACGGGCAGGGGAATCTGGTCATACCGTGGTCGGCGCATCCAGCCTTCGACAAAGCCGCCAGCCTGATGGACCTGGAAATCAGACGCATCCCATGCCGCGACCTCTATGCTGACCCCCAAGCGATGGCCCAAGCCGTGGACGACAATACAGTGATGATGGTCGGGTCTGCGCCGTGCTTTCCTTACGGATTGATCGACCCCATTGCCGAGTTGGGCAAAGTCGCGGCCGAGAAAGATGTCTGGTTGCATGTTGATGCCTGCGTTGGTGGCTATTTCGCGCCCTTTGCCAGAATGAATGGTGTTGACCTGCCGCCCTTTGATTTTGAGGTGCCCGAGGTCCTGAGCATGTCGGCAGACTTGCACAAATATGGATATGCGGCCAAAGGGGCGTCCACAGTATTTTTCCGGACCGAAGAATTGCGAGAACACATGATCTTCAATGTCAGCGATTGGCCTGGCGGACGGATGATCACGCCAACGCTGGCGGGCACCCGACCGGGCGGTGCGATCGCAGCGGCCTGGGCTGTCATGAACTATCTGGGTGTCGAGGGTTACCGGGAAAAACAGGGTCAGGTATGCGATGTACGGCAATATATCCAAGACGGTGTACAGGAAATGGGGTTCCAAATTGTTGGTGACCCAAAGCTGGGGCTGATGGCTTTTTTTCACCCAGAGTTTGACAGTTTTGCCTTATTGGCACAGATGATGAAGCGCGGCTGGATTACCGCGGTGACCACCGAACCCCGGTCGCTTCATCTCATGCTCAGCCCGTTCCATGCAAAGGTACAGGACCAATATCTGGCGGATCTTAAGGCCAGCATGGCTGATATTATCGCGGGGGACGATAGTAGTGTTAAAGAAGCTCGGTACAGCTGATCCTAGACCCGTCCCCAATTTCGGTTCGTCCTGAGTGATTTTGAGCATTGGCTCAAAACTCTGATTTGTCATGCCGGGCAGGGCGAAGCCCGGTCAGACCCGGTATCCAGAAAATAGGAATGACCCTGTTTTAGCAGGGGCATATTTTTCCTGGATCCCGAGTCGTAACCTGACCTGGCGGTTAGGGCACGGGATGACGAGTAGGAAATTCAACCGCGGCGTCTGGCCCGGCGGCCTTTTTTGATCAGGCCTTTGTTGTGGTCTTCGTCGAACAGTTCTGCCAGCTGGTCGGTGATGGCGCCGCCCAATTGTTCAGCGTCTGTGATGGTGACGGCCTGCTTGTAATAGCGGGTCACGTCATGGCCGATGCCGATGGCAACCAGTTCGACGGCTGACTTGGTTTCAATCCAGTTCACCACCCGGCGCAGATGCTGCTCCAGGTAATTGGCAGGGTTTGCCGACAGGGTGCAGTCATCTACTGGGGCCCCGTCCGAGATGACCATCAGAATGCGACGGGCCTCTGTACGAGCCAGCATGCGGTCATGGGCCCATAGCAAGGCCTCGCCGTCGATGTTTTCTTTCAGCAGGCCTTCTTTTAGCATCAAGCCCAGATTGCGTCGGGCGCGACGCCACGGAGAATCGGCGCTTTTATAGATGATATGGCGCAAATCGTTCAGGCGACCGGGGTTGGACGGCTTGCCGTTTTCCAGCCACTTTTCACGCGATTCGCCGCCCTTCCAGGCGCGGGTGGTAAAGCCCAGGATTTCGACCTTCACATTGCACCGCTCTAGCGTGCGGGCCAGTACGTCGGCGCAAACAGCCGCAATGGTGATGGGCCGACCGCGCATCGAGCCCGAATTATCGAGCAACAACGTCACGACCGTATCGCGGAAGTCTGTGTCTTGTTCCATCTTGAAGGACAGCGGCTGGGAAGGGTCGGTGACCACACGGGTCAGACGCGCCGTGTCGAGAATGCCTTCTTCCAGGTCAAAGTCCCAAGATCGATTTTGCTGCGCCATCAATTTGCGCTGCAGGCGATTGGCCAGCTTGGCAACGACACCCTGCAAATTATCCAATTGCCGGTCCAGTTGCGTGCGCAGGCGTTGCAGCTCTTCTGGGTCACACAAATCTTCAGCGCCTATGATTTCGTCATAGGTTTCGACAAATGTCTTGTAATGCAGGTCGGCCTTGGAATTGCGGCCCATTTCCGGGCGCCATGGGGCCTCGCCTTCGCTGTCGTCGTCGCTGTCTTTGGCGTCCATGTCCATTTCGGTTTCGATGGTCACCGTTTCCATGGATTCTTCATCGCCCATGTCTTCGCGCATTTCGACATCGGTGGGTGAACTGCCATCCGGGTCCATCTCTTCGGACGTCTCGCCTTCGCCGTCTGATTCCATCTGTTGTGAGGAATCGAGTTCGTCGTCAGAAGCCGTCGGGTCGGCCTCGTCGCCCAATTCGTCTGCCAGGTCCAGATCACGGATGACCTGCCGGATGGCCCGGGCAAATTCAGTCTGGTCCTCTACTGAATTCATCAATGAGTTCAGGTCTTTACCCGCTTTCATCTCGATCATATTGCGCAACAGATCAACCATCGACCGTGCCGCGATGGGTGGCTTGTGACCAGACAGGCGTTCGCGAACCATAAAGCCGACAACGTCCGCCAACGGAATTTGGTCGACGGTTTCGAACTGGTCATAGCCACGGGCGGCGGTCTCGGCCTCTAGATTGGCCTCCAGATTGCGCGCAACGCCTTCCATCATTTCTGCACCAATCGATTCGACACGCGCCTGTTCGGCCGCATCAAAGATCGATCGGGCGGTTTCGCCTGTTGGGTACAGGCGTGTGTGGATGGCATCGTCATGATGTTTGATCCGCAGGGCCATGGCGTCGGCTGCACCCCGAATACGGGCGGCCTCAACGGGTGTCAGGTCCCGCGAGGGCAGGGGCAATTTGCCCGGCCCCGGCACGTTTTGGGCACTAAAAGTCACTTCCATCTCGGCGTCCTCGGCAATAGAGCGCGAGGTCGCGGCAATGGCTTGCTTAAAGGGCTCTACCAGATTTTCCGGTATGGACATGACGGCTAACCAAACAAGGGCAGCTTAGGCCGAGGCGGCCGCAGCGGCTTTTCTAACAAGTGATTCTGGCAATTCTATACCAAAAACGCGTTGGTAATATTCAGCAACCAAAGGCCGTTCCAGCTCGTCACACTTGTTCAGGAAGGTGACACGGAACGAAAAAGCCAGGTCGTTGAAAATCTCGTTGTTCTGGGCCCAGGTAATGACCGTCCGCGGTGACATCACCGTCGACAGATCACCATTCATAAAACCAGCACGGGTCAGATCGGCCACACGCACCATCTTGTCGATGATGTCGCGCCCTTCTTTATTGCCAAAGCTGGGGTTCTTCAACAGGACGATGTTGCACTCGGCTTCATGTTCCAGATAATTCAGGGTTGTGACGATATTCCAACGGTCCATCTGGCCCTGGTTGATCTGTTGTGTGCCGTGATACAGCCCCGTTGTGTCGCCCAAACCAATGGTGTTGGTGGTCGAGAACAGACGGAACGATGGATGCGGGTGGATCACTTTGGATTGATCCAGCAATGTCAGGCGTCCTTCGGCTTCCAGAATACGCTGGATCACGAACATCACGTCCGGGCGGCCGGCATCATATTCGTCAAATACCAGCGCAATCGGGTTCTGAATGGACCAAGGCAGGATCCCCTCGCGGAACTCTGTGATCTGCTTGCCTTCTTTCAGCACGATGGCGTCCTTGCCGATCAAATCGATACGGCTGATATGACTGTCGAGGTTGACGCGCACACAAGGCCAGTTCAGGCGGGCCGCGACTTGTTCGATATGGGTGGACTTGCCGGTACCGTGATAGCCCTGCACCATGACGCGGCGGTTATGGGCAAAGCCAGCCAGAATGGCCATGGTGGTTTCGTGGTCAAACAGATAGGCGTTATCAAATGGCGGCACATGTTCATTACCTGCCGAAAAGGCAGGGACTTTTAAATCTGTATCGAGGCCAAATACCTCACGGACAGAAACCTTGATATCCGGCTTTCCGTTATTGCCGATCGTAGTAGATTCGGTGCTCATCGATCTTCTTTCACGTCGAGTTCATCAAATGGCTGCTTTTAACCAAATGAGAATACGCAGCAATGACTTGACGCAATTGTTCCTGAGCGCGAATGCTCTGGTTGTCGGGGTCATTTGTGCTGCCATTCGCATCGGGGTGGAAGCGTTTGACCAACTGCTTATAGCGTTTTTTAACGTCTTGCAATGTTGCCGTGGCATTCAGCTCTAATACTTCCAGCGCTTTGCGATCATCAACGGGCAATCTGCGCCTTGCGGCTGTCTCGACATAGTCGTCCAGTGTCATCTCGATGGGGTCAGGCACTACCCGAAAAGTGGCGGCTGCGGCCCGAATATGGCCGGTCTGATCCGACGCCTTTAAACCCGGTCGCTGTTGGCCTGGCGCGGGCCCTCGCGGGCCATTGCCTATGGGCCCTCGCGGGCCGTTGCCCATGGTCCCTTGCGGGCCGTTGCCAATGGGCCACGTAGGGCGGTCCCATTTGGCAGTAGACCTGGCCATGGCTTGGTATTCGTTGGTTTCCATGCCGTCGAAATAGTTCCACGACTTGTTATAGTCGCGCACATGGCTGAGGCAGAACCAGAAATAATCGCGCAAATTATTGCGATCGCGCGGCGCACGGTGCACACCGGCACCATCACATTCCGGCCAGTCGCAGTCGCACTCTGGGTCGGGCTCGGTCAGGCGATGGTTTTCGCCCCGTCCTGACCTGCTATTTGAGTTGTAGTCTGCCATAGCCAGATTATGATGGCCGCCATGCCATTTGAAAAGCTGATAAAATAGGACATTTACACATGAGCGTCGCCAGTGACATCGAACAAAAACTCCGCGATGCCCTGTCACCCACGGCATTGGAAGTCACCGACGATTCGCATCAACACGCTGGCCATTCGGGCGCCAGTCCAGGCGGCGAAACCCACTTCAGCGTCAAAATCACCGCCCAAGCGTTCGAAGGCCTGAACCGCGTTGCCCAACAAAGACTGGTCTACAAGATACTGGCAGAAGAAATGGCCGGGCCGGTACATGCTTTGGCAATAGAGGCAAAAGCCGGCTAGCTCTCGAGTACAAACAACAGCAAAAACGGCAACAGCACAAAGGCCATGGCAGTCGACAGGATGACCGTGCCGGCGACTTCTTCGGGGTTTTTGCCGTAGCGTTGGGCGAATAGGTAGTTGAAGACGGCGGCGGGCATCGAACACATGATCAGAATCACGCCGCGCATGACGCCGTCAATATCTAACAGCCAGACCAAGAACAGACCGCTGGCAAAACCAACACCCAATCGCAGCAGCGACACGATCAGGCTGTTGCGCAGATTGACGATCCCATAGCCGGCCAATGAAACGCCCAGCGTTATCAACATCATGGGGATCGAGATGTTGCCCAACAGCATGGTCGTGTTTGTCAGCCAGGCAGGGACCTCGACATTGATGGCCATCACGACGACAGAAAGCAGTGTTGCGTAGATGATGGGGGATCGCAGCATCGTCACCAGCGAAAAATGCCCGGATGCCAACCACGGCGAGACGGTGAATTGCAGGGTCGCGGTCACGACGAAAAAACAAAGACCCATGCCCAGGCCAACGTCGCCAAAGGCGAACAGGCAGATGGCCAGCCCCATATTGCCGCAATTGGGGAAGATCACCGGCGGCAGGCCGGAATCACGTGGTATGCCCGTTGCGCGCAGGGTGACATAGCCCACGCAGACCCATATCAGGGTTGCAGCCAGAGTGATAAGGGCGATCTCGCCAAATTGTGACAGGGGAAAGTCGAGGGTCGTCAGACGGCTGAACACCAGGCAGGGGGTGGTGATATTGGTCAGCAATCGCGTGATGATGGCCGTGTCATAATCATACCCCATGCGCGCCCAAGCAAAGCCCACGGCGGCGATCAGAAAGACCGGGGCAATGATGCTCAGTAGCTCAAGGATCATGAATTGGCATTCCGGTCAGATTGACCGTTGGCGGTGTTTTCACTGGGGGTAACGCGCACGGTTGTTATCTGGTTGCGCACCTTTTGCATGATCTCGAACTTGAAGCCTTTGAACAGGAATATTTGCCCTGGGTCTGGGATAATTTTGGCTTCGTCGATAATATAGCCTGCCAGGGTGGTGGCCCGGTCGTCGGGCAATTCCCAGCCGAATTCGCGGTTAAGGTCGCGCAGGGGTGTGGTGGCGTCGATGATCAGGCGACCATCGCTTTGTGCGCGAATGGTTTCGTCATCCAGATCATGCTCGTCGGCAATGTCGCCGACAATTTCTTCCAAAATATCCTCGAGCGTCACCAGGCCCATGATCGCGCCATATTCATCAACAACAATGGCAAAATGGCTGCGCCGGTCGCGAAACGCGTTCAGCTGTTCGCGCAGGGTGGTGGTTTCAGGGACGAACCACGGCTTTATAATCAAGGCCCGCAGGTCCAGCGTGTCTTCATTCCGACCCCGCAATGCCTTGAGAACATCCTTGGCGTGGACAATGCCGATGATGTTGTCGGGGTCATCTTCCCACAGGGGTATGCGCGTGTGCGGGCTGTTGACGATCTCTTCAACGATTGCGCCGGTGGGTTGGCCTGCATCAATGGTTTGCATCGCGCGTCGATGGATCATGATCTGCGAGACCAAAATTTCGTCCAGGTCCAGAATGCCCCCCAACATATCGGTATGGGGTTTGATCATGCTGCCTTCACGGGCATGCAGGTCCAACGTGCCGCGCAATTCATCCTCGGCAGAAAAGACCGCTTTCGAGGCGCTGGCATCGACACCAAAAAACTTCAGCGTCGCCCGCACAATGGCCTGAATAGCCGTGGTGATCGGGGATAATACGGGGACCAGCCACCGAATAATCGGGGCAACACGTAGCGCGCTCTGGTCAGGGTTGGTGATGGCATAGGTTTTTGGCAGGACTTCGGCAAATATCAGCACCAGGGCTGTCATGGCAATACTGGCGACGACAACGGCATAGTCGCCCATCAAGCGCGCGAACAGGGTGGTGGCCAGGGCTGTGGCCACGATATTGACCGCATTGTTGCCCAGCAAAATTGTACCCAGCAGGCGCTCTTTGTTTTCTTGCAGGTGCTCAACGATTTTGGCGCGTTTGTCGCCTTCTTTGGCCATCAGCAATATGCGCGCGCGCGACGCGGCCGTCAGTGCCGTTTCAGACCCCGAGAAAAAGCCCGACAGCAACAGTAAAATCACAATCGCAATGATCGTGGCAATGGTTTGAGTATCCATGACGATTAATGTGCGCTATCTGCCAGCGCCTGTTCAAGAACATCTTTGACCATGGCATCAGGCACGCCGCTTTGCAGGCATGCCTGGCCAATGCCCTGGGCGACCACAAAGGTGATCTCGCCTTGTTTAACCTTTTTGTCCTGCATCATGTGGCCCAGCAATGTCTCGGCGTCAAAATCGGCATCGGATATCTGGTTTGGCCGGGTCATCAAGCCAACCCGGTCGAGATGGGCTTTGACGATGGGCGCGACGCTGTCATCACACAGGCCCAGCCTGGCTGATAGTTCGAAGGCCATGACCATGCCCATAGCGACGCCTTCGCCGTGCAACAGGCGGTCGGAATATCCAGTTGCGGCCTCTAACGCGTGACCAAATGTATGGCCCAGGTTCAAGAGGGCGCGCTGTCCGCCTTCGCGTTCATCAGCCGCTACAATAATTGCCTTGGCGCGGCACGACACAGCGATGGCGTGCTGCAACGCCTGGCTGTCGCGCGCCAACATGCGCTCGCCATTGTCGCCCAACCAATAAAAAAAGCGTGCATCATTGATCAGCCCATATTTCACCACTTCGGCATAGCCCGCCAGCATCTGGCGTTGGGACAGGGTGTCGAGGGTCGCCATATCGGTCAGAACCAGTTTGGGCTGGTGAAAAGTACCGATCAGGTTTTTGCCATAGCTGGTGTTGATGGCCGTCTTGCCGCCGACCGAACTGTCGACTTGTGCCAACAGGGTGGTGGGGACCTGAATGAAGTCGATCCCCCGGCGGAAGATGCTGGCAGCAAAGCCCGTCAGATCACCGATGACGCCACCGCCCAGGGCGATGATGGTGTCCCCGCGTTCTATTTTTGCCTCAAACAATTGTGCCAACAGACTTTCCAACTGGGCAAAAGACTTGGTGCTTTCACCAGCGGGCAACACGATGGATGTGTTGGATATGCCCGCCGCCTCAAGGTTTCGCTGCAAACTATCCAGAAAGTGCGGCGCGACCTGGTCGTCTGTGACAATGGCTGTCACCGGGCGTTTCAGCAGCGGCGCAATATAATCCGCCGCCTTTTCCAACAGACCGATGCCGATGTGGATGTCGTAGGACCGACCCGCCAGGTCTACATTGATCGTATCGATTTCGTGACTAGTCATGACTGTTACCCCAATGATCGTTCAGGGCCTTGATGATGGCCTCAACCACATCCTCGTGGGCACCGCCATCGCTTTTGACGCGGATGTCTGCCTCGGCATAGGTCGGATAGCGCTCGGCCGCCAGACGCGTCAGAATTTCCTCTGGGTCGCCGGTCTTCAGCAAAGGGCGGTTGTTCTTGCGCCCGGTGCGTTCCAACAGTACCGAGACATCGGCATCCAGCCATACTGAGGTCGACTTTTCCTTGATGGACGCGCGCGTGTCTTCATTCATGAAGGCGCCGCCGCCGGTGGCCAGCACCTTTGGCGTGTCATCCAACAGACGCGAAATTACCTTTTTTTCGCCTTCGCGGAAGGCAGGTTCGCCAAAATTCTTGAAGATCTCGGGGATCGTGCAGCCTGCTGCTTTTTCGATCTCGGCATCGGCATCCATGAAGTCGATACCCAACTCGCGTGCAAGGCGGCGGCCGACTGTCGTTTTGCCAGCACCCATCAGGCCCACCAGAACAATCGTCTGGCGCGGATCGGGGCGGTGCAGTGTTTTTGCGATCAGTCGTGTATCAGTCATCGCCTTGGGGTGTATTATCGTTTCCAGTTTCGCAAGATCGCCATAATCTACACGAACGACCAGCGCTTGTAGACAAAAAGGAACTGGTCGTGACCGATTGATCGCTGGCAATTGCGCCTACCGGTGGTGCCAGGCGTTGAAACCCTTATATTGAAACAGTACACTGAATTTTCAGTCATTCTTGAATGGGAAAAAGCGTTGGGAAACAATAAGAAATTTAGCTTCATTATCGGCGGTATTGCTGCCCTTCTGGTCGCATTGCTGGTCTTTTTGACCCTGTGGGACCCACCCGCGCCGAGCCAGGAAATTCAAAAAGATGTGACGGATGATCTCTTTGCGTCCTGAACCGATGCTGCACCGCTTGCTCCCAGCTTTACTGGTGGCCTTGCTGTTGCAGGGCGGCCTGTCGATGTCGGCACATGCGCAGACGAATGATGCAGCAGGTCCTACCTCGATTGTACCCGGACCAGCTGCTGCCGAAATATCAGACAGCCAGACCGGTCCGATTGTCCTCGACGCTGACGTTACCTCGGCGCCGCTGACCAATCTGGACCCGGCAGGGATGGGGCTGTTAACCCCGTCCAATGGCGGTTTTGCCCCAGATATGTGGGCGGGCAGTGACAGAGAAATCGTGACCGCTCTGATGCAGGTAGTACCGGCCAACACCAATTCGCCAACCATGCAAATGTTGTTGCGGCGCCTGACCCTGTCGACGGCGACACCACCCCAGGGCGCCGGGTCAAATTTGGCTTATCTGCAGGCCAGAATAGAACGCCTGTATCAGGCAGGCGGCTTGCGCTATCTGATTCCGCTGTTTCAGCAATTGCCGTCGCTGGTCGAAAGTTCGGTCCTGGCGAAAATGCAAACCGAAGTGGCCCTTTTGGCAGGCGACACCACAGATGCTTGTGCGTTGGCAGAACAAGCGAACTACCAGCATGAAGACGTCTTTTGGCTGCAGATGCAGGCCTTTTGTTATGCCGCCAGCGGAGACTACGGTGGGGCTAGCTTTGCCCTGGATATGGCGCAGGAACTGGGCGACATCGATGCCGACTGGTCCAGCGTCATGCGCTTCCTCGCCGTGCCGGAAGACCAGCGCCAGGGCCGGACGCCCAAAATTAAAGAAGATGTCGACCTGACACCGCTGATGCTGATCAGTCTGCGTGCTGCGGCCATAAAGGTGCCAACAGCAGCTGTCGAGCAAGCCAGCCCCATCATTTTGCAGGCCATCGCCAGCGCCGAGAGCACGTCTGACGACACCAGACTGTTGGCTGGTTCACTGGGGCACGAACAAGCGGCTTTATCCAACCGGGCGCTGGCTCGGGTGTATGGGGCGATTTCTATCCCTGTAGACCAATTAGATCAGGCACTGATGATGGATGCTGCAGGCGACAGCGCCATGACAGACGCCACTTTGTACCAGGCATCTGCCCTGGCCCAAGACGCGCCTTTGCGCCTGCAATTGCTGGGCATGATCTGGTCCAAGGCGTTGGCCAAGGGTGACCTCGTCAACGCTGCCCAGATGACGGGAAAATTGACCCAGGCTATCGTACCAAGCACCAATCTGGCGGCTGCTGCTGCGACAGCGGCACGGGTGTTGATTGCCAATGGCGATGTCAAACGCGCTATGGGCTGGTACTGGGTGCTGCGCAGTGCTGCGGCCAATGGGGATGCCGATGCCACCACTGACCTCATCGGTCTGTGGCCCCTGATGCAGATGGCCGCCGGGTCCAGCCAATTCCCGTGGACGAGGGATATTTTGGACGTCTGGTGGCAGGCGCAAGCTGTTCATCCCGGGGCGTTGCGCTATGAACGTGGATTGCGGACTTTTTCAATATTTGAGGCCCTGGGCCAACAGGTGCCAGCGAATTATTGGGCTGAGCTGGCGGCGATAGAGAATGGCCCCACCAGCGAAACAGTGAACAGCATTGACCTGTTGCGGCTGCGTGATGCCGCGCGACAGGGCTTGCTTGGGCAGACCGTGATGTTGGCGTTGATATGCCTGGGCGAAGGTGGCCCGGCCAATGCGGACCCAATAATGTTGGATGAAGTGATGCGGTCGCTGAGTGCTGTAGGGATGGCGCAGGAGGCCCGATCAATGGCGCTGGAAGCCATGATCGGGGCCGTGATCGGGGCCGCAATCGAGAATGACCTTTGAGCGCCGGTGGATTCCCCACCAGACCACCCAAGAAAGTGGCCGACCAGGCCAGCCTGTTACAGATTGAATCCTTTATTGAAATGATGGCTGCCGAGCGCGGGTCTTCCCTCAACACGCTAGAGGCCTATCGTCGCGATCTGTTGGACTTTGCGGACTTTGCCCTCACGAAATCTTCTAATGCGTTGGAGGCTGATACAGATCTGGTCCGCGCCTATCTGCAAAAAGTACAGCGCGCTGGCTATGCCACCAGTACCAGTGCGCGTCGCCTGTCATCGCTGAAACAGTTTTACAAATTTCTGTTTTCTGAAGGCCGGCGGCCGGACAGTCCCTGTGATTCTCTGCAAGGCCCAAAACAGACCAGACCCCTGCCCAGGGTCCTTAGTGAAGACGAAGTCGACCAATTGCTGGAGGTCGCCAGGGCGCGTCAGTTCAACGACCCATCGCCCGGGCATGTACGTTTTACCGCCTTGCTCGAGGTCCTTTATGCCAGCGGCCTGCGGGTCACAGAGCTTGTTTCGTTGCCCCTGTCAGCTGTGACAGGTGATCCCAGGCTGTTGTTTGTGAAAGGCAAGGGTGGCCGTGAACGCTTGGTCCCGGTTAGCGACAATGCCCGCATGGCACTGTCGGTGTACCTGACCGTACGCGATCACTTTTTGGAAAAAGCAGGGGTCGAGAATTCGCTCTTTCTGTTCCCGTCGCGCGGCAAGGCAGGGCATCTGACCCGGCTGCGGGTGTCGCAATTGCTCGATGAACTGGCCATCGAGGCGGGCATCGACCCTAGACGCGTCAGCCCCCATGTGCTGCGCCATGCCTTTGCCAGTCACTTGCTAAATCATGGGGCTGATCTGCGATCGGTCCAGCAAATGTTGGGGCACGCAGATATATCGACCACCCAGATTTATACGCATATATTGGAGGAACGATTGCTGTCGCTGGTCCGATCCGGGCATCCGCTGTCCCCCGACAAGAAATCGGACAAAGACAACCAAGCCTAAAGCTGTTGCGACGAATTGACTCAATCGGCTGTAGCGACTAGCTTGCGCGCCAGAATTAACCCCGTATCAGACGGGCTTGCAGGACAGGATACGATCATGGCTTTTACCCCCATCACCGAAGCACCCAGCCGCATCAACCGCAGTGAATTGGCTGTACCGGGTTCCAACACGCGTTTTTTGGAAAAAGCCGCCCAATCCGACGCTGATGCCGTGTTTCTGGACCTCGAAGACGCCGTTGCGCCAAGCGACAAGGACCAAGCCCGCAAGAACGTTATCGAAGCGATCAATGATCTGGATTGGGGTAGCAAAATTCTCTCTGTCCGGATCAATGGACCGAGCACAGAATACATGTACCGCGACGTGGTTGATCTGATGGAACAGGCAGGCGAACGGCTTGACCTGATCATGTTGCCCATGGTCGACAACGGTAAAGATGTCTACGCGCTGGATATGATGTGCACCCAGATTGAAGCTGCCAAAGGCCGCAAAAAGCGCGTTGGTTTTGAACACATCATCGAAACCGCCCAGGGCCTGATGAACGTTAATGAAATTGCAGCGGCCAGCCCGCGCAATGAAAGCCTGCATTTCGGCGTGGCTGACTTTGCGGCATCAACCAAAGCGCGCACCACCCAAATCGGCGGCCCGAACCCGGACTATGTTGTCCTGACCCACCCCGACGAAGCCGGCAATCGCGACACCCATTGGGGCGATATGTGGCATTATGCCATCGTGCGTATTGTTGTTGCTGCTCGGTCTCACGGCTTGCGCCCCATTGACGGCCCCTTTGGTGACTTCTCTGATCCTGAAGGCTACCGCGCCCAGGCAAACCGCGCGGCGGTGTTGGGTTGTGAAGGTAAGTGGGCGATCCATCCATCACAGATTGACCTCGCCAACGACGTGTTCAGCCCGTCCGATGAAGACGTGGCCCAGGCCAAGGAAATCATTGTTGCCATGGAAGCGGCCCTCAAGGAAGGCAAGGGTGCTGTGTCCCTGAATGGCAAGCTCATTGATATTGCCTCGATCAAACAGGCCGAAGCAATGGTGACCATGTCTGAACGTTTGAAGGCTTAGGCTTTCTGGCCCGTGAGGTCGTAAGTTGCCAGCTGTTTGGCTGGATAAAACTCAACGAGCTCGATTGCGGTGCAGGTTGCTGGGATGGGGGACCATTCGGTACTGAGTGCCGGTACGCTACTCAAGACTCGTGCAGAATCTGCAGTGGAGATAAATTGAGCAAGCGTGCAATGAGGCACCCAGTTGTTGGGCAAGTACCAAAAGGCGCACTGCTCCTCAAAATCGGCCGTTAATTGGTGAAAGGTTTCTCTGAGTTGCATTAGCGGCTTGGTTCTGACAGGCGCAAGAAAAAGTGCGCCGTGGTCACCGGGAAATACCCCGACGCTAGAGAACACCAATTTGAAGGACGAAATCATGTTCGATATTTGCAGCAGCAATTCCGGAAGCTGATCAGGGCATTCTTCTTGGTATATGGCCAACGTAATATGTGGATACATGTTGTTCTGCAACATTGATTCATTGATGTCGTTTTCGGCTATCTGTCTCCAAATAGATTCGATTTTTGCTGATGCAACAGGATCAACGGCAAGAACAACGCCGTAATACTTCGAAGTGATGGTCTTACCCCGCTTCTTGTTCGGCTTCCATCAGGGCCTGGTCGATGGCGCGCAGCAGCATGTCTGTGTCCTGGGCGCCCATGATGGCGTATTTTTTGTCGATGACAAAACACGGTACGCCGGTGACGCCCATATTGCGGCCGATGGATTCTTCTTCGCGGATGTGGTCTTCGTCGGCATCACTGTTCAACAATCGCTCAACAACGGCACCATCCATGCCCGCCTCAATAGCTATTTCCAGCAACACGGCTTTGTCGCCGACATCGTCGCCTTTGATGAAATAGCGTTCAAACAATTTCTCGACGACTGCGTCCTGGACACCGGCCGTGTGGGCCCAATGGTTCAGACGGTGAGAGTCGATGGTATTGGGCAGACGCGATTGCCGTGTGAAGTCAAAGTCGATGCCATCTTCTTTGCCCGTCTTGGCGATATTGTCGAAAACCTGGCGGGCCTGTTCCTTGTTGCCGAACTTTTTGCTGACATGGTCCTTGCGGTCGACACCTTCGCGCGGTGTGTCCGGGTTCAATTGAAACGGGCGATACACCACCTCGATATTGACATCGGGGCGTTGGGCCAAGGCTGCATCCAGGCGCTTTTTACCAATATAGCACCACGGGCAGATCGTATCTGAGATTACATCAATTTGCATGGGTCCAGAATAGGCAGAAAAGCGCGCCAGTAAACTTAAAAAAGCTGGTCAATCGAGCAGCAATCCTTACATATAGGCCTGTTATAGCCACTAGATTGACACTTTGCCCTGATCGGGCGACAGTGTGTAATGAACTATTGAGCGGTTGAAGGACGCCCCCTTACGCTATGGAATCATTCTTGGAATTTGAAAAGCCGGTCGCCGAGCTGGAACGCAAGATCTCTGAACTACGGCAGATATCTGACAGCGGCGATGTCGACGTCGTCGACGAAATTGTTCGGCTGGAAAAAAAGCTCAATCAACTGCTGAAATCGACTTATAACGGCCTGTCTGCCTGGCAGCGCACCCTAGTTGCGCGCCATCCGCTGCGGCCACATTTCAATGACTATATTGACGGTATGATCACCGACTTTACGCCGTTGGCGGGGGATCGGGGCTTTTCGGAAGACTCCGCCATCATTGGCGGGCTTGGTCGGTTCCGCGGCCAGTCTGTCCTGGTCATTGGCAATGAAAAGGGGCGTGATACGCAAAGCCGTCTGGAACATAATTTCGGCATGGCCCGGCCTGAAGGCTATCGCAAGGCCATCCGCCTGATGAAACTGGCCGACCGGTTCAAGCTGCCGGTGATTACGCTGGTGGATACATCGGGTGCCTACCCAGGCATTGGCGCGGAAGAGCGCGGCCAGGCCGAGGCCATCGCCCGATCAACCCAGACTTGCCTGCAATTGGGTGTGCCGCTGATCGCCGTTATCGTGGGCGAAGGTGGCTCTGGCGGTGCCGTTGCGCTGGCCTCTGGCAACCGGGTGATTATGTTTGAACATGCCATCTATTCGGTGATTTCGCCCGAAGGCTGTGCATCGATTTTGTGGCGCACGTCTGATCACGCCGAAGACGCCGCCAACGCCCTGAAGCTGACAGCGCCTGACCTGAAAGAACTGGGCGTCATCGACCGGATCGTGGCCGAACCCTTGGGTGGCGCGCATCGCCAGCCAGACACTGCAATTGCCGCGCTTGGCGATGCCATTGCCGAGACGCTGGACGATTTGCGTAAACTGTCGCCCGACGAATTGCGCCGCGACCGTCGCGAAAAATTCCTGGCCATGGGCACGGCGGGTGTCGTGTGATGCACGCACCCATTCGAAATTTTGTTGCTGTTGCCGCGATTCGAAACTTTGTTGCGGTTGCAACGGTGGTTACCCTGTGGGGGTTGTCGCCAAATGTTCAGGCGCAAGAGACCGCAGCCCAAGGCGTGGCGAATATCGAGCAGATGTTCGATAGTTTTACTGTCTCACTGGTTGCCTCGACAATATGTGATCCACCGAAGGAGCGGACATTGTCCAATTTCCTGGGTAATCTGATGGTGGTGCAGGGCAGTATATTGAGTGCCTATCAACAGAAATACCCGGACCTGGATGAAACGGCCATCTTGAACATCATCGATAATCGGATCCACCGTCTGGGTGAGTCGATTCAGGACCAGATTGCGCGTGAAGGCTGCATGGATGCCTCTATTGTAGAGCTGTTGGACCTGTTCGAGATCAATTCCAGACCCGATCTATTTAAGCAATAGAGGTCGATGCCTAACCAGCCACAATGGCCCCATGACAATGTTTGAACTTTTTACCTGACCCACAAGGGCACTGCGCATTGCGTGCGACCTTGCCCCAGGTGCGGGGGTCGTTGGGGTTGCGGTCTTCTTCGGTCACCCTGGTCCGTATGGGCATCTGAATTTCTGTCTCAGGCGTAACGTCACCAAAGGCCGGGTCGCCGCGACCCAGTTGCATGTTTTGGGGTGGTGCCTGTTCTTCGCTTTCGTCAGGAATGCCTTCCGTGCCTACGGTTGCGTGGGCCAGAATATAGGTTATCTCGGCCCGCACCTCTTGCAGCATGACCTGGAACATCTCAAACGATTCAGCTTTGTATTCGTTGAGTGGATCGCGTTGGCCATAGGCGCGCAGGCCCACAGTCTGGCGTAGGTGGTCCAACTGCAACAGATGCTCTTTCCAGTGTTGGTCGATGACCTGGATCAGGAACATCTTTTCCAGGGCCCGCATCAGGTCGGGACCCATGGAAATAGCGCGTTCAGCCATCCGCCGATTGGCAAAGTCGATCAGGCGATCAGTGATATCCGTATCGTCGATGCCATCTTCTTCAACCCAGCTATCAAGATCAGGCTCGACCATAAAGATGCGCTGCATCTCGACCTTCAGACCGTCGGTGTCCCATTGATCTGGATAGGACTTGGGTGGAATATGCTGCGAGATTACTTTTTCGATCGTCTCTAGACGCATGTCGAGAATGACGTCAGAGACATCCGTCGACTCCATCATTTCGCGGCGCTGTTCATAGATCGCCTTGCGCTGGTCGTTCATGACATCGTCATATTTGAGGACGTTTTTACGCATATCGAAATTGCGCTGTTCGACCTTCATCTGGGCTTTCTCCAGCGCCTTGTTGATCCAGGGGTGGACAATGGCTTCGCCTTCTTCCAACCCCAGTTTGACCAACATCTTGTCCATGCGTTCGGACCCAAAGATGCGCATTAAGTCGTCTTCGAGCGACAGATAGAATTTAGACGCACCGGCGTCGCCCTGACGGCCGGCACGACCACGCAGCTGGTTGTCGATACGGCGGCTTTCATGCCGTTCTGTACCCATGACAAACAGACCGCCTGCGGCGATCACTTCGAGGCGCTCCGCGGCAATTTCGGCTTCGATCTGGGCGATTTTTTTAGCGCGCTTGGCGTCATCTTCAATTTTCGAGGCTTCGTCTTCAACCCGCATGTCCCGGTTGCCGCCCAGCTGAATATCGGTACCACGACCGGCCATATTGGTGGCAATGGTAACCGCACCCAGGCGCCCCGCCTGGGCAATGATGTGGGCTTCGTTTTCGTGATAACGCGCGTTCAGCACATTGTGGGGAATCTTACGCTTTTTCAGCAGGTCAGCCAGATACTCAGATTTCTCGATACTGACTGTACCCACCAGGGTTGGTTGGCCCTTTTCATGCGCCTCGGCGACCTGTTCGATAATCGCGTTATATTTCTCGGGGGCGGTGCGATAGACCTCGTCATGTTCATCCAAGCGGGTCAGGGGCATATTTGTCGGGATTTCCGCCACCGCCAGGCCATAAATGTCCTGAAATTCTTCTTCTTCTGTGGTGGCGGTGCCGGTCATGCCTGCCAGTTTGGGATAAAGCCGGAAATAGTTTTGGAACGTAACACTGGCAAGTGTCTGGTTTTCGTTCTGAATGTCGACTTTCTCTTTGGCTTCCAATGCCTGATGCAGGCCTTCCGAATAACGGCGGCCTTCCATCATACGACCGGTGAATTCGTCGATGATGACGACTTTGTCGTCCTTGATAATATAGTCCCTATCGAGCTGGAACATCGTATGGGCGCGCAGGGCTTGGGTCACGTGGTGCACGACCGAGACGTTCTCTATTTCGTACAAATTGTCGCCAATCAGCAGCCCCGCATCGCGCAGCAGTTGTTCGATATGTTCGTTGCCTTCTTCTGTCAGGGCAACGGTCTTGCTTTTCTCATCGCGCTCATAGTCTTCGTCCGCCAATTTGGGAATGAAGGCGTCGATGGTTTTGTAGAGCTCTGAATTGTCTTCGGTCGGGCCCGAAATAATCAGCGGCGTGCGGGCTTCATCAATCAGAATCGAGTCAACCTCATCGACGATGGCAAAGTTGAACGGGCGCTGCACCATCTGTTCGACCGTGTGCGCCATATTGTCGCGCAGATAGTCAAAGCCATATTCGTTGTTGGTGCCATAGGTCACGTCGGCGGCATAGGCCTCGCGTTTTTCCTGTTCGTTCATACCATGGACGACACAGCCAACTGTCAGGCCCAGAAAGTTGTATATCTGTCCCATCCATTCAGAATCTCGGATGGCAAGATAGTCATTTACTGTGACAACATGCACGCCGCTGCCCTCGACGGCATTCAGATACACCGCCAGCGTGGCGACCAGGGTCTTGCCTTCACCGGTCTTCATTTCAGCTATTTGGCCGCCATGCAGGATCATCCCACCGATCAGCTGCACATCGAAATGGCGCTGACCGAGGCTGCGACGCGCACCTTCACGCACGACGGCGAAGGCTTCTTCCAGGATATCATCAAGGGTTTCGCCATTTTGCAGGCGGGCGCGAAATTCAAGGGCTTTGCCGTGTAATTCGTCGTCGCTCAGGGCCTCGACACTGCTTTCCAGCGCATTGATGGCTTCGACCCGATCAAAATAGGGACGCAAATGCCTGTCATTGGCAGAACCGAATAGGCGTTCGCCTAATTTACTGAAACCGAGCATGAATTTTTCCTAATGCCCGCGTCGCGGGGGATTGATGTCTGAGGACAGATAGGGTGCAAGTCCGTCCGTGTCAATGTGTCGCGTTTGAAGGGTGTATTCAATGTCGTTTTCGACTGGTTGGACGGCTGGATTACGGGGGTCTTTGCGTTCCCCATCAGATCATGTATCAATCACATAAATGCGGGTGCATGTAGTGACTAAACCCATAAAGGACAAAGCATTGGTCGATCTGAAGACATCACCTTTGGCCCCGGAAAGTTTTCCGGTGATGCCGCCGATTGCAGGGGTCCAGCTGGCCACTGCAGAGGCCGGTGTGCACTATACGGGCCGGACCGATGTCTTAATGGCTACATTTGACGCTGGTACGACCATTGCAGGGGTGTTCACAAAGTCGACCATGCCCGGTGCCCCGGTTATCTGGTGCAAGCAGGCCCTGGCAGACAGTCAAGGTCAGGTGCGGGCATTGGTTGTTAAGGCGGGCAATGCCAATGTATTTACGGCTGAAGACGGCATGAAGGCGTGTGAAGCCATTGCAGCTGTCGCCAGCGACATTGTTGGCTGCGATGCCAGCGACATCATGCTAAGCGCCACAGGCGTTATCGGCGAAAAGCTGCCGGTCGATAAAGTAACCGCTATCCTGCCTTCGATGACGCCGGTTGCCGATGGTTGGGCCGACGCTGCGCAAGCGATCTTGACCACGGACACATTCCCCAAAGGCGTAACCCGACAAGTACAGCTGGGTGATGCGACGGTGACGATTAACGGCATCGCCAAAGGCTCTGGCATGATTGAGCCAAACATGGCGACCATGCTGGCTTATGTGGTGACCGACGCGACACTGCCTGCCGATGTGCTGGATGCTTTGTTGCGCGAGACCATCGAACCATCGTTCAACGCCATTACCGTGGACAGCGATACTTCGACGTCAGACACCGTGCTGTTGATGGCGACGGGGAAAGCTGATCACGCTGCAATCACTGATGCGTCTGACCCGGCCTTGACCGAATTCAGGCAGGCGTTGCAGAAGGTCATGACAGACCTGGCGCACCAGATTGTGCGGGACGGGGAAGGGGCCACCAAATTCATCACCGTCTCGGTCACAGGGGCGACAAGTGATGCGGCCGCCAAAATCGTCGCTAAATCAATTGCCAATTCCCCCTTGGTCAAGACAGCCATTGCAGGAGAAGACGCAAACTGGGGCCGGGTCGTGATGGCCATCGGCAAATGTGGTGCTGAAGCTGACCCGATGAAGACGTTGATCAACTTTGGTGGCCAGCCAGTCACGGAAGCCGGCCGGGTTAGGGACGGCTATGACGAGGCGTTGCTCAATGAGCATCTAAAAGGCAGCGAGATTGATCTGTCTGTTGACCTGGGTGTTGGCAACGGTCAGGCCATCGTCTGGACCTGTGACCTGACACACGGCTATATCGAGATCAATGCGGACTACCGGTCGTGATCTGGCGGCCGTTCACACGTCAATCAGAACGCCTGACTTTTCGTCGCTTTAAGCGCGCGGATGCCAAGGCGTTGCCCGCCCTATTGGATGACTGGCAGGTCGCCAAATGGTTGTCTCGCACGCCTTTTCCCTATTCCCATCAGGATGGTCGGGACTGGATCAGGATTTCCCGCTCTGTTTTGCGCCGCCGCCGGGGGTATTCCCTTGCGATTATCGAAACTGACAGCAAACAGCTGATTGGCGGCCTGGGCCTGTCGACCGAGACCGGCGAGATTGGTTATTGGCTGGGGCGGGACCATTGGGGCAAAGGCTATGCCACCGAGACGGTGAACATGATTACCCAGCTGGGTCTGGTCGACTCTGACATGCCGAAATTGTGGGCTATGGTGATGCCCGGTAATGGAGCCTCCAAACGAGTGTTGGAAAAAGTCGGGTATCTTTCTCCTGGCACACGGCCCCATCGATTCCGAGGCGGCGAACAATCCGCCCATTATTACCACCTGCAACAATGGGAATGGCAGGCTGCGATATGACCCCTAAAATCGTGAAAACCGTTTTGGTCTCGGCCGTGGTGCTGATTGACGTTGACGGTCGGGTGCTGATCGCCCAGCGTCCCGAAGGCAAGTCGATGGCGGGCTTGTGGGAATTTCCTGGCGGTAAGGTCGAACCGGGTGAAACACCCGAGATCGCCCTGATCCGCGAGATGCATGAAGAACTGGGCATCGAAACCTGGGAAAGCTGCCTGGCACCGCTGACCTTTGCGTCCCACACCTATGAAGATTTTCACCTGTTGATGCCGCTATTTGCCTGCCGCAAATGGAAGGGCACCCCCCAAAGTCGCGAAGGCCAGGCGCTGAAATGGGTGCGAATCAATCAATTGCGCGATTATCCCATGCCGCCTGCCGATGAACCGCTGATCGCTATGTTACGAGACCTGCTTTAGTTTCCTGCTTCAGGGTCTTTCAGATCTTCGCCAAACATCTTGAGTGCGTCGCCCAGATTGACCGTGGCACTGCCTGGTTTTAAGGGCTGTTGCTGGCTTTCATGGGGTGACCAACCGGTCAGGAAGACAATATCAAAACTGGCCGGGATGCGCCCGTCCGGGCGGCCAAACAGGTCGTGGTAGGCCTCGGCTGTGGCCATCATGGTGCGGCGCGTCATGGGCGCGCGGTGGCGGCTCAACAGGGCATTGCTTTCGCCCATACCGCGCAAGTCCCGCATCAATGACAACGCGTCGCTATAGTCGACAGTGATGCGTTCTGTATCGGCCACCGACAAGGCGAAGCCCGCGCGCTGTAGCAGGTCGCCTGCCTCGCGGACATCGACAAAGGGCGAAACGCGGGGGCTGGCGCCGCCCATTTCCTGCATTTCGGCTTGCAAGAGTGCCTGTCGCAACTCTGTCAGCGTTTCGCCCCCAAACAAGGCGGCCATGAACAGCCCATCGGGCTTGAGGGCCCGGTTGACCTGGATCAGGGCGCCAGGAAGGTCGTTGACCCAATGCAGTGACAGCACCGACGTGATCAGGCTGAGGCTGTCATCTTTGAAGGGCAGGAATTCTTCATCGGCGATCACGGGGAACCCGGTTGACTGGCGCACCATGTTGCCAGAGATATCGGCGCTGATAATTGTTTCGATGCCGGGGTGTTTACCCAGCAGCGACGCCATGATGCCTGAATGACTGCCAATGTCAGCCGCTGTGTGAAAGCTGCGATTGACGTCATACAAACGGTCATCCAGGCGGCTTGCGACTTCCTGTTTCAGGAAATCAAAGTCCCCATAGCGGGCCGCCCGACGCTGTCGCCGGACGCGCAGCAAGTGTCGGTCAAAAATTTGGCTATCTGCGTTGTCGCTCATTTGGTCTATATGACAGAAGACGACTTCGCGGCCAAGAACCCTTCATGACAGATCAGATTTGACCCATTGAATATTGACCCATTGAATATTGACCCAGGCCATATTGAAAAACAGTCACGCCGTTGGTTCCCCAATGCCGTCCGCCAGCTTATGGATGCTATCTATCCGCCGCAATGCGCTGCCTGTCACCAGGTCGTTGCCCAACATGGCCAGCTTTGTGGTGATTGTTGGTCGCAAGCGCATTTCATCCAACCGCCTTATTGCGCGTGCTGCGGCATACCGTTCGAATTTGACCAGGGGGTAGACGCGATCTGTCTTGTTTGTCTGGCAAACAAGCCCATATATAAAACGGCCCGCGGCCATGATTTATGACGATATCGCCCGTACGCTGGTGCTGTCGTTCAAGCACGGTGACCGGCTGGACCCGGCAGCGTCCTACGCCCAGATGATGGTGCGTGCAGGTGGCAAACTGGTCGAGTCAGCGGACCTTATTGTCC
>SMVA01102565.1_pt1 | contig 37121 bp, 34 predicted proteins | sample 2456451 | NCBI WGS metagenome assembly SMVA01 (sample SAMN11095933, study PRJNA526329) | marine sediment metagenome | biome: Marine sediment; feature: Surficial sediment; material: Deep marine sediment; isolation source: Hadal surficial sediment | place: Pacific Ocean | collected 2014-05 | depth...
ATATCAACTTTAGCCATTTAGTCCTCCTGCGGCAGCAGCGATTTATCTTGGATATATACCCAAATTACTTGGAAATGCAGACTTCAGAGCTCAGTCAGGAAGACAGAGCAAGGCGCAAAGTGCGGTGAATGACTAGTCCTTCATAAGCGTTGCAACGCAGCACTAGTTTTCTGCCTAGTCCAAGGGTTTATAACAAAGAAGATGGTTGTTTCCCGTCTTGCTGAAACCTGCATTTCCAAGTAGTTTGGGTATAGATAAAGACCTATATCATTATAAGTTGTATTTTTTCATTCTGTATCTCATTGCCATACGAGTAATATCCAGTTCTCTGGCTGCCTTGGACACATTACCATTTGCTTTATCCAAAGCCTGTGTGATCAACGTTAATTCTGCTGATTCCAGGGTCATGTCCTCAATATTAGAATCACTTGCTTGTGAATTTTCAGTATGCCCCGAAAGTGCCCTATTTGTTAATCCCAGAGCATCTGAAGAAAGTTCTCCACCACTATTTAACAATACAGCTCTCTCTATCAGGTGCTTCAATTCTCGTACATTTCCAGGCCACGAGTATTCCATTAGTGCTTGTACTGCTTCGTCACTTAGACTTACTTTTTCAAATCCATAACGTCGCACTGTTTGTTCAGAAAAATATTTTGCTAAAATAATAATATCGTTGCCACGTGTTCTTAATGATGGCATTTCTATACTTAAGACATTCAGCCGATAATATAAATCTGTTCTAAACTCTCCTTTTGATACCAGGTCTTCAATATTCCTGTTAGTTGCGGCAATAAACCACGCACGAACAGGTAATTCCTTGGTTGTGCCCACCCGCCGCATCAGTCTTCTATCCAATACCGCCAGTAACTTGGATTGTAAATCCAGCGGCAATTCTCCGATTTCATCCATAAACAATACGCCATCTTCGGCAGCTTCTATTAATCCGGTACGTGCTGCATGGGCATTTGTAAATGCACCTTTTTCATGACCAAACAATTCTGCCTCAATCAGGTCTTTTGGCAATGAGGCACAATCTACTTGCACGAAAGGTTTATCACTTAGTGCAGCATTTGTATGTAACAATCTTGCAACAACATCTTTGCCTGTTCCTGTCTCACCTAATATTAAAACTGTTGGAGGGACAGTGGTTGATGCATATGTCAGGCGACCGATCTGTTCTATCTGCTGTTTTACAGAAGCTATTCCTGGACACTCACCTATAAATTCAACTGCTTCGGTTGCATTACGTTCGCGCTTACTTGAATTGGTTAACTTGGTTACAAGTTCATTCTTATCCAGTACTTTTTCAATATTGATCAATAACTCTTCCAGATCCACTGGCTTCTTCAAGTAATCCGATGCACCCATTTTCATTGCAGAGACGGCATCTTCAAGTTCACCATAAGCAGACATCACTAATACTGTAGCATCAGGATTCTGTCCATTTTTGATGGATTCGAGAAAATCGAGACCGGAACCATCGGGCAGACGCATATCAAGTAAAACTAAATCTGGCATCTGTGACTCGAATTTTTCTCTTGCCGTATCCAGGTCCCCGGCAATTTCACATTTATATCCTGCACGCTGCAACTGCTTTTTAACTGCTTTCGCGAACACAATCTCGTCTTCAACAATTAAAATTTGTTTCTCAAGCGTTGGCACTTCCATCGCAGCTATGGTTGGTTCTAGTTCATTCATATTCATCGTTCTCTTCTCTCACCCTTATAGGTGCAGTAATTGTTACAGTAGTCCCTTCTTGTACCCCATCATTCTCGGTCGAATTGAAATTTAAACTCCAGCCATGTTTCTGACAAATCTTAAAAGCGATAGGAATACCCAGTCCAGTACCAAAACTTTTCGTACTTGGACCCGGCATGAGTTGATTTGGCTTTGGATCAAAGGGCAAGCCCGTTCCCTGATCATGAATAGACAACTCAAGTTCGGTGTCTTTTTTGACAAGAGTAATTGTTAATGTGGCCATCTTAGGTGATGCATCAATCGCGTTTGCCATCAGCGCGTAAATCGCTTGTTCCATCAAGTCAGGATCAGCATTGAGTCTTAAATCATTTTCCCAGCCTACTTTCTTCAACTTAATTTGTTTCTCATCTATTTTCGTTTTCAATAATGTAATTGCTGCATTAAGCATTTCGCTCGCTAAAACGAGTCTATAATTTGGCCTTAAGGGATGTAAATATGAGACTAGTGCATTCACCCAACGACTTAACCTGTCTGTTGTTTCAATAATGGCATTTTTACTTTCTTCTAAATCTTCCCTATCTTCAGGATCGTCAAGCATTTGTGCTGTCGCCCTGATACTGGCCAAAGGATTACGAATATTGTGCGCCACAACCGGGATCAGAGCACCTAGGGCTGCCTGTTTTTCACTCTCTACCAGGGCAGCCTGACTACTTTGCAAATCACTTGCCATTTTATTGATGGCTCCGGCCAGATCTTTAATCTCTTCCACTCCTTGCTCTGGCATTTTTGTTTCGAGATGCCCAACTCGGATGCGTCTGGCGCCAGTGATAATTTCTGAAATTGGATTCAGAAATTCCTTACGAAAAGTAGTTCGCGCATAAATAACCAACAAAAATGCCAGCAATATAGGAATCGTTATGGCGACAGGGGCATATTCCGACCATATCTCCAGCTTGTGATTTAATACTTTGCGTTCTTCCGACAACATATGTTTTAGTCTGCCGTACTTTCCTTCAAACCGGCCTATCATTCGATTAGCAAAACGCGGATCAAGAATTTTCATTCGAATTGATATGCTGATTGAATAAGGATCAGCGAAGATTGCGTTCATGTCTTTCTGGATTTCCCGATAGGAAACATGTAGATCCTGGATAGCGGCGTTTTCTTCTCGTGAGATTGCATTACTACGCAAATGATTAAAATTTTTATCTATCCGACGGGAATATTCTCCATATAACTCCAGAGATCGCACGTCTTCTAGCAGTCTGGCTCGTATAGCAGCCTGAATTTGTTGAAATAATTCGCTACGAATCTGCTCTGTGACAAAGCTCAAACCATTTAGCCGAACTGACTCTTCAGAATTTTGTTGCCAGAAATAGGCAGATAAACCACCTAACAAGCCTGTAACAGCTAAAAGCAATAAAAATGCCACTTCCTGAGCTAGCAAAAGTTTTCGCAATGAATCTAGGTATTTTTTTGTCATCAGGATCTATTAAAGATGATATTTATTGGTTCATATTAACCAATTTCTTTGGTTGTTGTTATCCATTATTTAGAATATGTCTAAATAATTGCTTAAACGTTCATCATTTCAAGCAAAACTGGAATACTAAGCCTTTGTATTATATGGTATTTTATATAATGTTAAATAACATTGAAAAATTGGCATACTTTCTGCACTTAGTAGCTGTGCCAGATACGTTTTGGCGCCCGGATAAAACCGGAATTTAAGCTTTATAAAATTTAAATTAACATCTTATTAGGAGAAATATGATGAAATGGGATACACCTGAATATAGCGACATTCGCTTCGGTTTCGAAGTAACAATGTACATCAACAACAAGTAATTTTTATTACATGTTGTAAATAAGGGACCGTAAGGTCCCTTTTTTATGTCCATGGATGGAGACGGTCAGGATTTTTGTTACCTGACAAATCCTAAGTACCTGCATCCGTGCAGGCAATGCCGTGGACGCATGGCTGCGTGAAAGCGGCGATGACTGGGGAGGAGGCAGGACAATTACATGGAAGTCATCGGGAGAAAACGTCTGGAACCAGTTTTCTGGGACGAGAACCGTATTTTAGCCTTTGCCTATTTGCCAGGCATCATCCTTCTTAATAGGTGCTTGTCACCTTCATAAAGATGGATGACTACACCGCTTAAATGCAGAATCACGAGACATAATAAAACAACTGAGCTTGCCACATGTATGTCTGTAAAAATTTCATTTAATACAGGTGATTTCCAACCCCAATGTGGCAGGGGGAAACCCCAGATTTTTGTTTTGTATCCACTGAATGATGATGAAATATAACCAGACAAGGGTTGTAAAATCATTGCAACATACAGCAACCAGTGGGTTAACCCTGCGAGCTGTCGTTTTAATTGTGAGACAGATTCAGGTAATGGTGGAGGGACGTGTGTGCTACGCCATACAAGCCGTATTAAGACCAGGGAGGCCATTGTCAGACCTATTGACTTATGTAAGGCAAAAAACCAGCTCCTTTCATCACTGCCTTTAGGCAGATCTACCATATACCATCCCAGGCAAAATAAACTTATCAGCAAGATTGCCATAAGCCAGTGTAAAAATATTGCAGTATTACTATATCTCTCTTGATTAGTAGTCATTAAAACCCACCCATTCCAAAGCCTTTCATATACGTTGCACTGATAAGTGATTTGAAACAAATAATCTGAACCACGTTATCCCAGACATTAAAAAAGCCGAGCACCTTAAGTGACTCAGCGACAGTTATAATACTAGCAGAATTTATGATATTTTGGTTACCGTATTTACTTTTTTCCAGATAAAATAGCAATGGTTTATAATTCATAACAAATTATTATCTTATGACATGTAAAACTATCGTGCGAATTCAAAAAAATCACCTGTTATTTTATATCAGTTTTTTATTGCTGCTGTGCAGCAATATCGCTGTAGCAGATGAACAATATGATTTAGTCATCTCAAGATCTTCTCAAGAACTCAAAATCATGGAAGGTAAACAGATTGTTAAGCAATTCCACATTGCTTTTGGCAAAGGTGGCAAAGGTGCGAAAAGAATACTGGGAGATAGTAAGACACCCTTAGGTGTGTACAAAATTATAAATTTCAAAGGTGATAGTAAATTCCACTATTTTATGCAACTTGATTACCCTAACCTGCTGGATGCATGGTATGGATATAAAAATAAAATTATCAATGCGACAGAGTTCAAATATATTATGACAGCAATAAAAAATAATGATATTCCTCCACAAAACACTAAATTGGGAGGCTATATAGGTATACATGGTTTGGGGGATACAACAGACCAAAAACTTGCTATCCATAATGAGATTAACTGGACACAAGGCTGTATCGCCATGACAAATGAAGAAATTAATGATCTAAAAAAATATGTCAGTATTGGAACCAGAGTTATCATTAACGAGTAATGAAAATTTCATGCATTTCTCTCGTTTTCTTCATGCTTATTTGGGAATCAGGATGCACTACCGAAGATGATAAACATATCAGTCAAACTGCCTATTATCAGATATCGACTGAAAAAATGCTTGAAGAAGTTCTGGATGATGCGATCTTCGCAATTACTGAACGCAACTTTCGCATTACCGGTCACCTGCACATTGGTAAGGGTATCAGAGATAGAAAGAACCCAGAGTTTCCAGATTATGAAGTATTGCTTTACTGTAATCTTGTTTACGCAAAAAAGATGCTCGAACTTGACCCTGACATGATCAGCTCATGTCCAGCTCGTATTACAGTTCGCCAAGATAATCAAAATGTTATCATCACAGCACCGCTGTGGCCAATAGATATGAAGAATGAAGAATTAAAAACACACATGCAAAAGATGAATATTCTCATTCGTGAAATAGTCGACTATGCAGCCGATGACTGGCTTATGGTATATGACAGAGAGTCTGTCGGCCCGGAATAATTAATAATATTTAATAAAGAGAAGACAAAATGCAAAAACATGAACATCATTTGTTGCTTGTCTGGCTAATTTTTACAGGCATCGTTTTTTTTATATTGATCCTTGCATGGCAAGAAAATGTACTCTACCTTTTATTTTCTACAGATCGCAGCAAGATATCCGTAGCCATATCACTGCTCTATTTTTGCGTAACTATTCATTGCGCAATGAGAGTTTTTAATATTTCATCGCAGATCAACGACTCCAGAAAAGTTGAATCAATGATTATTAAAGAAAACAACCTGAAATTGGTGCTTTCAGGAAATAAAGTGAAAATCGACAATGAACTATTTTTGCCAGATTGCCTGGTCACTGACTATATTCACGATATCATCAGCAAAACAAATACTGAAAGAGATAATCCAGAAGTCAGAAATATCGGCTCTGACCATATCGAATATTATGAATCAAAACTGAAATCACCTCACGAGATTGGGTGGTTTACTGCTGATATTATGATCAAAATGGGTTTATTAGGCACAATCGTAGGTTTTATTCTTATGTTGGGATCTGTCTCTAATCTTAGAGATTTTGATGTCACAACCATGCAAAAAGTGCTCAGCTATATGAGTTCCGGCATGGGAACAGCATTATATACCACGCTGGCCGGGCTAGTATGCAGTATGTTGACTGCAACACAATATCAAATGCTTGACCGCAGTGCTGATGATTTGATTGATTCAATCAGGCGCCTGACTCGTGTCTATGTTTTACCCAGACTGAGCTAACACATGTCCGCCAAAGAAAGATTCAAATCTGATCCATTCACTGATTTATTATTCAATGCCTTACTTGGATTCACATTCCTGTTTCTTGTCGCTATCATGTACATGAATCCTGAGGCCAAAAGCGGCATCATTGATCCAAAAGCAGAATATATAATCACCATCACCTGGGAAGACAATAGCCCTGATGATATTGATACCTGGATTGAAGATCCTGACGGTCGGGTAATATGGTTTAGAAATGCAGAAGCAGGTTTAATTCACCTTGACCGTGACGACCGAGGAAAATTGAATGACACTATCACTATCAATGGTGAAGTAGTAGAAAATCCTCTCAATCAGGAAATTGTCACCATCCGAGGTGTAGTTAAGGGTGAGTATGTTATTAACTTGCATTATTACGCATCAGAGACAGGTAAACCTGTTGACGTCAATGTACGTCTGGTTAAAGTCAATCCGTCAATAGAAGTTGTTTATTACGGAACAGTCAAAATGGAAAAAGTTGGCACAGAGAAAACTGCTTTGAGATTCAGTATTGGCAGAGATGGGAAAATATCAAAGCTGAATTTCATACCAAAACAATTGGTCTCTCTGGATAAAAACGACAACACACAAATCATCCAATATTAAGAATTATAATAGAGGAATATCAAACGATGACACTGGGGATTTCTGGACTTATTGCCGCATATATAGTGCTGGCAGTACTATTATTAAGTATCAATTTATATTCCAAATGGTCTTGGCGAGTGAAAGTTATCACAATTTTTACTACTTCAGCTTTTTATATAATCTCTTATTTCTCATTCCCACCGCTATTGGGGTGGCCAACAAAACAAGCATTACCATCTCATTTCATGTTGCTTTCATCAGAAGTGCATCAGCCCGATAAATTAACAGGAACAGAGGGGGCCGTTTATCTATGGTTGAAAGAAGTTGAAGATATCACTACTTACGTCCTACCAAGGGCATACGTGCTACCATACTCAAACTCGTTGCACGAAAAAATCATTAGTGCTCAATCAAAGATTGACCAGGGTATCCATCAACTAGGAGAATACGAGGAAGATGACTCTATGAGGCAAGAAGTACTTGATTCATCAAAAACTGGACAAGAGAGTTTGAATATACAATTTTATGATCTTCCTGATCCATTATTTCCTGATAAATAGATGCAGGAGTAAACACTTAGCTAATAGAGATTAACATGATGAAACGCAAAAATTATTTTGTATTTATTTTATTGCCACTGTTTCTATCAACTGCAGCAACACAGGTCTGTGCGCTAACACAGATTACTGACGATATGACTGTTACATGTAATCAGTCAAAAAATAAACAGGAATTATCCTGTGACTATCGTAACAGATCTGCTGAACCTCTTCTATCTATCACCGCTGAATATGCCAATACCAGCCTTCATGTCGACGAAGGAAATAGTTACCCGGAACAAGATGATATCACTGCGGTATTGCTTCTTGTAGATACCAGTGATCCCGCACGACAAAATGTGATCGACAAAAACATCAAACATATAAACATGATTTTATCATCATCCAGAGATCATCATCGTTTCGGGCTTGCCAGCTTTGATAAAGCATTACGATTAGAAGCACCCATAGGTTCGGATTTTTCAGTCATCTATGATGCAGCAAATAAACTCAAAGCAGTTGGTAAAACAACAGAACTGTACAGGAATATGCTCGAGGCCATCACCCTATTCAGAGATGTGGTTGCTAGCAGAAAATCAATCTTTATTTTTTCAGATGGTCTGGCTGAGGACAAAGCTTATTTTCACAGTGATGTTATTAATGCCGCGAGAGATGCAGGTATTATTATTACAAGCATGGCTTATCCAAGATCTGTAGCTCAATCCGTCTCATTGCAAACTTTAAGAAGACTCAGCGAAGAAACCGGTGGCATCTATATAGAAGCCAATAATCAATTTGAGATCTCTGCTGATTTTTTAAGCCAGCCTTTCGCCAGCCTTGATAGTGGTGGGAAATTTAATATTTCTTTGCGAAATATAATTGATAACAAAGTGAATAACGAAACTAGTATCTCACTTAGTCTTGAAACGGATATCGGTGTAACTACAATGCCTGTGACCATTGAATTCAATACGGCGCCCGTAATACAGATGCCAACAACAATTATTCAGCAAATACCTGTCATTGAAGAAAAACAAGACAAAAAGGAAGTACAGGCAAGCCCACCAATCCAGATTGTATCGCCAGAACAAAGGCCCTCCCCACTTGAAAACTGGCTGTTGTATGGCATCCCTGTCGCACTGACTTTATTAATAATTCTGACACTAGCCACTCTTTTTACATCGTTAAGGCGACAGAATAAAAATCTGGGAAACACAGTGAATTTTCCGGAAGTAAAACCGTATGCCTTTCTGATAACTCATGATGAGCCAATGGTGAGATATTCAATCATCAGTACCACCTGCAGACTTGGTCGAAGTAAAAACAACGAGATCACATTAAGAGACTCATCAGTCTCCAGACGTCATGCCGAAATTCATCGGGATATAGGAGATGAATTCACCTTGATAGATCTGAATTCACTCAATGGTGTCTTTGTTAATGGTGAGAAGATTGGCAGATATAAACTACAAGAAGGTGATCTGATAGAAATTGGGGATGTAGAACTTAGATTCACGCTAATGGCCACAGACTATCAACTAGAAGAATCAACTGTCGTACAGGATACAAGGGTACCTTCTGTGCACTGATTTTCCAGTTATCCTGTCATCACAAGCTTGTTTCGATCCATTTATTAATAAGGTCAATAGCTGCTATTGAAGATAAATCAGGTGTTTCTTCTGCAAATAATTCTGCCCCATTCTTATTAATTAATGAAATAATGTTTTCAGCTCTGACTCGACCTTTTTTATTCATGCACTGCTCAGGATAAGCGGCGAGCATTGCCAATGCAGCACCAAGAATACGTTCTTTATCACTATTATAAGAGGCCTCACTCTGGATATTCTCCCCCGGAGAACCAGTTGAGATATTCACTGTAGAAAGCAATGTCATCATTACAAATTCCATTAGGGCTGTTAATTGCTCTGGAAGTTCTACACGACTGATTGCTGCCCATTTATATACATCAATGGGCTTTGCTTCCCATTCATCTGCTGGATTTTCCTTGTTTAAAACAAATAGCAAACCTTGGTCAACGCAATGCTGGGCGTGCTCCCATAAATCCTGGTACTTTTTTTCAGTAACTTCATCAAAATCTACATCCAGATATTTTTCGGGATCCATTGATAATAGCAATGGAATTGCCTGATTTTTTAGATGCCATGACGTTTTTACTGCCCATTTTTCATAGAGTTTCTGTTGCTTAATATTATCTGCACCATAAATAGCTTTCTCTCTTTGGCTCATATCCAGACTAACGTCAGCACTTTCTGCATTACTATATATATTTTGCTTAGAAGATTTATTAGATTGGCCAAGAATATTTTTGGCCATACGACCTAATTTTTCTAGAATGTTGTTCGCTGTCATGTTAAATTTTCTATCATAGTTAGTTCTGAGTTACTAAAGCCTGCCTGACGACGAGCTTTCTTATTTAATTTATTTTTTATAAAAGCTGGCTGATATTCATTGAGTATTTCCTGAAATTTTACGTCAGATATAACTTTTCTCTGTTTACACAAATATTCAAACCAATCTGAACCAATATGCACATGTCCTATTTCATCATTATAAATTCGCTGTAGAATCTCTGCCGCTTCCGCTGCACCATGATTGATAAGTCCCTTGATCATATCAGGTGTCACATCCAATCCTCTGGCTTCAAATACTCTGGGTATGATAGCCATGCGTATTAATGGATCATCCATGGCTTGAATTGCCATGCGCCAAAGGCCATCATGCGCTGCATATGCTGCATAAAAACTACCTTGTTGTTAAACGATAATCCCGGATCATTGAAAAACGCTGCACTTCTTCTTTGGCTACGTGTATCCAGTCAGAATAATATTCTATCGGTAGATGCCGAAATCGATATATCGCATCCCAGGCTAGATTAATTGCATTAAATTCTATGTGAGCAATTGCATGCATTAAGATAATTCTTCCCTACTGTGTCCCTATCCCACGTTTTGGTAATTTATCAGGGGAAACAAGCTCAGGTTTTATTGGTCTACCAGGGTTTGTGATTTTTATTGGTGCCGAAGTAGCATGTAATACAAGATTATCTGATTGCCATAATTTCTCATATTTCAAAGTAAGTTCAAGTTTATTATCTATGTTAGTGCACATAATGCACTCATAAGCAGCTTCATACGTATTATGAGTCATCTATCCAATCCCAAATAATCTGCCATGCAGCTTCTGACTCTGATGCAGCATATTTACTTTCAACCCATAAATCAGCCACGGCAATCAATTCATTTTCATAAAAAATTAAAGGGATACGATCACGAAGCCAGGGAAGCACACCTTGCTCCTGAAATAATTTCTTCAATTCGTGCAATCCCGTACGACCTGATGGCCTTATTTGTTCCCCACCCTGCCGATACCTAATCTCGACCCTGTCATTTGATAACATATCTTTTTTAATACCATTGCCTATACCAGAGACGGCTCTTAAACAACCAGATGTTAATTTAAGCGATTCTTCAAGTTTCCAGGGCTTATTCATTTCAACATCATGAGCCACAAGTGATTTCATAATATATAGATATCCACGATAACGCCTGACCTCACCTCCTTGCCACCTGATACAGGGGTTCCTATCAGTGTTTGCATGAATAACTTCAGCAATTATTTTCTCAATAATCCGGGCATTTGGTGTATTAAGTTTATTTATTTTTATGCATGCCCTGAGGACATTCTTTTTCCTTACGTAAGACAAATTATCAAACTCAGATATATCAAGTTTTCTATAATCGCTATCACAAAGTTTCACTAAATCACTTTTTGATATTTCATTGATGAGACTTCGTACGTCAGCTTGATGTTTTGCTACGCGTTGTACTGTCTTTAATGCACCTGGCCAGCGTGTGAGTAATTCAGGAATGATTTTATTTCTCACGAAATTGCGATCATATTTATTTGATTTATTACTATCGTCTTCAACCCAACTTAACGATTTCTTTAGCGCATAATCGTGAATGTCTTCTCTGGAGTAATCGAGCAGAGGTCTTAGCAGAAATCCTTTTGAAAATTCTCTAACTTGCGGCATACCAGCCAGACCATCTGGCCCGGAGCCACGCATCAATTGCAGAAATATTGTTTCCACCTGATCATTCATATGATGCGCTGTAAGTAATAAATCATGACTCCTGATCAAATTCCCGAATACTTCATAGCGTTTTTCCCTGGCAAATGCTTCAGCGCCTTTATTGTTATTATGAGATAAATCCACGGAAAAAGTCTGCAATTCAATCCCATATTTTTCACATGTTTTCTGACAATGTTTCTCCCATAATCCAGCAGAATCATTCATTCCATGATTGATATGTACGGCAACTAATTCTGGTTTAATGTCATTTTTAATCTCTGCTAACAAATGTAGAAGCACATGCGAATCCAATCCACCACTATAGGCAATCCAGCATGTCTCAGCATCTGGATATCCGGATAAAATATCTTTTAAGTTTGGTTGGAAAGAGAAGAGGTTTTCTTGGGACACTGAAAGGTGTGGGAACTCATTTTAAAACTAATATGGTATCAGGTATCAAAACAACCGTATTGTCTGATACGGTCTTGCCTGTTATTAACCAACTCATCAATACCCTTTGCTTTTAATTCGTTGACTGCCATAACTAATGATTTCTTTAGATTTTCAGCAGTGTTGTCATAATCTCGATGTGCAGCACCAAGAGGCTCATCAATAATTTCATCAATCAATCCAAGTTCCTGCAGGTTTTTGGCAGTGATCCTCATTGCCTCTGCAGCCTCTTTTGCCTTATCGGCACTCTTCCATAATATCGATGCGCATCCCTCTGGTGAAATTACAGAATAGGTACTGTATTTCATCATAAACAGTTTATCTGCTACACCAATTGCTAAAGCTCCTCCTGAACCACCTTCTCCAATAACAGTAGTAATAATCGGAGTTTTAAGTACTGCCATCATGATCAGGTTTCTCGCAATAGCCTCGCTCTGCCCACGTTCTTCAGCGCCGATACCTGGATAGGCTCCTGGTGTATCAATAAATGTAAGAACAGGTAATTTAAATTTTTCTGCGAGCTTCATGATCCGTAATGCTTTACGATAACCTTCAGGTTTAGGCATCCCATAATTCCTGTAAATCCTGTCTTTTGTGTCTCGTCCTTTTTGATGTCCGATGATTGCAACAGGAATACCTTCCAGACGAGCAATACCACAGACGATTGCGGGGTCATCAGCAAAACTTCTATCGCCATGTAGTTCTTCAAAGTCTGTAAAAATTCTCCCGATATAATCCAGTGTGTATGGTCTTTGCGGATGTCTTGCAACCTGGGAATACTGCCAGGCAGACAAGGAAGAAAATATGGATTCGGTCAATTCATCACTGCGTTTCTGTAACCGAATAATTTCTTCATTAATATTCATTTCCGAATCGTCACTGACGTATCTCAGTTCTTCAATCTTTGCATCGAGTTCTGCTATTGGTTGTTCAAAATCTAGGAAATTCATTATTCAGTCTGTCCTGCTTTCTGTTATTTCATTCATATGATGTTTAATTATGACAGGCGATAATCCAGAAATACGTTAGCCATACCAAGGTGACTTCTCAAAGAATCCAGTAAAGCATCACTAACATTCACCTTCCAATCATCGCCAAGTACTAAGGTACATTGCCCCTCATCATTACTGTATTCTACACTGACACTACTGGCACCTCTACAGTGAGGTGCCAATGTCGCCTTCAAAAAATTCATCTCAGGACGAAAATCTCTCTGCTTGCCTAGTCTTAGCCGAAGATTCGCTCGTTCTCTCATTTGTCCCAATGTATAAATATCTTTAGCAATAATTGAGAGGCCACTGATAAAAAAATCATCTTCTACGACCTCACCATCGATAATAACTAATTGATCCTTAACCAGGTTATTACTGTATTTCTGAAATACGTTCGAATACACCGTGACATTGGCACGTGCTGTCCTGTCATCAAGTAGCACTTCTGCCATCTTTCCACGACTCCCTGATCTAGTCCTCATTCTGTGGATATAACCTGCGACACGTACATTGTTTCCTATTTTAATATCTTTTAATCTAGCACCTATCAAACCATCAAGTTCAGACTCATATTTAATGATGGGATGGCCTTGCAGATAAAATCCTAATGTTTCTCTTTCTCCAATTAATCTTTCGTCGTCAGACCAATTAACTGCTTCAAGAAACTCTGAGCTAGTTCTTTCATTATCATCTACAGGAAATAGCCCAAATAGATCATCCTGCCCACTATGTCTATTTCTACTTGATTGTTCTGCCATCTGAATTGCCTTATTCAGACTGATATGTATGCGACTTCGGCCAGGGCCTAATTCATCTACCGCGCCTGAACGAATCATTGATTCCAGGACGCGTCTGTTAACTTTTCTCAGATCGATCCGACGACATAAATCAAATAAATCGATAAACTTTCCATTTTTTTCTCTTTCATTGATCATATTCCCTATTGCAGCTTCACCAATTCCTTTGATCGCCCCAAGACCAAATCTGATGGTATTTTTATTTTCAACCGTAAACTTATAATTACTTTGATTAACTGATGGAGCTTTCAGTTTGAGATTCATTGATTCGATTTCATCACGAAGCATAACGATTTTATCAGTATTATCCATATCAGATGACAGCACTGCCGACATAAAATACGCAGGGTAATGCGCTTTCAACCAGGCCGTTTGATAAGCAATCAATGCATAAGCAGCTGAATGTGATTTATTAAACCCGTAACCAGCAAATTTTTCCATTAAATCGAAAATACCCTTCGCTACCCTTTCATCGACACCATTTCTGACTGCGCCCTGTGTAAAAATTGTCCTTTGTTTAGCCATTTCATCTGGTTTTTTCTTACCCATGGCTCTACGCAATAAATCTGCAGCGCCTAATGTGTAACCAGCCAAAATCTGTGCAATCTGCATCACTTGTTCCTGATACAGGATCACTCCATTCGTCGGCCTTAAAATATGTTCCAGCTTTGGATGTGGATATCTGATTTTTGCCCCATGTTTTCGATCAATATAGTCATCCACCATCCCTGACTGGAGTGGTCCGGGTCTGAACAGGGCAACAAGAGCAATCAAATCATCAAAACCATCTGGTTGTAGGCGCTTGATTAATTTTTTCATGCCATCAGATTCAAGCTGAAATATGGCCGTTGTTTCATTCCTACGAATTAGTTCATAGGTCTTTTCATCATCCAGAGGGATATGATTAATATCAATTGGAGATTTTCTTTCGGCACTTCTAACACGATTAATATCCAGTATTGCCCAGTCAATAATCGTTAGTGTTCTTAAACCGAGAAAGTCAAATTTAACCAGACCAATAGCTTCAACATCTCCCATATCAAATTGTGATACAGGTGAATTCGACCCTTGTTCACAGTAAAGTGGCATAAAGTTTGTCAATGGTTCTGGCGAAATTATAATCCCACCAGCATGCCGGCCTGCATTTCGTGATATTCCTTCAAGCTTCTGCGCCAGATCGATCAAGGTACTAACTTCATCTTCATCTTTATATCGATTTTTGAGCACAACCTCTTCTTTCAAGGCACGCTCCAGAGTCATATTCAGATCAAAAGGAATCAGTTTTGCTATTTGGTCAACAAACCCATATGGATACCCCAATACGCGTCCGACATCTCTGACAACCGCTTTGGCAGCCATACTGCCGAAGGTGATAATCTGTGAGACACGATCTCGACCATATTTACGTGCGACATAGTCGATAACTTCATCTCGTCTTTCCATGCAGAAATCAATATCAAAGTCTGGTAGAGAAACACGCTCTGGATTTAGAAAACGTTCAAACAGCAGGTCAAACTCCAGAGGATCGAGTTCGGTAATGCCAAGTACATATGCAACCAATGACCCTGCTCCCGAACCGCGCCCAGGACCTACTGGAATAGCATTATCTTTTGCCCACTGAACGAAATCTGCCACGATCAGAAAATATCCGGAAAACCCCATTTCTATAATGACATCAAGCTCTAACTCCAGTCTTTCCTGATAGGTACTTTGTATTTCATGAAGATCTTCGCCATCCTCAATCACCAGTCGTAATCCGAGTCCTTCTTTTGCCTGATGAACGAGCCATTCATCCTGATCAAATCTTTCTGGAACCGGGAATTCAGGTAAATAATTTTCACCTATGATTAATTCAAGATTACAACGTTTGGCGATTTCAATTGTATTTGAAATGGCTTCAGGTATATCAGAAAATAATTCAATCATTTCGTCACTTGAACGTAAGTGTTGTTCAATTTTATAAAGATTTGGTCGCCTCAAATCTCCTAAGGTATAACCTTGATGTATACATACACGAGCTTCATGCGCCTCAAATTCTTCTTCTAGCAGGAACATGACATTATTTGTCGCAACCACAGGCGCATTTAACTCGGTCGCTAACTCAACAGCAGAATAGATATAATCATTTTCCCCTGGATGGTTGGTTCTTTGCAGTTCCAGATAAAACCTGTCTGGAAAAATTGTTTGCCATTGGCTCAGAAGGTCTTTGGCGTGGCTATAATTCCCGGCAAGTAATGCCTGACCAATATTGCCTTGTTGGGCACCAGAAAGTGCAATCAAACCTTCCGCATAGTTTTTAATCCACAATTGCTGAACAAATGCCGATCCTTGATACTGCCCTTCCTGATAGCTACGTGTGATCAAAGAATTTAAATTTTTATACCCTTGATAATTTTGGCACAACAAAACCAGTCTACTGGATTCTTTATAATCATCATTCTCACTTATTCGAAGCTCAACACCAATAATCGGCTTCACACCTGCCTTGTGAGCAGCACGATAGAATTTTAAAGCTGAAAAGAGATTGCCTTGTTCAGTGAGTGCAACAGCTGGCATCTCACCTTCAGCAATCTTATTGGCAAGCTCATCTATTTTTATCAGACCATCTTCAAGTGAATACTCTGAATGAATATGCAAATGTACAAAACTATCTTTCATTGAACTCCTCAAATTTCTCTGATTATTCTAAATATTTTTTTACTGGGGCAAAACTCTTCCTGTGTATAGATGAGACCCCAAGTTTATTTAATGCATTAATATGCATTTTTGTGGGATAACCTTTATTTTGTGAAAATCCATAGCCAGGATATTCATTATCTAATGCAATCATTTCATTATCCCTTGCAACCTTGGCAATTATCGATGCTGCTGATATTGCCGGGATTTTACTATCACCTTTAATGATAGCTTCCACTTTATGGATAATATCCGGACAGTACACTCCGTCAACCAGAACCAGTTCTGGTTTAACAGATAGTGATTCAACCGCTCTTTTCATCGCGAGCAGACTCGCTTGCAGTATGTTGATTGAATCAATTTCATCATGTTCTGCGCGTCCCAGAGACCAGGCCATTGATTTCTCTCGAATCTCGATTGCCAGTAAATTACGTTTCTTCTCAGTTAATTTTTTTGAGTCCATTAGACCCTGAATTGGATTTCTCGTGTCCAGAATGACAGCAGCAGCAACGACCGGTCCAGCGAGCGGTCCTCTTCCTACCTCATCAACCCCGGCTGTAATCACACCATTGCCTATGGCTACTATTTCCATTTAATTCTATTTCATGAGTAATGTATTAACTGCGTCTGCAGCTGAGTGATTTTTTTGCTGAATCATCCCTTTATGTATGTCATCAAAGTCTTTTTTTAGTTTCTCGACGGCATCTTTATCATTCAACCAGATTGATAATTCAGCATCAAGTTTCTCTGGAGTACAGTCGTATTGTATGCATTCTGGCACAAGCAATTTACCAGCCAACAAATTAGGTAATGCGCCATAAGGCGTGTGAATTAGTCTTCTAAATATCTGGTAGGTTATCCATGAAAATTTATATGCAACTACCATCGGTTTTCTTAACAACATAGCTTCCAACGTGATAGTTCCTGAAGCTAATAGTAATACATCGCTCGCTTGCATTACGCGCCTTGAATCTCCTGTGAAAATTGAAATAGGTAAGTCCGGACAAAATTCATTGATTGAGTTGACGAAATATTTTCTGGAACGCTCGTCAACTAAATTAGTGACGAAGTGGATATTCTTATGTTGTTTCTGACACAATATTGCTGTTTCCAGAAATATTGATACAAGTTGTTTCAATTCACTTTGGCGGCTCCCCGGCATTAACGCAACTATAGTCTTGTCCTTAGGTAGTACAAGTATATCTCTCGCATCATTTCCATTAAATGTCTCATGCCTCTGTACAGCGAGTGGATGGCCAACAAATCGTACCGCTATATTCATTCTTTCATAGTAAGGCAGTTCAAATGGAAACAGTACTAACATAAGATCAACTGCACGTGCTATTTTTTTTAATCGACTTTCCCGCCATGCCCATACAGATGGGCTGACATAATGCACTGTTTTAATCCCCTTGCTTCGTAATTTTTCTTCTAAAGTTAAATTAAAATCTGGTGCATCGATTCCTATAAAAATATCAGGAGGATTATCAATAAAATATTGTATTAATTTATTACGAATGCCGAGTAATTCGAAGTATCGACCAAGAACTTCTGATATTCCTACTACCGATAGCCTTTCCATGTTGAACAAGCTTTGACATCCATTTTCAATGAGGTGTTTCCCTCCAACACCAACAATCTCAATATCGGAGTAAATATTTTTTAGATCTTTTATTAATTGAGCACCCAGAAGGTCGCCAGACGCTTCACCTGCTACTATACCTATTCGAAGCATGATAAATTTTCCAGAAAATTATCGGGAAATAGAACTGTTTGGGGATTGAAGCAGATTAAATTAGCGCGCAATCCCACGGGTAGATTTTTCTATAAAATCAGAAAATTCCCCAACAGCATCTGACTGCAATGCAAACTCAGCAAGTGCCTCTATAGCCAGATTCTTTGTCAGGCCATTACGATAAACGATCTTATATGCCTTGCGTAACAAGTCTATTGTTTCGGTTGTAAAACCATGTCGCTTCAGGCCCTCACGATTAAGACCACTTGGTTTAGCTGTATTACCCGAAACCATTAAGAAGGGTGGTATATCCTTGACCACAACAGAAGAAATCGCTGTAAAACAATGTTTTCCTATGTGACAGAATTGATGTACACCAGTGAATCCGCCCAGAATAACAAAATTATCAATACTCACATGTCCTGCAAGCGTTGTATTATTTGCAAATACGGTACTGTTACCAACCAAACAATCGTGAGCAATGTGAACGTATGCCATAATCCAGTTGTCATTGCCGATAACTGTTTTACCACCACCCTCTTCCGTACCTCTGTTTATTGAACAATATTCTCTGATTAGATTTCTATCACCAATCTCAAGAGTTGATTGTTCATCGTCACTAAATTTTTTATCTTGCGGATCGTCACCGATAGACGAAAATTGATAAATTCTATTTGCTTGACCAATCCTGGTTGGACCTTTGATAACAACATGAGACCCAATCCAGTTTCCATCTCCTATATAGACATCTGGTCCGATGACTGAATAAGGTCCAATAGAAACATTTTTTCCTATTACCGCATTGGGATCAATAACAGCACGCTCGTCAATCAATGTTATACATCCACTACTGTTGTCAATAATTCAGCAGAAGCAACTACTTTTTCATCAACAGTTGCCGTCACTGCAAATCTCCAGATATTCTTTCTCACCTTAATAAACTTTACGTTCAAGATGATTTGATCCCCAGGTTCTACTATATTCTTGAAACGTGCCTTATCTACACCAACCAGATAATATATTGATCCGTCATCCGGTTTTTCATTCATTGAGACACAGCCTAAAAGTGCTGCAGCCTGTGCCATCGCTTCAATTACCAAAACACCCGGGAAAATAGGTTTTTCGGGGAAATGTCCCTGGAAACAGGGTTCATTATAACTTACATTCTTTATTGCGGTTAATGAGTCTCTAGGCTCGTATGCGGACACCCTATCAACCAGTAAAAACGGATAGCGGTGAGGTAAAAGCTTTTTAATTTCATGGATATCTAATGTATTCATAATATAGACACTATCTCTTTTCTATTATGTCTTCTTCAAGTTTTGCAACTTTCCGAGCTAAATCGTCCAGCTTTCTTATCCTTGCAACTATTCTTCGCCATAGCCTTACCTCAGTGACAGGAATACCGGATGAATACGTGCCGGGTGAATTTATCGAGTTCCCAACAGCAGAACACCCTGTGATAACGACATTATCTACTATCTCCAGATGACCGTTAATTGCTGACAACCCGCCTATCATGCAATGTTTGCCTATTGTTGTACTGCCTGCAATAGCTACACATCCAGCAATCGCTGTATGTGCTCCAATATGTACGTTATGCCCGATTTGAACCTGATTATCTATTTTTACACCCTGTTCGATCAGCGTATTTTCCAGTGCGCCCCGATCAATAGAAGTATTGGTTCCAATTTCAACATCATCTCCAATGATGACTGTTCCTATCTGCGGAATTTTTGTCCAGATACCTTTGTTATTGGCAATACCAAAACCATCTGAACCGATGACCACACCAGGATGCAATATCACTCTACTGCCAATTGATATTGAATGGCACAACACTACATTGGGATACAAACGTGTATTTGAACCAATGGTGACATCAGACTTGATCACACAACCAGAATCGATAAAGGTTCCAGCTCCAATCACTGATTTATCTTCTATAATAACATTAGGGCCAATAGCTGCCGAACCGTCGATACTTGCTGACGGGCTTACAATTGCTGAAGGATGTATCCCGGGAACAATTTCTGGCTCAGGATAAAATAGCCCGACAACACTTGCATAAGACATATAAGGATCATCAACAACCAGAGAAGATACCGGGCATGCATCCAGATCTTCGCGCTTTATGATTACGGCTGATGCTTTAGTGTGCTTCAGGAAACGGTAATATTTACGGTTTGATAAAAAACTTATCTGACCAGGTTTGGCAGACTCTAATGTTGCTAGATCGCTGACCTCACACCCTGGATCACCAGTTAACTCTGCGCCGATATAGCTGGCTACTTTCCCAAGGGTACAAGTCATGATTTTGTTTAATAATTGTCTGGGATATTTTCCTTCCTGGATTATTGTCCCGTTTGTTTCTCTTTCAGATAAGTAATGACCAAATCGCTGATATCTGTCTTAGGGCTTGCATACGCTACGCCATCAAAAAGTACAAGATCGTAACCATTGTCTTCTGCTACTTTTTGAATGGCATCAAAGACTTCTTTCTGGATTTTTGCTCTTTCTTCATTAAACCTGAAATTTACATCTTCACGAAACTCATCCTGGCCCCTTTTCAGTTCCCTGCGCGCACTGATGATATCTCTTTCAAGTTTTTTACGCTCTGCTTCACTCATAATGGCACCGTCTTTTGCAAGACGATCTTCCATTGACTTAACTTTCTTCTGTTGTGCAACCAGTTCCCTGTCCCTGGCAGAAAATTCTTTTTTAATTAACGCATCGGCACTAATTGCCTGTGGAGATTGTTCAAGAATACGAATAGTGTTAACTGCACCAATTTTATAATCTTCTGCGTAAGCACTGGTTGTACCAATGATTGCAAAAAAACAAGTTAGCAGTAGCGCTATATTAATATTTCTCAATGTTTTGACTCCATAATTTTCATACTAGAAAGAGGTTCCAAAGGTAAATTGGAAGGATTGAAGCTGATCCTGTGCTTGATCAGCTATCGGTTGTGCAATACTCGCACTTACCAAGCCAAATGGCGAGACCCAAATACCACTCAGCCCTACCGAATAGCGTAGTTCACCGACATCAAAATCCTCATCATTCCCATAGACATTACCTGCATCAAAAAAGCCGGCGATTCTAACCGATTTAAGATCTCTTAAAAAAGGCACCGGTATTATCACTTCTGCGCCACCAACCAGTCTGAGATTACCACCCAATGGCCGACCAAGCGAATCCCGAGGCCCTAAGGTGTTTTCCTCGTATCCACGCACAGATTTCGGACCACCTGCGTAAAAATTCTCAAAGAATGGCAAGCCATCGGTATCACCATACGAGTCACCATAACTGACATCCCCCTTTAAAGAGAGAACATAATCCTGAAATAGTGAAGTGAACCACACTGTCTTATAGGACACCTTGTAAAACTCAAGAGAATCTCCAAATGTGGGTAAAGATATTTCTGCTGAAAGCCGATGCAAGGCACCTTTATCAGGTAAAATCGTTTTGTTACGTGTATCAAATGACAAGCTATTGGCCCATCTCAATACATTAAAATTATCACCAGTATCGGCGATAAAATCTATTATTTGCTGCCCAGATTCTATTCTTGCATCAATCTGAGTATTTTCAAAACTGAGCGATGTACGAAAAGTGTTGAATTCAGTAATTGGAATGCCAAACCCTACACTACCGCCCCAAATTGTATTATCGAAAGCGGTGACGTTCGCATCAAAACTATCTGTTTCCGAATAAAAAGCACTCAGACTCCTGCTTACGCCATCTATTGTGTAGTACGGATTGACATAAGATAGTCCAAAACGTCTGTTAACTTCACTATTATTAAATGAGAAACTAATTTGTTTACCACTGCCTAAAAAATTATTTTGAGTAATTGATGTTTGAAATGAAAATCCTGACGACTGCGAAAACCCGAGTCCCAGAGATAGATTTCCTGAAGGTGCCTCAGTCACAGAGTAGTTGACATCAATCTGGTCTGTTGTACCTGGGACTGCTGGTGTTTCAACATTTACCTCGCTAAAAAAACCTAATCTTTGCAATCTGATTTTTCCGCGTTCCACCTTTTCAGTCGCAATCCAACTACCTTCCTGTTGACGCATTTCACGCCTGAGTATCTCGTCCCGCGTTCTTGTATTGCCACTGAAATTAATTCTTCTTACGTAAGTACGCTTCCCCGGATCAACAAAAAATGTCACTCCGACAGTATGGTCTTCATCATTAATTTCCGGAATTGAATTCACATTAGCAAATGCGTAGCCATCATTACCCAAGCGCTTACTTAACGCATCACTACTGTCTGTCAATTGCCTACGTGAGAATATATCTCCCTCCCTGACACTGATCAGATCAGAAAGTTCTTCTTCAGGCAAAATCAGAGTACCCGTTAACTTAACTTCAGAAACGGTAAACAATTCTCCTTCGGTGATATTAATAGTGATGTAAATACTTTTCTTGTCCGGCGTAATAGAGACCTGCGTAGAATCAATATTAAAATTGATATAACCATTATTCAGATAATGTGATCGCAGCGATTCCAAATCTGCGCTTAATTTTTGACGAGAATACTGATCTTTTTTAGTATAGAATGAAAATAGCGTCGGCGTACTCAATTTGAACAGTTTAATTAATTTTTTTTCTTTATAGATCGTATTACCTACAATATTGATTTTCTGAATCTTGGCGGCAACGCCCTCAGAAACATCAATGGTCACCGCTACTCTATTATTATCCAACTCAGTAACAGTCGAATTGATTTTAACGGCATATTTTCCCAAAGAGTTATATTGTCTTCTTAACTCTTGTTCCAATTTTTGCAGCTGTGAACGATCAAAAGCGCGGCCTTCAGCAAAACCAATCTGCCTTAGGTTATCTATCAAATCCTCACTCGCAATATCATCATTACCACTTAATGTGATACTGCCAATCGAAGGACGTTCTACCAGGATAAAAACCAGAATCCCCCCATCACGTTCTAGTCTGACATCTTTAAAGAAACCTGTTTTAAACAGTGCCCTGACAGCTTCACTAGATCGGGCATCATCAAAGGTGTCGCCCACCTTCATTGGTAAATAATTGAAGACAGTTCCTGGAGTGATTCGCTGTAAACCTTCGACACGAATATCTTCGATCACAAATTCCTGAACAGCATACACATTAGATTGTGTGAATATGTAGATGAATGTGACGTAAAGTAATTTCTTAACTATATTTTGCATATACTTGTTTTTTATATTTTTATAAGATTAAAGCGGCTTTATCCCATTAGCCGTACGATGTCATTATAAAATACAAGTATCATAAGACCCAGTAATAATGTGAATCCAATTTGTTGACCAATGATCTGTATTGATTCTGACACTTCACTACCTTTAAAGAATTCAACTGCGTAATACAGTAGATGTCCCCCATCAAGTATTGGAACAGGTAACAGGTTCAGGATGCCCAAACTAACACTGACAATGCCCAGAAACCACAAAAATGCCGCAACTCCGCCTTTTGCTGAATCACCTGCATATTGTGCAATGCTTATTGGCCCACTCAAATTTTTAACGGACGCCTGGCCTGTAATCATCTTGCCTAGCATACGTAATGTCAGCCATGACATGTCCCATGTTTTCTCAATCCCTTTAAGCAAAGCTGGTCCGATTGTATAGGACTCCTTGGCAAATATTACTTCAGCAGGCTGTAGAGGCTGGTTTGCAGCACCGATAAAGCCTATAACACTACCGTCATCCCTTGTTTTTTCATCCGGTACCAGTTCCAGAGTTAAGTAACCATTTTCTCTTTTGATTTCCATGATAATTTTTTGTTTTGGTCGGGCTTGTACATATTTGACCCATTGCCTCCAATCATCAATTTGGTCACCATTTGCAGAGATAATTAAATCTCCTTCCAGCAGTCCCGCCTCCTCGGCGGGCAAGCCAGAATGTATATCCCCAATGATAGCAGGCACTTTATATTTCTTCGGTGTCATTCCAAGCTTATTCAACAGTCCTTGTTCTGCCATGTCATCGATAGACAGGCCTTCAAGATTAATATTTAATATTCTGGTAACAGAATTATCACGCACTTTAATATAAACATTGCCACCATCTATAACCTTGTTAACTAAAACATCAACAACCATCGTCCATGTTTTTGTCTCACGTGAATCAACAGCAATGATCTCATTGCCCTCATGAAGGCCAGCCTGATACGCGACAGAGCCATTTTCTACCTCACCTACTATCGGCTTTAATCCAACAAGACCAATCATAAACATGAACCAGAATGCGACAATGGCAAAAATAATATTAAAGACAGGCCCAGCTAAAACGATGACTGTCCGTTGAGCCAATGATTTCCTGTTGAATGCACGCTTCAATTCTGACTCTGCAACTTCACCTTCACGCTCGTCTAACATCTTGACATAACCACCAAGAGGTAATGCAGCAATAACCAGTTCAAATTGGTCTTTACCCAAACGTCTCGACCATAACGGCTTACCAAAACCAACTGAAAACTTTAGTATTTTGACATCACATTTTTGTGCAACCCAAAAATGACCAAACTCATGGAAGGTCACTAAAATCCCTATTGTGAAAACAAATGCAACAAGATATAGTAAAAAATCCATCATGAAACAAGTACATCATTAGCGTATATATTTGCAAATCGACGCGCTTCCGCATCAGCAGCCAACACAGTCTTTATTGAATCAGCTGGCACAGCAGGAATTTTTTCCAGTGTTGCTTCAACCAACTGAGGTATTCCGGTATATTTAATTTGTTTGTTCAAAAACATATCAACAGCAACTTCATTCGCTGCGTTTAAAATTGCAGTTGCAGTACCACCTGCAGTCATCGCTTCAAATGCCAGTCTCAGACAGGGAAATCTTTTCATATCCGGAATTTCAAAATCAAGATGAGCAACATCAAACAGGTTAAGTGAGTCCACACCAGAATCAATTCTATCTGGCCATGCAAGCGCGTGAGCGATGGGTGTTCTCATATCAGGATTACCTAGCTGGGCTAAAACAGAACCATCGACATATTGAACCAGGGAATGAATGATACTTTGAGGATGCAAAACAACCTGAATTTTTTCAGGCCCTGTTGCAAATAGCCAACAGGCCTCTATCACTTCCAGACCTTTATTCATCATTGTTGCAGAGTCCACTGAAATTTTTCTGCCCATATCCCAATTTGGGTGTGCACACGCTTGCTCAGGAGTGACCGACCCTAATTCATCAATAGGTGTCAATCTGAAGGGTCCACCAGATGCGGTCAAAAGTATTTTTTCAACACCCGTTTCTATCAAGCCATCTATGAAATTTACCGGCATACTCTGAAAGATAGCATTGTGTTCGCTATCTATCGGTAAAAGCTCAGCACCTGATTCACGGATGGTGTCCATGAACAGCTTGCCAGACATGACCAGTGATTCTTTATTAGCTAATAAAACTCTCTTGCCAGCTTTTGCAGCTGCAAGTGTTGGCAACAGACCTGCAGCACCAACAATCGCAGCCATGACATAATGTGCTTCCGGTAAGGCGGCAACGTATTGTAATCCTTCTGTACCTGAGAGTACTTCGGTATCAATTCCTTTACTCGTTAAAGTAGTTCTTAATGACTCTGCCAGATCATGATCGGCTAAAACTGCATATTTTGGCTGCCATGTTTTACACTGTTCAACAAGCAATTCAATATTTCGATTTGCAGTCAATGCAACAATTTCATATTTATCTTTATGACGAGAAACCACATTCAATGTACTGATACCAATACTTCCTGTCGCACCCAGTAGCGTTAGGCCAATCATGAAATTCTCTCCATAGCCCATAGACCTGCAAAAAATACAGGTGCAGCCGATGTCAGGCTATCGATACGATCCAGGACGCCACCGTGACCAGGTAAAATATTGCTGCTATCTTTAATTCCTGCCATACGCTTAAACATACTTTCTACCAAATCACCCAGGATCGAAAAACTCACCGTAAATAATACCAATACTATAAAATAAATGGCGTGAGTAAAGTTCATGTCTGAATACAATGCATAGCTGACTCCGAACAAGAATGATATAGATAAGGCTCCATAGACACCTTCCCAACTCTTGCCTTGACTAACGTTACTAGCAAGTTTTTTTCTGCCAAATTTTCTACCTGAGAAATATGCAGCACTATCAGCCAACCAGATAAGAAAGAATAAAAATAATATCAAAGAGGCGCCAGATGTTTTCGCATGAATTAAAACCAAACTTAGCCAGGCTGGAATGAGGATGACAGCACCTATCATGGCTTTTATAAATCTGGAGGATAGATTTATCGTTATATTAATTTGATAGTAAATGACCAGAAACATGGCGATAAACCACCATAGAAACCCACTGACAATAATTAAAAGAATCCATTGCTTATCCAAAAACAGCAAACAAGCCATGAGGCAGATCAATATAATCGACACATAGGTTATTTTGTGTGACAAAGTTTCAAAACCAGCACAAGCAGCCCATTCCCATGATGCAATACAAATAATTAGTGCGAGTATCATTGCCAGCACTTGTGTTGACAGGAAAATTACTGCGCCAACAATCATACTGGCCAGTATGATTGCTGTTATCACACGTTGCTTAAGCATGTTCTATTTGTTCGCTTGTACGTCCGAATCTTCTTTCTCTTCCTGCATACCACTTGAGAGCTGTTTGTATACTTTCCGTTCCAAAATCTGGCCATAAACAGTCATTAAAATAGAGTTCAGTGTATGCTAACTGCCAAAGAAAATAATTACTGATTCGCATTTCACCACCAGTACGAATAAACAGATCAGGTTCTGGCAGGTCAGAGAGACACATAGATTCTCCAATTAAAGTTTCATTAATATCTTCAATACTTATGCTTTTATCGCTAATCTTTTTATTTAATACTTTAAAAGCATTAGTGATGTCCCATCTACCGCCATAATTCACAGCAATGACTAATTCCAGACCTGTGTTATTTGTTGTTAGATCTTCTGCATCTGCCATTGATTTTTGGAGTCTTGCTGGAAATAGAGATAGATCTCCAATGAAGCGCAATCTGACATTGTTATCATGAAGATCTCTAAACCGCTGTCGTAAAGATGTGTTAAATAACTCCATGAGCATGGAAACTTCGGTTCGGGGTCTCTTCCAGTTCTCGCTGCTGAAGGCGTAAACAGTCAATATATCTATGCCCTTTGTGGCACTAAAATTGACGATATTCTGCAACGCTTTAACACCCGCCCTGTGTCCCGCAATTCGCGGCAATCCTCTCTGTCTTGCCCAGCGACCATTACCGTCCATGATAATTGCAATATGCTTCGGTAAATTACCTTTACCACCACTTTGTACATATTTTTTAGCCATTTCAAATATTCCAAGCGTCTTGTGGCTAAATTTCCATCAATTCCTTTTCTTTTTCTGCCAGAAACTTATCAACTTCCTGGACATTACGATCAGTCAGCTTTTGGATCCTGTCTTCAGCACTATGATCTTCATCTTCAGAAATTTCTTTTTCCTTAAGAAGGTCTTTGCATGTATGGTTCGCATCACGGCGTATATTGCGTATCGCAACTTTTCCTTTTTCGGCTTCACTCCTAACCACTCGAATCAATTCTTTACGTCTTTCTTCAGTGAGTGCCGGTAGTGGAACTCGAATGACCTCGCCCGCCGTCACCGGATTTAAACCTAAATCAGCATTCATAATTGCTTTTTCAATATCCGGGATCGTGTTTTTATCGAAGGCAGTTATACTCAGGGTTCGTGCATCCTGGACACTAATGTTCGCGGCCTGATTTAAAGGAACATTAGACCCATAAAAACTGACCATGACTTGATCCAATAGATTGGGATGTGCGCGGCCAGTACGTATCTTACTTAATTCCTGTTTAAGCACTTCCAAAGTCTTGAACATTCGCTGATCAGCATCTTTATATATATCGTCAATCATTGGTATTTCCCTCTGGTTTATTCGATTTTGACTGCTTACTGGTTACCAATGTGCCTTCATTTAATCCCTGAACAGCTCGCATCATTGAACCAGATTTTGTCATATCAAGCACACGTAGTGGCATGTTATTTTCACGACATAAAACAATCGCTGTAGCATCCATAATACCTAATTTTTGATCCAGAACTTCATCATAGCTGAGTACATCATAACGTTTAGCTATTTTATCCTTGACTGGATCAGCCGAATAGATACCATCTACTTTGGTTGCTTTTATAAGCAGTTCGGCATTTACCTCAATAGCGCGAAGACTCGCTGCAGAATCAGTGGTAAAAAAAGGATTGCCTGTGCCTGCGGCAAATACCACGACTCGTCCTTTTTCAAGGTGCCGAACCGCTTTTCGACGAATATAGTCTTCACATATTTCATTAATTGAAATCGCAGACATAACTCTGGCAATGACACCCAATCGCTCCAGCGCATCCTGCATAGCAAGTGAGTTAATCACTGTGGCTAGCATACCCATATGATCACCAGTTACCCTGTCAATCCCCGCAGCAGCTAATCCTGCACCACGGAATATATTGCCACCACCGACCACTATTGCAACCTCAACACCAGCTTCAGTTAAATCATTTATTTCACTGGCGATCCTGCGAATAACCTCAGGGCTGATGCCATAAGCATCGTCACCCATTAAGGCTTCACCACTGAGTTTTATCAAAACCCGTCGATATTTCAATTTCTCTGACGGGGATGACAATTTCTTATTCTCCTTTTACCTGGGCCATGACTTCTTCTGCGAAATTATCATTCCGCTTCTCAATGCCTTCACCCACTTCATAACGAATAAAACTTTTAACTGCTGCCCCGCCAGACTCAAGTAACTTGGCAACCGTCTGGTCCGGATCTTTGACAAAAGGCTGACCCAGCAGGGTAATCTCTTTTAGAAACTTGTTAATACGCCCACCAATTATCTTCTCGATTATTTCCGGCGGCTTGCCACTTTCTTTTGCCTGCGCAACAAGTATATCCTTCTCCTTAGCAAGTAACTCCTGTGGCACATCTTCTTCAGCAATACATGTCGGGTTGCTTGCAGCGATATGCATGGCGATATCCTTTGCCAGGGCTTCATCACCACCTTCAAGCTCGACTACCACACCGATACGTACACCGTGCAGGTATGAGCCAAGTTTTCCTTGTGCTGCATCAATCAGGGAAAAACGTCTAACGCTGGTATTCTCACCGATTTTAGCCACCAATTGCTGGCGTGTTTCTTCAATGGTTTGTCCGGTATCACCCACCTTACTCTTCATCAAGCTCACGAGATCTGTTGGTTGCTCCGCCAGAATGCACGTTGCCACCTGTTCACAAAAGCCTTTAAAATTATCATCTTTGGTGACAAAGTCTGTTTCAGAATTAATTTCAGCAATCACTACCTGTGCTGATTCTACATTTTGTTTAATGATGACCAGACCTTCTGCAGCAATGCGACCTGTCTTCTTGGCAGCCTTGGCCATACCAGACTTACGCATATTCTCAATGGCTTTTTCGACATTACCATCAGCTTCCTGTAAAGCCTTCTTGCAGTCCATCATGCCAGCGCCTGTGCGCTCGCGAAGCTCTTTTACTGTTGTAGCGGTTATTGCCATTTCTAATCTTCCTCGCCTTCTTTACTTGCTTTATCTTCAGCAGCTTCCACTTCGACTTTTTTCTGGGCAACCTTCTTCTTGGTCTTCTTTTTAGCAACCTTCTTCCTGGTTACTTTTATTTCAGCAGTCGCAGCAGCTTCTACAGATTTTTTATCTGAAGATACATCATCGGTTGAAGCTGTTTTTATCGTTTTCTTTATGGTCGTCTTTCCCCTGGTGGCTTTCTTCCTGATCAATGGTTTATTATCAGTGGCATCCACAATGATTGGTTTGCCAGAGTCATCTAGCTCGACAAAATCATCCTCTTTGCCAGCATCAATATGAGCTGTTGCAGCGCGACTTTCGAGTATGGCATCAGCAATGCCCTTGGCATATAGACGAATGGAACGAATAGCATCATCGTTACCAGGAATAATGTAATCAATATTATCCGGGCTGTTATTACTATCAACAACGCCTACGATGGGAATACCCAGTTTTTTCGCTTCACTGACTGCAATATTTTCGTAACCCACATCAACAACGAATAATGCATCAGGCAAGCCACCCATCTCCTTGATTCCGGACAAGCCACGTGACAGCTTTTCCAGCTCTCTTTTATGTCGAAGTTGATCCTTTTTAGTCATTTTTTCGAATGTGCCGTCTGTTTCCCTGGCTTCCAGGCTTTTCATTCTGTTGATAGACTGCTTGACCGTTTGGTAGTTGGTCAGCAAACCGCCTAACCAGCGACGATTCACAAATGGCATGCCACAACGAAGGGCCTCTTCCTGAATAACTTTTTGGGCAGAACGTTTGGTACCCACGAACAGAATCTTACCTTTTCTGGCAGCGAGTTTGCTTAAGAAATTAACGGCTTCACCGTACATCGGCAAAGAATGTTCTAGGTTAATGATATGAATCTTGTTGCGTTGGCCGAATAAGTACGGCGCCATCTTGGGATTCCAGTAACGAGCCTGGTGTCCAAAGTGGACACCGGCCTCCAGCATTTCACGCATGGTGACATTTGACATTTAATACTCTCCAGTTAGGGTTGCGCCTCCGCACACACCATGTACCAACCTTTCGGCACCCAATACATCGTTGTAGTTGTGCGTGTGACATTAATTTGCGAAACTGCGGGCGCTTTATAACATAGAAGACTATTGAGAACAATCGCTTAGATTGTTTATAAACCAGATACAGAGAAATTCATGCCCATCTCCATCAAAACACCTGAAGAAATCGAAAAAATGCGCATTGCAGGCCGTCTGGCTGCCGATGTACTACAGATGATTGGGCCCCATGTTCAAGCAGGAATAACAACTGGTGAACTAAACCAGATCTGCCACGATTATATCGTTAATGAACAGAATTCCATCCCTGCCCCACTGAATTATCGAGGCTTCCCAAAATCTATCTGCACCTCAGTCAATCATGTCATCTGCCATGGTATTCCAGGAGACAAAAAGCTTAAAAACGGAGATATCATCAATATCGATGTCACAGTAATTAAAGATGATTATCATGGAGATACCAGTAAAATGTTCTTTGTTGGCGAGCCTTCAATAAGGGCTAAAAGACTGGTGCAAATCACCTACGAATGCATGAAACTGGGTATTGATATGGTAAAATCCGGGGTGCATCTTGGTGATATCGGTCACGTGATTCAACAACACGCAGAAAGTAATAATTGTTCAGTCGTTCGTGAATATTGTGGCCATGGCATAGGCAGAGAATTCCATGAAGATCCACAAGTACTGCACTATGGGCAAAAAGGCACTGGCCTCATCCTGGAAAAAGGTATGATATTTACCATCGAGCCAATGATTAATATGGGCAAACGTCATGTCAAATTACTTGCCGATGAATGGACTGTGGTCACCAAAGACCGAAGCTTGTCGGCACAATGGGAACATACCATTCTTGTTGCCACGAATGGCCACGAAGTCCTGACCAAAAGAAACGAAGAGGTTTTTTGATTAATGCCTATCAGCATTCAGGGCATCTCTAAAGAAGAAATATTTCTGTTTGATAACGATTGTTTCACAGAAGAATTACTATCCAGCGCATCTCCTATCGGTGTTTTCAAAAAAACCTTACAAGATGGAACCCGGATATTAAACGATGCGTTTGATACTGGACGAACTGTTGTTGAGCTCGTGCATAAACGTGCGGATTTTATTGACCAGCTTTTAATCCATGTCTGGCAATCCATAATCAACTGTGAAGATCTGTCCCTGGTAGCGGTAGGTGGTTATGGCCGGGGGGAACTCCATCCTGCCTCTGATATTGATCTGATGATTCTCGAAAAATCCAGAAGTAACAAGGAAACGAATGAGCAAATCCAGCAGTTCCTGACCTTTTTATGGGACATCGGCCTTGAAGTGGGGCATAGCGTACGTACTATTAAAGATTGTGTCTCTGAAGGCAAGGCTGATATCACTGTTGCCACAAACATCATGGAAGCACGTTTGCTATCTGGTAACTCAGTATTATTCGACTCCATGCGCAACAAAACTGGGCCGAAAAAAATATGGCCAACCAAGAAATTTTTCAAGGCAAAATTACAGGAGCAAGTCGAACGTCATAAGAAATATGCTAATACTGAACATAGTCTTGAACCAAACATCAAGGAAGGTCCCGGAGGATTAAGAGATATCCAGATGATTGGCTGGGTCGCCAAACGACATTTTGGTGTTGAGAGCCTGCATGATCTGGTTGCACATGATTTTCTGACTGAAGAAGAATATCTAAGACTCGAAGCAGGCCAAACATTTCTCTGGCGTATTCGTTATGCCCTGCACAATTTAACGGGTCGGCATGATGACAGACTTTTATTTGATCGTCAGCGTCATATAGCACAAGTTTTTGGCTTTCACGCTAAAGATAACAGTGGCGTTGAGCAATTTATGAAATTGTATTATCAGATGGTGCGTGAATTGAGCCGTCTGAATGAAATGCTGTTACAGCATTTTCAGGAAGCTATTATCTATGCGACGCGTAGAGAAAAGATAAAATCCATCAATAAGCGTTTTCAAATCCGTAATGATTTTATAGAAGTCTGTCATGACCAAGTATTTGAATGGTATCCATTTGCGTTACTAGAGATATTCCTGATTAAGCAACAAAATCTGTCAATCAAAGGTATTCGAGCCAGTACCATTCGCTTGATTCGGGAATATTCCTACCTGATTGATGATGATTTCAGAAATGATATTCGTAATAAAAGCCTGTTCATGGAGGTCATTCGGCAACCAAGGTATGTCGGCCACGAACTTCGTCGCATGCACCGTTATGGTATACTCAGTAAATATCTGCCCGCTTTTGGAAAAATTGAAGGGCAAATGCAATTCGATCTATTCCATGTATACAGCGTTGACGAACATATTCTTTTCGTGATTCAGAATATGCGACATTTTGGGCTGCCAGAATATGCTGACACCTACCCTCTCTGCCAAAAGATCCTGAAAAAAATACCAAAACAGGAACTGCTCTATCTTTCTGGTTTATTCCACGATATCGCTAAAGGTCGACAAGGAGACCATGCCAAATTAGGCGCAAAAGATGCCGTCGAATTTTGTAAACGACATGGTCTAAGTACATATGATGCGGATTTTGTTGGCTGGCTGGTTGAAAATCATCTGATCCTGTCAAAAACAGCACAGCGTGAAGATATAAACGACCCGGAAGTCATCAATAAATTTGCGATAAAAGTGGGCGATCGGGAACACCTGAATTATCTTTATCTGTTAACCGTTGCTGATGTTAGTGGCACCAACCCTGAGCTCTGGAATGTCTGGAAAGATTCGTTATTCAGTCAGCTATACAATGAGACGACACGTGCGCTCAGACGTGGTCTGGAAAACCCGTTCAATAAAGAAGACCGCATCAAGAAAACCAAACGCATTGCACTGGAACTGGTTGGGAAAAGAGCAAAATCAAAATTCGATATTGAACAGCACTGGGGATCGCTTGGTGAAGATTATTTTATTCGCTATTCCCCAGATGAAATTGCATGGCATACCAATTCCATTGCAGAGAACACCAGGCAGCAATACCCTTTAATCAAGGTTCGACAACAGACCACTCGAGGCGGCACAGAAATTTTTGTCTATATGGAGAACCAGGATAATATTTTTGCGACAACAACACGTATTCTGGATCAACTTGGCCTGACTATTGTTGATGCAAGGATTATTGCCTCAACGCATGGATACACATTGGACACCTATATTGTTCTGGATAAATCTGGTGAGGCAATCAAGGATAAAAGCGACAAAAAGAAAATTGCACAAAAACTTGATGAAGCCCTGTCGAATTTAGAAAAGCGCATGAAAAAGATTTCACGCCCTCGCACAAGAAAACAGAAAGTATTTCCTATTCAAACACGTGTCCACTTCACACAAGACGAGAAAAATAATCGAACAATCATGGAAGTAATTGCCTCGGATAGACCGGGATTTTTGTCACGTGTCGGCACTGCACTTGCGCTAAGTAATGTTCGCCTGCATGGCGCGAAAATAGCGACTTATGGTTCACGTGTTGAAGACATTTTTTTCATCACAGATAAAGAAGATCAACCTATTACAGATCCAGTTAAATTCGAGAGTTTGACGAACTTTATTATTGAGACCCTTTCCTGATAGAAATGGTCACGCCGCCGCTTTCAGAAAAAGAATTGCTGGAAAGTGCTTCAAAAATAGCTGGAAAAACGTTACGACAAATCGCCAATCAGCAAGGACTCGCAACACCAGAAGATCAACTTCACAACAAGGGCTGGGTAGGACAGTTACTTGAACTCAGCCTCGGCGCAACAGCCAGTTCACTTCCTGAACCAGACTTTCAACATATCGGCGTTGAGTTAAAAACCTTACCGCTAAATCGAAGTGGCTCACCGAAAGAATCCACCTTTGTCTGCTCTATCAATCTCACTAAAATCGAATCACATTGGGAAAATTCTTTGGTTAAACATAAACTTTCTCGCGTTCTATGGATACCGATAGAAGCCGATCCTGAAATACCATTGGCTGCAAGACGTATTGGTTCAGCCGTCCTCTGGAGTCCAGATGAAAAACAGGAGGTCACACTCAAGCGTGATTGGGAAGAACTGATGGACATGATATCCATGGGAGAACTGGAACAGATCACTGCACATCAGGGACAGTACCTGCAAGTCAGGCCTAAAGCCGCTAATACTAAAGCACTCTGCAAAGGGTTTAATAATGAGGGCAAAGAAATCCTCACCCTGCCCCGCGGCTTTTATTTGAGGCCGAACTTTACCGGACAAATAATGGCTGTCTCATAAATTAATTTTACGTACAAATGTAAGCTCAGTCCTGTTGACTGAATAATTTAGAATTGAACTTTTTAATACACTGAACTGATATAATTTTAGCCTACGCAAAGAGTATAAATGCCATGGAATTTATCTTTATTTTTTTAATTGTCTTAATTGCATGGTTTATCACTATTTATAATTTGTTCGTGCGTGATAAAAACAGGGTGCTAGCTGCATGGAGTGATATTGATGTGCAGCTAAAACGCCGACATGATCTGATCCCAAAATTGATCGATGCTGTTAAGCAATATGCCGCTTATGAAAGTACCACCTTAAATGCAATTACAACGCTCCGTACCCAAAGCGAAGATGCTGCCGGTATAGAAAAGAGGGGGAAAATAGAAGGGGAATTAAGTGTAAAACTACACCAGCTCATTGCCCTTGCTGAAAATTATCCTGATCTGAAAGCAAACAAATCCTTTCTTGATTTACAGAAAAACCTGACAGATGTCGAAAACCATATCCAGTATGCACGTCGTTACTACAATGGTGCAGTTCGCAACTTAAATATCCGTGTTGATTCTTTTCCTGATATGCTTATTGCGAGAACTTTTCGATTCATCCCAGCAGAATTTTTTGATTTTGATGAAGCAGTTTAAAAAGGAATAATGATGCGCTTATTAATAACACTGCTGTTAATTTCATTCACGACCATTGGCCTGGCTGAAGAACGTATACACAGTTATCACAGTGATATTGTGATTGATGATAAAGGAGATATGACCGTCACTGAGACTATCACGGTTAATGCCGAAGGTAATAAAATAAAACACGGTATATATCGTGATTTTCCAACCCGGCACAAGGACCGTTTTGGAAATAAATACAAGGTAGGATTTTCAATCGTTCAGGTTTTACGTGATGGAAATCCAGAAAAATTTCACACGGAGAAAAAATCAAACGGCATACGTATTTATATTGGGGAAAAGAACCGTTATCTAAAAAAAGGAGATTACACATATACAATTACCTATCGAACCAATCGCCAGCTTGGTTTTTTTGATCAACATGACGAGCTGTACTGGAATGTGACCGGTAATGATTGGGATTTTCCAATTGATAAAGCCAGTGCAACGGTACGTTTACCTAAAACAATTCCACAAAATTCAATTGAAGTTGAAGGCTATACCGGCATATCTGGTAGTAAAGACCAGAATTATACTGCCAGCATTAGATCAGATGGGTCTGCATATATTGAAGCTACACAAACCTTGCCGAAAAGAAATGGCCTGACCATCGTTGTTACCTGGCCTAAAGGCTACATTGCAGAACCCACGACATCTGAGAAAATTGATTATTTACTAAGTGATAATCGTCATCTTGTTGTTGCCCTTATAGGTTTAATTATCCTGCTTTTCTATTATTGGTCCTCCTGGGTAAAAGTCGGCAAAGATCCGGAGCAAGGAGTTATTTTCCCGCACTATGAACCACCCTCTGGTTATTCTCCTGCCTCCTTGCGCTACGTTTTACAAATGGGCTATGACAATGCCTGTTTTGCTGCGGCCATTATCAATCTGGCCGTGAAAGGGTTTCTCAAAATTGAAGAAGACGATGATGATTATTCACTTGAACTCACAGGGGCAGAAAATATTGAAATGGCCCCTGGAGAATCGGCTATCGTCAAAAAATTATTTGAGAAAAATACTGCATACGATTTAATTGCTAATTCACCCATGATAAAGAAATTTATTGAGGCGTTTGGAGGTATTCCCATTGAATCTGACACTTCCGGTAATGTAACAAAAATAAAGCTGACGCAAAAAAACCATCAGCGTATCGGCGGTGCCGTTTCTGCGCATAATTTATCATTGCAAAATAATTATGAAAAAATTTATTTTCTGACTAACACGGCTTTTTTTACAGTTGGTCTTATTATTACTTTTATTGTGCTTTTAGTATCGATAGTTTCGCAGCCTGAT